>ERZ795031.49-NODE-49-length-150990-cov-12.379269_pt1 | contig 150990 bp, 114 predicted proteins | sample MGYA00375123_ERZ795031 | MGnify/ENA primary metagenome ERZ795031 (study PRJEB30166, sample SAMN05720159) | activated sludge metagenome | isolation source: anaerobic digester from wastewater treatment plant | place: USA | collected 2015-04-21 ...
GGGGTATGCCGCTCCAGGCTTCCCCGCCGCCTGCCCCGGCCATCGGCGTACGCCCCGTGATTGTCGATGTTCGACTTCACTTTCAAACTCGGAGGCCGGACATGCATACTAACCTCAACTTAGTCCATTGTGTCAATTGTGACTTACTCCAGTCTCGCCTCGGCCACTAAATACACTTGTCTCTCCATGAGGGGATCGGTCAGAGTGGTTGACTATTGATCTGCCGACGGGCTTGATGTGATAATCAAATCGAAATTTGATGTGATTAGCTGGTCTATTCGCATCAGAGTCTGTTCAGCCCTCCTTTCATATTGCGGGGACTCGGATGAAGAAGGAATGGGTATGGCAATCCGAAAGGTGGCCCGATGTTCCGTGGGACGTCGAGCGAGTCGGGCCACCGCTCGACAGGGCGCGTTCCCGGCTTGAGGTTCTTGTTGCATCCCTGACGGGCCTTGGCTTTTGTGCCAGACTGGCAGATCAGGTTCGCGGAACAGCCATCGAGGTCGTCAGGACAGCCGAGATCGAGGGTGAACGACTTGATCTCGACTCGGTCAGGTCAAGCGTCGCCCGGCGGCTGGGCCTCGAGGTCGATTCGATGGACGTAACACCGGCACCCGGGCAGGCCGAGGGGCTTGTAGACGTCCTTGTTGACGCAACCATGAACGCGGCCCTGCCGTTGACGCGTGAAAGGATTCTCGGCTGGCATGCATCGCTTTTTCCGACCGGGTGGTCGGGGATGCGCCGGATAACACCAGGTTCTTTCCGTCCAGCCGACATGACGATGCAGGTCGTATCCGGACCGCTGGGCAGGGAAACCGTTCATTTTGTTGCGCCGCCGGGAGACTCCCTTGATTCGGAGATTGATTTATTCCTGCGGTGGTTCGAGACGCCGCCAGGGGAAATGGACGCTTTCGTGGTCGCCGCCCTGGCGCATTTCCGGTTCGTGACCATCCATCCGTTCGAGGATGGCAACGGCCGGCTGGCTCGAGCCATCGCGGATATGGCGCTTGCCCGTGGATCAGGATATCCGGGGCGGCACTTCAGCATGTCGGCTGCAATCATGAAGGATCGTCCACGATATTACGATGAGCTGCGCCGGGCTTCAGCGTATGACGCCGATCTGACTGCCTGGATTGTGTGGTTTCTGGGGTGTCTCACAAGCGCTGTCGATGAAGCTGGCGAACAGGTCGCCGTGGCGTTGCAGAAGGCCCGCTTCTGGCAGGATCACGGTGGAAAGACGATTAACGTCCGCCAGGCGAAGATTCTTAACCGGTTGCTGGACGCCGGATCCGGCGGTTTCAAGGGCGGGATGACGACCAGGAAGGCCGCGCACCTGACTGGAGCAGGCACGGCCACGGCGTTCAGGGATCTTGTCGATTTGGTGGACAAGGGAATGCTGATCCAGAATCCGGGAGGTGGCCGCAGCACCAGCTATAGGTTGAATATTTGAGCAGTTTTCAATTGACAACTGGCCAGGTCAGGAACCTTGAAGAGAAGAAGAATTCAGTCCATATCTTCGTATGGAAATCAAACAGTTTTTAAGAACTTGCCGCGACGAATGGGATCATCTGATAAATCATTTTCAATGCTGCGGTATTGCTATCGAATTTCCCGATCTGTTTCCAGAATCCTGCTGATCCGGTGAGGGACACAGCGTCTTCCAAAAAAGGTGGTCGATGATAAACTGCGCCCTGTGTGTTGTCCGGGCATCGTCAGCGGTCCCGGCCGCGAGTTTGATGTATTGGAAGGGGGAGATTGGTGATGGCGAAATTCATTCTGGCGCTCGATGAAGGCACAACCGGTTCGACGGCGATGGTCGTGGCGCAGGATTTGACGTTCCTGGCGAAGGCCGCCAATGAAATCAGGCAGATATATCCGAAACCCGGTTGGGTCGAACATGACCCGGAAGACATCTGGAACGCCACGGCGATGTCGGCCAGGCAGGCGATGGAAAAGGCCGGCGTCCAGCCTGCCGATTGTGCCGCAATTGCCATCACCAACCAGCGCGAGACTTCGGTCATCTGGGATCGCGACACCGGAAAGGCCCGTTTCAACGCGATTGTCTGGCAGTGCCGCCGCACCACGGCGTTCTGCGAGAAGGCAAAGGAAGAGGGGCTTGAACAGTACTTCCGGAACCGTACCGGGCTTGTGCTGGATCCCTATTTTTCGGGCACCAAGGTGCGCTGGATGCTGGACAACGTCCCCGGCCTGCGCGCCGACGCCGAGGCCGGCAAGTGCGCGTTCGGGACGATCGATACATGGTTGATTCACAAGCTGACCGGCGGCGTTTCCCACGTCACCGATCCGTCCAACGCGTGCAGGACCCTGTTATTCAACATCGATCGCCTGCAGTTTGACGATGCCCTGCTTGGCGTCCTGAAGATCCCGCGCAGCCTTGTTCCGGAAGTACGCCCGTCGGCCGGCAGCTTCGGCGTTACGAAGGGCCTGGACTTCCTGCCTGACGGCATCCCGATTACCGGTGTCTGCGGCGATCAGCAGTCGGCCCTGTTCGGCCAGACGTGTTTTGACGAGGGTCAGTCCAAGTGCACGTACGGCACCGGGGCGTTCCTGCTGATGAACACCGGTGACAAGATGGTTCCGTCAACGCACGGGCTGCTGACGTCGGTCGGGTGGAAGGTCGGCGACCGGACGACGTATGTGCTTGAAGGGTCTTCGTTCATCGCCGGAGCCGCGGTTCAGTGGCTTCGCGATTCCCTCGGTTTCATCAAGTCGGCGCCGGAAGTCGAGGAACTTGCGGCCAGCGTTCCTGATTCGGCCGGCGTTGTGTTCGTCCCGGCCCTGGCCGGTCTTGGTGCACCATACTGGGATCCCGAGGCCCGCGGCGGTCTTTTCGGCCTGACCCGTGGCGCGACCAGGGCCCACATCGCCCGGGCGGTGCTTGAAGGCATTGCCCTGCAGATCGCGGAATTGCTGGATGCGATGGCAAAGGATCTTGGCAAGCCTCTGACCGAATTGCGCGTCGATGGCGGCGCAAGCGCGAACAACCTGATGATGCAGTTCCAGGCCGACATCCTGGACGTCCCAGTCATGCGTCCGAGGAACATCGAAACGACCGCCCTGGGTGCCGCCATGCTCGCCGGCATCGGTATCGGGATGTGGGACATGAACCGCCTGCGCGAGATGGCGGCGATTGATCACCGTTTCGGCCCGCAGTTCGTGCAGTCCGAACGCGACGCATACCTGAATCGTTACAAGTCCGCGGTCAGGTGCACCTGCGGCCACGGTTGCTGAACGCTCTTGATCTGAATCTTGTCGAAAGAACCGTCCCGAGAAGAAAAACGAACAATACAGGCATAAATGAGTCCGGGGCGGCGGAGCCGCCCGCGCTGCAGCCGCCGCTGCTTGCGGGAACGTCGGTGGATGCGTCGGCAGTGGCGTCGGGCCGAACGGTGTCCGGGGGCTGCGTGATGTCGCCGGTCGCATCGCCGGTCGTATCGCCGGTCGTATCCTGGATGATGTCGCACGCGTGCTCGACCACTTCAGGCTGGACTGGTTCGATCGGGTCGGGTTCGTGCCATCCAGGCGCGGCGATCGGATCCTGCATGTCGAAAAGCGATGTCGCAAGGCGTGTGGCGATGGACGCATCCGGCGACAGGGTCACTGCAAGAATCTTGATTCGCGGGTCGTCGGGAAGCACAAGGCTTGTTTCGCCCGGCTGGACCTTCAGCGCGTGCATGAACATATAGGTGAAAACGTACGGATGGTCGCCATCCGGGCCGTGGCGGTGGGTTCCATACAGCGCGACCGGAGCCTGCTTCAGGTACGCCGGAAGCATCTCGTCGCGGGTCTCGACGATTGTGTCGCCGACGACGCGGCTGTCCCACTGGCCGATGAATCCGGTCCAGGCCTGGATTGGGAAAGTGTATGCATCGTCCCCGACCTTGAAAACCGCGGCGGGAACATCCTCGTCGGCGGCCGCAAGCATGTACAGCGTTTCGTCCGTACCGATTTCCAGATCGATTTTCTGTCCCCTGGCCTTAACCGCGTTCGGGATGCCGGGGACAACGGGGCCCAGTTGGAAAACCACGCCGCTGTAAGTGAAGTTCGCCGGCCACATGTTCGAAGACCAGCTTGCGCCTGTCGAATCGAACGCGCCGTCAGCCCGGTTTTCATCGGTGGAAACCACATCGACGTTGTACGGCAGCGCGACGAATCGTGAAGTCGCCTTCCGGATCGATGCTCCATCAAGCTCAATCCGCAGCCCAATCGTGGCAATCTGGTACGGTGCAAGGCCCAGCACCGCTTGACCGTCAGTGATCTCAAGGCTGCCGGCCGAAATCTCCATGCCGTCCATGATGAACGCTTCGGAAATGGTCCCGGCCGCCTTTATCCTGACATCGGCCGCCGAGCGTCCGTGAAGTTCCTGCAGTCTGACTATCGTCAGGCCACGTCCGTCTTCGTCCTTTTTGATCGCCTTGACGGCCACCTGGTCGGCGTCGGGCCCTTCAAGCGTCAGAAGACCAACCTTCCTGCCAAGCGCTCCGTCATGCGGGGCGGCAGACAGGAACGCCGCCAGTGGCTGGTTCAGGCGCGCGGCCTGCCGGGGCGTTCCGTTGCGCCAGTCGCCGCCGTGCCCGTGAATGGCCCATGTGGTGTGGTTGACGCCGAAATCGATGGTGTGGTGGTGAAAGGTCGGGCCGGCAGGGGTGTGGATAAGCGTCAGGCGCAGGCGTTCCTCGTCCGGATGATCCCATCCGTACTTGCTGTCGTTGATGATCGAGACGCCGAAACTGTTGTCGCCCGCCGTCAGGTCGGCCCACTGCTGCGCGGGGACTTCGAACAGATCCGGTGTGTTGATGCCGCGCCTGATGTTGCCGAGTCCAAGGTCATAGGTCGCTTCCGGATTTCCTGATGTGACGGGGAAGGTGGCCTTGGCCAGCGTGGCAAAGGAACGCCAGTCGATTACATTATCGACGCGGACGATGTCGCCGGCACCTTTGGCGGCAAGGCTTACGCGCTGCGTGAACGTCGAGCCCTGGGAATCGGTGCGGACGACTTCGTAAGTCACCCGGACCGGGCCAGTCTCGATTGCCTTCAGTTCCGGGGTTCCCCCAAGGATTTCCAGCGGGCCGTCCCGAAGGCCTTCGTAGTGAACCTCCCAGGCCGGCCAGATGAAGGACATGTCCATGAAGAACTCGATTCCGGCCGGTGCCGACAGCAGTTCGCGGCCGGTCAGCTTGTCGTAAACCGACGATATGTTGCCGGCCGTGTCGAAGACCACCTTGTAGCGATGGTTTTCAAGCCCGTCCACGTTGCCCTTCAGGCCTGAATCGATCTGGCAGGCAGTTGTTGACGGCCTGATGTCGTAAACGATGAAGCCGGTCGATGGCGCATTTGCAAGGAATATGATTTCCAGCCTGTCCATTCCCCCTTTACCGGGCGTCCTGCCTGTAACCTGGGACGGGACTTCCCGGCCTTCCGGGCCGATGACCTTCACGAACCCCGGCCAGTCCGAATCGACCGTCAGGGTTGTCGCCACAACATCCTCGCGTTCAAACGCCAGGGGATTGAAAACCACGACCGCCAGGCCATCCGTCCTCGTGTCCAGCAATGATGCCGTCGCGCCGACCGCATCCTGAAGGATGGCGGTGAAACGGTTCATCGTCAGCAACTCGTCGTTCCAGGAAAACTGGTACGCCTCGGGAATGCTGGTGCCGGTCAGGTCGTCGTGGAACTGGTGCCACAGGAAGCGAATCCATTCGGATTCAAGTGCCGCTGTCGGGTAGTCCCTTGTCCCGAGCCAGTCCGCGATCACCGAGGCGCGTTCGGCCGCGTCGGCAAGCTGTTCGTTCCTGCGGTTGTAACGCTTCATGGCCGACTGGGCGGTGTACGAACCGGTTCCGTGGTATCTCATGATCAGTTCGCCGTCATATACCGGCAGCGCTGCGACCTCGGTCTCGTCAAGATCCCGGAAGATCTGATCGGACGGGGCGACAACAACCTTAGGGCCTTCTTCCCTGGCAGTGGCCGTTTCAAGAAGGGCCACGCTTGATTCCCCGGGCGATCCGCCACGGTCGCCGACGCCGAAGTACATGAACGCCAGGCGCAGTCCGGAAACGGCTTCCTGCGCGTCCAGCGCCGAAATCCATCGTGGTGAAAGCCCCGGATCCTGTTCAAGCTGCGTCGTGTAGGAGCCAGGGTTCAGGGCGGCCAGGACGCTTGCGCCATCGGGGCCTTTCCATATGCCGATTCCGAAAGGTATCGGGATGGCGCCGCCCCATTCAAGCTTCTGCGTCGAGAATCCCCTGATTCCGCAGTGGGCCGCCACGGACGGCAGTGCCCAGCCGAAACCGAAGCAGTCCGGCAGGAATACGTCCGTGCTGGTCTTGCCGAAATTCTTCTGGAAATAGCGGTTACCGTAAAGGAACTGGCGGATCAGCGATTCGGGGGATGGAATGTTCACATCGCCGGCATCGATCGCGCTTCCACCCGGAAACCAGCGGCCACTTTCGATATAGGGAACAGTCCTGAAGAATACATCCGGGTAGTATTCCTTCAGGAGCATGTACCTGAAGGCTCCTTCCCAGGAAAACTGGAATCCCGGATATTTGTCCAGCAGATCCAGTGTGTCCGTAAATGTGGGGGCCAGCAATTCGTCAATCGTTTCCTGGATGGTCCACCACCACTGCGTGTCAAGATGTGACGCGCCCACCGCGTAGATCACTCCCGGTCCTTCGTCGGAACCGGTAGTGGCGTTCGCCGGCGCGATGCAAAGAGTCATCGTCAGGGTCGCAGCAAGCACCATGAAATGTTTCATCGATTGATCCTTTCATCAGACCCACAATCCCGCATTCTGGGGTGCGCCGGACGCACCGTCAATCGGAAATCAGGCAGAGACTGGCATTTGAGGTCGATAATCGATCGGGTCATCGGTCTGGTTCCGACAGGGGCGAAAAGGCAGAACGCCGACTCAAGCCGCGCCCGGGCCGTTCAGGACTGAAGCCGCCGTGATTGCACCCTGCCGGTGAATGCCAGTGGAAGCGTTGCCGTGTAAAGGACTTGCGTGATGAATCTGCAATTTGGTACCACCCGCGACATTTCATGATATTTTCCTGAAGGAGTAACGCTCGATCCTTGTCGATCTGAACCCGTTGTCGTTTCCAGGGGAGTGTTTTCATGCCGGACAAATCAATTGAGTCGCTTGATATCGGGGCGCACCTTACGATTGCCGGCGGGATTCCGGCGGCGATGAAGATGGCGCATGAAATTGGCGCGACGAACTTCCAGTTCTTTCCGCGCAATCCCCGTGGCGGCGCCAGAAGGGCGATATCCCAATCCGAGATGGCAGACGGCAGGGCGGCGCGGGTGGAATACGGGATCCGGACGGTAATCTGCCACCTTCCCTACACCGTCAACCCGGCGTCGCCGGACGAACGCATATCCGATTTTGCCCGCATGGTCGTGGCCGAGGATGTTCCTTTTGCCGCCGAGATGGGGGCGGACTTCGTGGTGCTGCACCCCGGGGCCCACATGGGTGACGGTCCGGCCGCCGGCATCGAAAGGGTGGGGCGCCTGTTCGACAACGCCCTTGCCGGATACCGGGGCGGGGCCAGGGTCCTTTTCGAGGTCATGGCCGGCGGCGGCTCCGTCCTTGGTTCGACCGTTTCCGACATCGCGGGCTTGATCCAGGCGGCCGGCGGACACGAATGGCTTGGAACCTGCTTCGATTCGTGCCACCTGCTGGCCGCGGGCTGGGACGTCACGACGCCGGCCGGCATCGACACGATGCTTGCCGCCTTCGACGCGGCCGTCGGACTTTCCCGGGTCGGCTGCATGCACCTGAACGATTCAAAGACCCATAAGGATTCCCACAAGGATCGCCACGAGCTTATCGGGCGCGGCGTAATCGGGGAATCCGGCCTGCTGGCGTTGCTTTCGAACCCCTTCATCCGCGCCCTTCCCCTGTGTCTTGAAACGCCGGTTGACGACATCCGCGACTACGACTCCGAGATTCGCCAGGTCCGTCGGATCGCTGCCCTGGCGACGGTTTGACGCCTCCCAGGCGGGCTCTTTTTTGTGGTTGCCGCGACCGGTTTTTGGTGTACCCTCTGCCTTTAGTTCACCATGGGCGTTTCTCAGCAAATTGACCCGGCTTTTACAGGAGTCTTCACCGTGACCAGACAATTGGCAGACCTGAGGGAGAGCGCGGCCGCAAGATGGACCGTGCTGCTTCTGCTTTCGCTGGCGATGTTTTCCTCGTACATCTTCATGGACATCCTGTCGCCCATCAAGGATCTGATGGAAACGACCAGGGGCTGGGACTCGGCCGCCTTCGGAACCTATCAGGGCTCCGAGACCTTCCTGAACGTCTTCATTTTCTTCCTGATTTTTGCCGGGATCATCCTTGACCGGATGGGCGTGCGCTTTACCGCGCTGCTTTCCGGCGCGGTCATGCTGGCAGGCGCGCTAATCAACTGGTATGCCGTCACCGAAGCGTTCCAGACCTCGGCCCTGCAGACCTGGTTCACGGAAAACCTGAATTACATCCCGATCTTCGACGAGCTTGGCGTTTCCCCGTTCTACAAGGGGATGCCGGCTTCAGCCAAGTTCGCCGCCGTCGGCTTCATGGTGTTCGGCTGCGGCGTCGAAATGGCGGGCATCACGGTTTCGCGCGGTATCGTGAAGTGGTTCAAGGGGCGCGAAATGGCCCTGGCCATGGGTTCCGAGATGGCCCTGGCGCGCCTGGGCGTTGCCACCTGCATGATCTTCTCGCCCGCCGTCGCCAAGATGTTCGGCCGCGTCGATGTGTCGCGTTCCGTCGCGTTCGGCGTCATCCTGTTGATGATCGCGTTCATCATGTTCGTCGTCTATTTCTTCATGGACAAGAAGCTGGAAACCCAGATCGGCGACACCGAGGAAAAGGAACCTTTCGTGGTGCGCGACATCGGCGCAATACTTTCCAGCAAGGGCTTCTGGCTGGTCGCCCTGCTTTGCGTTCTTTATTACTCGGCGATCTTTCCGTTCCAGAAGTACGCCGTCAACATGCTTCAGTGCAACCTGACTTTTACCGAGGTCCCGAAGGAATCGATCTGGGCCTCGACGAAGATCATGCTTGTCCAGTACGGCGTCATGCTGATCGTCGCCATCAGCGCGTTCATGAGCAATTTCCAGAAGAGGAAGGCGCCAAGAGTCGCCCTGCTGGTTACCGCCGTCGCCCTGCTGGTCGTGTTCTGCTTCATGTCTTACATGCGCCAGTCCGCCGAATCGATTTTCGCGGTGTTCCCGCTGCTGGCCGTCGGCATCACGCCGATCATCGGCAAGTACGTCGATACGAAGGGCAAGGCCGCATCAATGTTGATGATCGGTTCCCTGCTGCTGATCGTTTGCCACCTGACCTTCGCCTTCGTGCTGCCGATGTTCAAGGGCAACAATATCGGTGGCATGGTTCTGGCGTTCGGCACGATCCTTGTGCTTGGTTCCTCGTTCTCGCTGGTGCCCGCGTCCCTGTGGCCGAGCGTTCCCAAGCTGGTTGACGCAAAGGTCATCGGCTCGGCGTACGCCCTGATTTTCTGGGTCCAGAACATCGGCCTGTGGCTGTTCCCGCTGCTTATCGGCAAGATCCTGACGGCCACCAACCCCGACGTCGCGACTGACCTGGCCGCCGGAAAGATCACTCCGCAGGTCGCCGCCGTTTCGTACAACTACACCTATCCGCTTCTGATGCTGGCCCTGCTCGGCGTTGCCGCCCTGATTCTCGGGTTTGTCCTGAAGGCCACCGACAAGAAGCACGGCTACGGCCTGGAACTGCCCAACATCGCCACGAAAGAATAACTGCGGAAGGCAACTGCGCGAGTTTCTCCGGCCTGATGGCTCCCTGAGTCTAGCGTTGTGCAGGTTTCTGTCTTGTCAGGCGCAGGGCGATGTCGTGTGAAAAGCCCGGGACGGGAAGGGCGGTTTCGGTGTTATCGACGACCTCGATTTCGGCCGGATAGCTGGTTGTCCCGAAAGTGTCGTGCCACCAGACGATCCAGTCGCCTTCGGGCAGTCCGGACAAGTCGAGGGTCGCGCCCTCGATGAACGCCGGGTCGGCGGTCTCGCCAAGCTGCCAGTATTTTTCCGCCACGTTTTTCACCCAGACAAGTGCGGTGTCCGTGCCGATCATGGCAAATGCCTTCAGGTTCTGCTGATCCGACGTCGGCAGGACGGCCTGTTCGAAGCCTTCGCCGGGCCAGTCGATTCCGGAAACGAAACCGGCAATCGCCTTGAACTGGAAGTATTGGTCGTTCGGGTCAATCAGGTTGTCCCACCACCAGGTCATTCCGGATCCGGCCGAGGCCGCGAAGACCGGGGCCCAGATCAGGTCGTGAAGTCCGATAAACGAAGGATCGATGGCCAGGGACTCGGCTGGCCCGGCCGAATGCACGCCCAGTTCACCGAAGAACACCGGTTTGCCGAATCGGGAATAGCTTTCGGCCATGCCGGGAACCTCGGCGGCCACGTCGAATTTCGTCAGGTCGCTTCCGTAGTGGTGCACCTGCGTCAGGTCGATTTCCGGGACATCACCGAAAAGCGCCTGATCCATCAGCCAGAACGTCCCGAAGGAAGAGATGCTGCTGGTCACCATGCGTCCGTACGGATCCAGGGACTTGATAAGGGCGGCCATTTCCTGGTGCCACGCAGCGACCGTCGCCGCGTCGTGCTGGTCTGTCAGATCCACTTCGTTGAACAGTTCCCATGCCATCAGGGCAGGGCTGGCGCCCCAGCGAGCCACGATGTACCGGATCCGGTTCCTGGTCAGCTTCCGGGCTGTTTCGTCCGTGAAGAAAGCCGCGGCGTCAGGCAGCGGACCGCCATTGACGACGTTGTACGGGTTGTTTAACCACTCGCTGTTCGACGACGTCGAAAACTGTCCGTGGCTGTACATGCACAACATCACTTTGAGTCCAAGCGCCTCGGCCTTCCAGAACACCCGGTCAAGTGCCCAGGCGCGGTCCATCCTGGGCGTGTAGTCGCCAAGCACCGAACCTTCCGGGTAAGTCCATTCCAGGGCGAATCCCCAAGTCGCCATCCACAGGCGCATGAAGTTGCCGCCGCTGTCGAAAAGCTTCTTCATCCATCCTGGGTTGTCGCCCTTTCCCGTATAGTCCGTGACGTCGTTGTCGTACCAGCACATGTTCTCGCCGATCGGGAAATACGGCGTGCCGTCTTCGAATTCCAGGAAGCGGGGGTCACGTGGACTCGGCCTGATCACGCCCTGTCGATCGCTTTCGCCCTCTATCGGGAAATAGAGGGGGGGCAGGATATGCGGACGTCCCTGGTAATGCGCCACAACTTCAATTGACCATTCACCGCCACCGTCCGGCAGGAAGCTGACGGCCCATGAAGCGGGCTCCATGGCCGGCCCCGGCCTGCCGCCGTAATCCTGAAACGGGATCCGGTAGTAGGCCGGTCTGACGTAAGTCGCCCCCGTCGAAGTCGTTATGGTCGCCTTGATGTCGATTTCATCAGGATCGAACGGGTTGTCGGGGGTTGCATTGATGCTGAACGCGAACACGCACTCCAGGCCGGCCACGCAGAACGTCGGCACGTCGTTGTACCTGAAGAAGTCCGGGTCAACCGCGTCGTATGTTTCGGCGGCATCAGCCGGTCCGACGTCGTCCGGCCCGGAATCCCCGGTGACAACCGAATCGTCGTGCGCATCCCCGGTCGATTGATCGCCGATTCCCGAGTCGGACACCTCGGGATCGGCATCGTCCATCGTTGAGTCCCATGCATCCGAGGGTGAATTGTCCCCACCACACCCCGGGCCGGCAATTGCGGCAAGCAGGACGGCGAACCCAAGAAGCCTGCTGATGCTCCGGATGGCGTTGTTCATCAAGAACCCCCTGAAGATGTTATTGATTTACGACCGTCACGGCACCGGAAGGCTGCACGTGCCCGGTTCCAGGTAGCACGAGCCGTTCACGCACCATCCGCAGTCGCAGTCATCGACCGAATCACAAGTTTTTCGGGTGCAGACCTTTGCGCCCTCCGCGTCCGCGCAGGCGAAGGCCGGGTTGCAGTCGTCGTCGTATTCGCAGGTTCTTGGAACGCAGTGGCCGTCAGCAGAGCAGATCTGGGTGTCCGGGTCGCACGGCACTCCGTCCTCCGCGTCGCAGCGTGGGCCGCATGACTTGTACGGACCGCACAGGCACGTCGTCGAGCGCACCCAGTCGCAGACAAGGCCGGCTTCGGTACAGTCAGCGTCCGTCCCGCAGGTCGATTCCGGTTCCATGCAGATGCCGCACATCGGCTGTCCCGGGGCGAAGCAGTACTCGTTGTCCGGACATTCAAGCGCGATGTGGCACTTTCCTGTCGTCACGGTTCCCAGGTCGGTGCAGGCGGTCGAATCGCAGGGCACGTCGGAAACAAGCACCTCGGGTTCACTGGCGTCAAGTTCGCCCGCCACTTCTTCCTCGCAGCCCAGCGCAGCCGCAGCGATAAGTACCAGACAACAAAGGCCGTATCTGTTCATTTAATCCTTCCCCCCGAAAAGTTCGTGATATTTTATGGAACTTCGTCCCCGGAGACATACTGTGAAGCATTTTCAGGCTTTTGTCATGGTTGCGATGACGCTGGCGGGCTGCGGCGGGACCGAAGGTTCCGATATCGACGCATCGTTGGCTGACGTGGCCCTTGATTCGATTTCAGAAGTTGAGGAAATCGCATCCGATATCCCCGATCCATGCCGGGATGCGGCCAGTCCCGCGGACAGGGGACCCTTTGCGGTCGTCCAGGGCAGCCACGAACTGTCGCTGACGGTCGAAGGCGATACCAGGGCGGTGCCCGTGACGTTTTTCCTGCCGGACGTTCCGGATCCGGCACCCCTGGTCATTTTTACCCACGGGTTTTCGCAGGAACCGGCCGGATACCTTGGGACCGGCGAATACATTGCGTCATGGGGCATGGTCGTCGTTATGCCGAAGATACCGGGCAGCGCCTTCAGTCCGGTGCCTCATCGCGTGATGGCCGAGTACCTGCGCGGGGTAATGGACTGGGCGGCAGGCGAGGGCAATGCCGTCGAAGCGCCGCTGGCCGGTAAGGTTGATGCGCAATCGGTCGGTCTGTCCGGACACTCGATGGGCGGCAAGCTTTCGTTCCTGCTGGCGGCGTCGGACGAACGTGTCGATGCCGTCTTCGGCGTGGATCCCGTGGATGCCGGGCCGCCAATCGACGACTACGACCCGGCCGACTGGCCTTCGGTGACGCCGGAACTGATGCCTGAAATTCAGATTCCAATCGTGGCCCTTGGCCAGACGGTTGACGGCGAACTGTCGGATCAGCTTTCGTGTGCCCCATACGGCAACCGCTTTTCCGACTATTACGACGCGGCGGTCGGGCCGGCCGTCATGATCGAGATGGTCGGCGCCGATCACGTTTCGTTCCTGGACACCTGCGACGAGTTCTGCAGCCTGTTCTGCCGTCCCGGAACGGATGACCCGGCGGTCACGCTGGCCCTGACCCGCAAGTACCTTGCCGCCTTCTTCCGCCATGAGCTGATGGCGGAGTCGTGTGCCCGCGACTGGCTGGCCGGTGATCAAATGGATGACGACGTGGCCGCGGGGCTGGTGCTCGCCGAATCGAAAAACGGCTTCTGACCGGTCACCTTCGACACGGAAATGTCGGAAAGTCTTGACATCGGATATCCGTAAACATAAACTCCGGCTGAACCGTTCCACTGGGCCGGGCTGTCCACCCGTTCCCGCTTTTTCTTCAAGGTATCGGTTTTCACGATTCAGGCGCGTGTAATACTTTGATTTCACGGCTGTCTGGTCGATAGTTCCACTTTTTTTACTTTGTCGTTTCGGGACGGGGCATTCGCCTGGTTCCATGAAGCGGGACCGAAATGGCGCGCGGTACCGCCCTTCATAAAACTTTTGCGCCGAAAAAATAAGTGCGGAGGAAATAAGTGAACCTCAACGAACTCAAGCTGATGAAGATTACGGATCTGTTGAATCTGGCCAAGGATCTGAACGTGGAAAACGCACGCGGACTGCGCAAGCAGGAGCTGATTTTCGCGATTCTGCAGGCCCAGACCGAACAGAACGGCTTCATCTACGGGGAAGGCGTGCTCCAGGTGCTGCCGGAAGGCTTCGGCTTTCTGCGCGCCCCGGATACCAGCTACCTCCCCGGGTCTGACGACATCTACGTCTCCCCGTCGCAGATTCGTCGCTTCAACCTGCGTACCGGCGACACCGTTTCCGGTCAGATTCGTCCCCCGAAGGACGGCGAACGTTACTTCGCCCTGCTTAAGGTCGAGACCATCAATTATGAAGATCCCGACAATGCAAAGCTGAAGACCCTGTTCGACAACCTGACCCCGCTGTACCCGGACCAGAAGTTCAAGCTTGAATACGATCCCAAGAACTACACGACCCGCGTCATCGACCTGCTGTGCCCGCTTGGAAAGGGCCAGCGCACGCTGGTCGTCGCGGCCCCCAGGACCGGCAAGACCGTCGTCCTGCAGGACCTTGCCCACGCCATCGCGACGAACCACAAGGAAGTCTATCTGATCGTCCTGCTGATCGACGAACGCCCGGAAGAAGTCACCGACATGGAAAGGTCGGTCAAGGGCGAAGTCATCTCCTCGACGTTCGACGAGCCGGCTGCCCGCCATGTCCAGGTCGCCGAAATGGTTATCGAGAAGGCCAAGCGCCTTGTCGAGCACAGGCGTGACGTCGTTATCCTTATCGACTCCATCACCAGGCTGGCCCGCGCGTACAACACCGTTGTCCCGCCGTCCGGCAAGATCCTGTCCGGCGGTGTCGATTCCAACGCGCTGCACAAGCCGAAGCGTTTCTTCGGTGCCGCCCGTAACATCGAAGACGGCGGTTCGCTGACCATCATCGGCACGGCGCTCATCGATACCGGCTCCAGGATGGACGAAGTCATCTTCGAAGAATTCAAGGGCACCGGTAACTGCGAACTGCACCTGGATCGCAAGCTGATGGAAAAGCGCATCTTCCCGACGCTGGACATCAACAAGTCCGGCACGCGAAAGGAAGAACTGCTGCTGGACCCGATGACGCTTAACCGCGTGTGGATCCTGCGTCAGCTCCTGCACCCGCTCAACGTCCTTGACGCCATGGAATTCCTTCTGGACAAGCTTTCCCGCTACGATTCGAACGAAGAGTTCCTGAACTCCATGAATCGCTGAAATTTTCGGCCGTCAGTTGTCCGCGGTCAGCCGCGGAAAGGTTTGCCGCATCCCGTCACCAATCTGGGGCGCACTTCCTTTCCCATGATGGATGACTCCGTTCCTGCCGGCATTGCCCAATCCTTCATTCCGTGATACCAGATAGCCGCTTTATCAATGCGCGGCAGGAGTGTCCCCCGGCCGTTTTGACGAATCACAGGAGTTGGTGCGCAATCCATGGAAATCAGGGCTTCAAAAAGAATCCAGTCCCTCAGCGGGTATCCGTTCGCGGAAATCGATCGCATGGCCAGTGAATTGCGGATTGGCGGGTTCGACCCGATTGACTTCGGCGTCGGCGATCCGACCGAGCCGACCCCGGACATCGTCCGCAAGGCTGTCCAGGCCGGTGTCGATGCCAGGGCATCCGCGGGCTATCCAAGCTATGTCGGTGACCGGAGCTTCCGGGCCGCCGTGGCGGCATGGATGGAACAGCGGTTCAACGTGCGTCTTGACCCGGAAACCGAGGTCTGCGCGACCATCGGATCCAAGGAAGCCGTTTTCAATTTTCCGAACGCGATCCTTGATCCCGGCGACGTCGTGCTGTGCCCCAGTCCCGGGTATCCGCCATACAACCGGGGAACGCTGTTTGCCGGCGGGGAGCCGTGGTACTACCCGGTGACAATGGAAAACGGATTCCTGCCGAACCTGGACGCGCTCCCGGCGGAAGTCCTGGCGCGTGCCCGGATGATATGGGTGAACTATCCGAATTCACCAAGCGGAACCGTTGCCCCGGACGATTTCTGGCCGGCCCTGATCGAATGGGCTCACAGTCACCGGTTGATCATCGGTTCCGACGAGGCATACACCGAGGTCTGGTTCAATCGTCCGCCGAAGTCGATCCTGGAGTTCGGCCGGGATGGAATAATCGTGTTCCAGTCGCTTTCAAAGCGATCGAACATGACATGCCACCGGGTCGGCTGGGTGTGCGGAGACCCGCGGCTCGTATCCCTTTTCAAGAAATTGAAGACGAACATCGATTCCGGGACGGCCACCTTCATCCAGGACGGCGCGGTGGCGGCACTTTCAGACCAGGCCCACGTGGATGCCATGCGGGAAGTCTATCGGGCAAAGCGTGACATCCTGATACCGGCGCTTCGGGACGTCGGATGCGTGGTTCCAGATTCCGAGGCAACGCTTTACCTGTGGCCGAAGGTGCCGGAAGGAATGGACGGGCTGGAGTTCGCGACCCGCCTGCTTTCAAGGGATGTCGCCATCGTGTGTACGCCGGGCGCCGCTCTGGGCGAGCCGCTGGCCGATGGAACCAGTCCCGGTCGCTTCCATGCAAGGTTCGCGCTGGTTCCGTCCGTGGAAGACTGCTGCCGCGCGGCAGAACGGATCAGAAAGGCGTTTGGCCGGATCTAGTCGTCGCGTCCCGCAAGCCTGCATGCGAGGATCTCATTGACGGCCGCCCGCGCCCTGTTGACTTCTCGAAGACTGCTCTTGTTGAAGTAATTGAAGGCGATGACCGCGGGGATGGCCACGAAAAGACCGACCGCGGTCGCAATCAGTGCCTCGGAGATGCCGGCCATGACCACGTTCGCGCCACCCTGAAGGTTTCCGGACAAGTCATGGAACGCGCGGATGATTCCCAGAACCGTCCCGAACAGGCCGATGAACGGCGCATTGTTCCCAAGCGTTCCAAGAAAGGCCAGCCTTCGATCCAGTCGCTGCTGTTCATGGATCATTGCCGATTCCACCAGCTTGTCCGCGGCCTCCGGCCCGATCTCGGATCCGTCCATTGCCGCCCGCAGGACTTCAACCTCGGCACCTGGCCAGGAGTCGATGACCTGTCGGACTTCGTCCCAGCGACGGCCGTGAACCATGGGTTCGATACGCTTCTTCAGCGTGGCCCACGCCTTGCGGTTGGCCAGGTAGAACAGGGCCCTTTCGACAATGATCGCGACCGAAAGAACGGACAGGCCGAGCAGGATGTAAAGAATCCACTCGCTGCCGACCAGCGTGACTTCAAGAAGCTTTTCGGTGAGCATCGGGAACCTCTCAGCGGACGCCGTTCGAAGCTTCAAGCTTGTACTGGCTGCATGTGGGGGAAGCACCGGCCTTGCGGCGGACCTTGACCAGCAGGGTTTCCGTCTGGTTGGCGCAGAAGTTGGCACCTGGCGAGGCCCAACCCGGACATGCGTTGCACCTGTTCGGGGCGTTGGCACCCTCGACCACCAGGCAGCGTGCAAGATCCTCGGGCGCCGTGCAGGCCTCGACGTAGTTGCTGGAACAGACGCCCTCGCCGACGCCGCCGGTGAAGAAATCGGTGTAGTGATTCCAGTTCAGCGAGGAAGTGCAGATTTGCAGTACCTGGGTCTGATCGCCGATCTGAACTTCCTTGAAGACATCGAAAACGAATTCATTGGACGGGTTCACGTTGAAGCGGATGTCCAGGTGATAGTTGTCGCTGTCGATTTCGGTCATCGTCGAGTCCGGGGCGTCGATGCCCGTCACGATGAACCAGTCTTCGGCACCGACGCTGGATATCTTTGCGATCTGGTACGAAGTAAGCCCCTCGTCGTCAACCAGGCTGCCCAGCGGCGCAGGTTCGGACTGTGACATGCTGTAAGTCAGTTCCAGAGCATCCCCCTGGCACTCGCATCCATTTGTTGCGCTGCCGTCCAGATCGTACCAGGCCGGCTGGCCGGCCGACAGGTTGGCGCCGTTGCAGCGGATCTTGCAGGTGCCTTCACAGAACATTACCGCGTTATTCAGCGTCTCCGGGTCGTGCGGACAGAGTTCCAGCAGGTCCGCGTCATCGGGAAGTCCCGAGCAGTCGTCGTCGATCATGTTGCAGCGTTCGGGTGCACCCGGATAAACGGTGTCGCTGAAGTCGTTGCAGTCGGAACTGTTGGTAACGTTGAACTCGGCTGTCGGCTGGCACAGGCACTTGAAGGTGGTTGCGTCGCCGAACGTATCCTTGTCCGTGTCCAGGTAGTAAGTCACGCAGCCTGGCAGGTTGGGCGGGTCGGTACGCCCGTCGCAGTTATCGTCGATGCCGTTGCAGACCTCCTCTGCGGCCGGATTGACCATGGCCCTGGATTCGTCGCAGTCGCCGAACTGTGCCGTCGAGAACTTGCCCTGTGGATTGCACAGGCATCGTGAATTGTCTTCAACGCCCCATGTGTCCCCGTCGTTATCGAAGTAGAAGACGATGCATCCCGGCGTGTTGTCGGGATCCGTGACGCCGTCGCAGTCGTTGTCCAGTCCGTCGCAGTCCTCGGCGCGGCCGGCATAGACCATCGGTTCGTCGTCGTCGCAATCGCCCGGAACCAGGGTTCGATAAAAATCCAGGGGCGCGCACAGGCACTTGACGTCCTCGAGCACGCCGACGCCGTCGCCGTCCTCGTCGCGGTAGTAGTCGAGGCAACCCGGGGCGTTTTCGGGATCAAGAATTCCGTCGCAGTTGTCGTCGATCCCGTTGCAGATTTCGATCGCGCCCGGGTTCAGGTCGGTCCATTCGTACTGGCTGTCCGGGTTCAGCGGATCCGGCACGCAGGCCTGGCATGGAATTCCGGGCCTCGGTTCACCCTGCCAGTAGCAGGTTCCGTCGATCAGGCAAGCGTTCGGCGCCAGCGGGTTGCTGCACCCACCGGAACCGTCGCACAGATCGAGGGTGCATTCAACCGAGTCAAGACAGTTGTATTCCTGGCCGACGCACTCACCTTCCGAGCACATGTCGTTGACCGTGCACGAATCGAAGTCGTTGCAGAACTGGCCGTTGTTCGGAACCCAAGAAAGGATTGAAACCGAAACGTCACATTTCTGGCAGATGCTGTCCGGGTTCGGTGATCCGTTGGCGAAGCAGCGACCGTCAATCAGGCACGATGTTTCAAGCTGGGTGAAGATGCACCCACCCTGGCCGTCGCAGGCATCCGTCGTGCAGTCAAGTCCGTCGCTGCAGGCATAGGCGGTACCGCCGCACGAACCGGCCATGCAGGTATCGATCTTTGTGCACGCCAGGCCGTCGTCGCACGGGACGTCGTTGTTGTCCGACCAGTCGAAGCCTTCCAGGGCGGAAAGGCACGCGCGGCAGATGTTGCCGGGTTCAAGCGTCTGGTCGCGGATGCATGTGTTATCGATAAGACACCACCCGCCGAGCCTGCTGAACGTACATGTTCCGTCTCCGTTGCAGGAGTCGGACGTGCACGCCAGGCCGTCGTTGCATTCGTAGGCTTCCCCGACGCATTCACTGTCCATGCACTGGTCGTTGCTGGTGCAGGAAACGCCGTCGTTGCAGGCGAGCCCGTCGATGGAAGACCACTGAAGTTGTGAAACGGTCGGGTTGCAGTCCTGGCAAGGATTCAGGATGTTGGGATCGAGGGCTTCATAGCAGCCGCCGTCGATCAGGCACTCGCCGGCCTTGATTCCATAACTGCATCCACCCAGCCCGTCGCACTGATCGACCGTGCACGGCACGCCGTCGTTGCAGTCGTAAGCCTGGCCGTAACAGAGTCCGGCGAAGCAGATGTCGTTCGCCGAGCAGGCCTGGCCGTCGTCGCACGTCACGAAGTTGTAAGGCGACCAGTCGTACGGATTCGATGCCGGGTCGCAGATCTGGCATTCGTTCGCGGGATCCAGGGTTCCCTCGGCCACGCAGGAACTGCCGATCACGCACCAGCCGGAAACCGGAACCGTTCCGCACAGACCGTACTGGCAGAAGTCGGTGGTGCATTCAAGGCCGTCGTTGCAGACGATCGGCGTGCCGGCACACGATTCGCCCTGGCACTTGTCGTTCGTGGTGCATGGATCGCCATCGCTGCACCCGAATCCGTCGGTCGCCGTCCAGGATGTGTTGCTTGTCGGCGGAATGCAGCGGGAGCACTGGTTCAGGCCGCGCTGATCCCCGTAGAAATAGCAGTTGCCGTTGATGGCGCAGTAATTTTCGGCCACCACGTGCGAGCATTCCCCGGCTTCGTTGCACGAATCCGCGGTACAGTCCATCAGGTCGTCGCACTTGTATTTTCCGATGCAGTCACCGGACGCGCAGGCGTCCTCTATCGTGCAGTTGGAGCCGTCGTCGCATCCTTCACCTTCGCGGTACGCCGACCAGAACTGCTTACTTACCGCGGGCAGACAGGCGGCGCAGGCGTTGCCCGGCTTCACCGTGTTTTCAAGGACGCATTCCTCGTCGATGAAGCAGTATCCCGCGATTGCCACGAAAAGACAGGTTCCATCGCCCTTGCAGGTATCCTCGGTGCAGGCGATGTCGTCGTTGCATGTGTATTCCGTGCCGGAGCAGATGCCGGAAATGCACTGATCCTGGAATGTGCATGCGACGCCATCGTCGCAGGGATCGCCGTTGAACCTGGCCATGAATTCCGTCTTCGAGTACTGGATATTGCAGACCTCGCACGGGTCTTCCGGATTCTGCTGGTTGTCCTGGTAGCAGACGTTGTCTATAAGGCAGAAGCCCGGCTTGATGGAGTTGATGCAACCGCCGATTCCGTCGCAGGTATCGGTGGTGCAGGCGATTCCGTCGTCGCACGAATACGCCGTTCCACCGCAGACACCCTCGGTGCAGATGTCGTCGATGGTGCATCCGTTGTCGTCGTTGCACGGTCCGCCGGTTGTTGCCGTCCATCCGTCGTCGTCCGATGCCGGGTCGCACACCATGCACATGTTGCCGTCCATGGTCGCGCCGGGAAGTCTGCATTCACCGCCGATATGGCACCATCCTCCAACGACCGTGTAGCTGCATCCGCCAAGGCCGTCGCAGGAGTCCGCGGTGCACGACTTGTTGTCGTTGCAGGAATAGGTCGTCCCGACGCATGTGCCGTTCGTGCAGGTGTCCTGCTTCGTGCATGAGTTTCCATCATTGCACAGCTTGGTGTTGGGGGAGTTCGGGTTGCTGCACATGCCGGTGCCGGACTGGCAGGTTCCCGGTTCGTGGCACTGATCGAGCGCGACGCACTGAACCGGGCTCGAGCCGGTGCAGACCCCGTCGATGCACTGATCGACCTGGGTGCACAGATTGTTGTCGTTGCAGGGCTGTCCGTTGTCCTTGAATACTTCGCTGCACGTTCCGTCGTCCGGGTTGCACTGGCCTGCCAGGTGACAATCCGTGATGGCAGGGCAGACCACCGGGGTGCCGGTACAGGTCTTGGAAATACATTTGTCGCCGGAAGTGCATCGGTTGCCGTCATTGCATGCCGTTCCTTCCGGAAGCGCGCCGAGCGTGCACGTTCCGGTTGCCGGATCGCAAGTGCCGGCGTCCTTGCACGCGTCGACAACCTGGCAGACGACCGGATCGTTCCCGACGCAGACACCGTTGCTGCACGTGTCGGTCTGGGTGCACAGGTTGCCGTCGTTGCATGGCGTCCCGACCCCGGAGTTTGGATGGATGCAGGTGCCGTTTCCGGAACAGATGTCGTCGGTGCACTGCTTGCCGTCGCTTGAGCAAGGCGTGCCGTAGTCCGAGAAGTCCGGGATGCAGCCGCCGTTTCCGTCGCAGACGTTGGCGTCCATGCAGGTACCCTTCGTGCAGGTGTAGGTCACGCCCTTGCAGACGCCGATCTGGCATCTGTCGAGCCTGGTGCATGGATTGCCGTCGTCACAGGTATCCGAGTTGTTCGTGGTTCTGCACCCCAGGCCTTCCTGGCAGAAATCGTTCGTGCACACGTTGCCGTCGTCGCATACGACCGGGTCGCCGGTGCAGACGCCGGCCCGGCAGGAATCGCCCTCGGTGCATCCAAGGCCGTCGTCGCAGATCTGGCCTTCCAGCGGACCGCCTTCGTGCGTGCAGCCAAGTTCGTTGCATCCGTCGAACGTGCACGGATTGCCGTCGTCGCAACTGAAGGTTCCCTTGCACTCGCCCGCCACGCAGACGTCGGAAGCCGTGCACGGGTCGCGGTCGTCACACTTGGTGCCTGAAATCTTGGTGAACACACACCCGTTGGCCGGGCTGCACGAATCGGTCGTGCAAGTATTGTCGTCATTGCAGGTTATCTGGGTGCCGACGCAGATTCCGGTTCCGCATGAATCGTTATCGGTGCATTTGTTGCCGTCGTCGCAAGGCCCGTAATACGGCCTGTGGAAACAGAAGTTGGCCTGGTCGCACAGATCCATGGTGCATTCGTCATCGTCCGCGCAGTCAACCGGGGTTCCGACGCACTCGCCGTCAACGCAGCGATCCGCTTCGGTGCAGATGGAATCGTCGGTGCAGAGCGTGTCGTCCTCGGCCATCGCAAGGTCGCATTCGTTGTCGTCGTTGCACCACGGAACCTGGCATTTTCCCGGAACGACCTTTCCGATGCATTCGTCGTCGGAAATGCACTGGAAGGTCTGGACGTCAGTCGAGTCCGGCGGCAGGTCGTCATGGATATCGCCAGCGTCGGGCTCCACCTGATCCGGAGCGTCCGGCGTGTCTGCCGGATCGTTCCCGTCGTCCCCGTTGTCCGTGATGTCCGGATTGCCGTCGTCCCCGGTTTCCCCGGTGTCGCCAGTGTCCCGGCCCTCATCCCCGGCAGTGTCCCCGGTGTCCACGTTCGCATCCGGCCGAATGACATCGTTCCCGGAGTCCGGGGTCAGGGAGTCCGTCGGGACGTCCTGCACGGCATCGGTAACGTCGGTCGCCGCCGGTCCGCCGCCGCAGGCGTAAAGGGATACGGCAAGCATGGCCGCAATGGGGAAAACCTTCCAGACATCGAGTCTCATCGGTCACCTCTGTGTCGTGGGCAGGGCCACGGTCAAAAAAAGCATTCAAGCTTCGAATCTGTCGAACAGTAAACGACCGGCATATAATACTACATGTGCGCCCGCGCGCGCCACAGTTAGCTGGCATACATCCGGAGAAACATTCGAATGACAGATGAAGAACTCGATACCGGAATTGAAGAGGCCGTCGGCCCGGTTGAGGCCGCCGTCGATGCAATCGTTGACAACGTGCCGGATGGCAGGGTCGGGGCCGTTCTGGCCCAGTCGATGCGGCAGAGACTGATCGTTCATGTGTCCGGGGGGCTGCCGGAGGCACTGGCGGCGGTCGTTGCCGACGATCCCGAGTCGGGATCACTGCCTTCGATTCCGCAGTCGGTAACGGACGATCCCGATCCGGCCAGGGCACTGGTCGAGTGGGTGCAGAATGAGGCCGGCCAGCTTGCCGGCCCGCTCGGCCTGGCCTTTTCCAGGCTGGTGACCGGATTTGTCGTGGCTAATCGCGCGGATATCATCCAGGCCATGAAGGATGCCGGAAATGGCCCCGCCGAAGACAGGCAGGACGGCATTGTCACGGCCTCGGCGTTGATAAACACGGCAACGTCGATGATCGAGGAAATACCTGGCATCGATAGTCTCGACCAGGCCACGGAACGGATGGAAGCGGCCCGGGACAAGCTGGAAGAGGCTCGTGTCCTGCTTGTCGGAATCCAGATGGACGACGCGATCATGTACGGCGCAAGCGCCGAGACCGAGACCGGACTTCCGGCCGGGGTGCCGGAACTGGCTTCGGGTGGTCGCAGGATTGACGTTGCCAACCTGTTGTTCGATTCGTGGTATCGCGAGGTTGACGCGCACCTTATGCTGGCGGCCAAGGTCGGCGATCCGATCGATGGAACCAGGGTCGTCGATGACGGTCAGCGCGACTATATACTGGATGCGCTGGTGGCCGTTCAGGAAGCGTTTTCCGTCAGGCCGGACGCGCCGGTGCTGCTGCGCTTCGGCCAGCTTCGACTCGCCAAGGGCGATGTGGGCGAGGCCAGGATGGCGGCTGAAAAGGTTCTGGAACTGGTGCCGGACGAGTCCGATCCGACCCATATGGCGGCAGTCGATCTGATGGAAAACGTCGCCCGTGAGTCCCCGCTTACCAGAAAGGACAAGCGCTGCTTCATAGCGACGGCGGCGATGGACGACGTCGATGCCCCCGAGGTCGAGGCGCTGAGGGCGTTCCGCGATCGTGTGCTTTTCGCGTCGACAGCCGGCCGCGTTTTCGTCCGGATCTACTACCGGTGTTCACCCCCTCTGGCGTCGTACATTTCGCGCCACCGGGCGGTGCGCCTGGCTGTTCGCAGGTATCTGGTGCTGCCCCTGGCCGCCATGGCCGGATTGTCCGGCGATCGGCGCCGTAGCCGTCGCTGAAGGAGGTTTGCCTTGTCGCTGACCGAACAGATCCGGAAGATTATCGGGTTCGAACAGGAAGCCGCTCCGACGCCCCGAGGCAAGATCCTTGCCGTGGCCGCGCGCAAGGGTGGAGTGGGCAAGACCACCACGACCGTCAACCTTGCGGTCGCGATGGCCAGGTATCATGGCCTTGATGTCCTGATGGTCGATATGGATGGCCAGGGACACGTGGCCGAGGCGCTTTCCGCCGTGGTTCGGGATCAGGGCGGGGCGTCGCTGTCGGACGTCATGCTTTCTTCCGGCAGGGAAGTCAGGCGGGTCGATGACCTGATGGACATCGTTGTCCAGACTTCGGAACCCCGGCTGTGGGCCACGCCTTCGGACAAGGGCCTTGCCGTGACCGAGGGAATAATGGCGGGCATGATCGGTCGGGAATTCCTGCTGCGAAACGTCATGCGGAAGGCGGCGGCCCGGTTCGACGTCATCATCTTCGACTGCCCCCCGAACGTCGGCAACCTTACGTTGAACGCAATGGTGGCGTCGTCCCACGTCCTTGTTCCCTGCGACATGAGCATCCTTTCGATGGCCGCCGTAGGCGATATCATCGGCGTGATTGATACCGTCAACGAGCAGCTCGGACATGATCTCGAGGTTCTCGGAGTTCTTCCCGTCCGTGTCGACAGGCGCAACGGAAAGCTGACCGACCAGATCCTGAAGGAGTTGTCGGACAATTGGGGGGAAAGGCTTCTTTCAAGCCGCATTCCGGCCAACAGTTCCCTTGCCCGCGCCCAGGTTTCAGGCGTTTCAGTCTTCGACTTCGACTCACGTTCGGCGGGTGCCAGGGCTTACAGGAACCTGGCGGCGGAAGTCCTGGGCCGAATGGGTTTCAGGGGAGTCGATGCTCCGGCGGGGCGGAAGTTTCAAAAAAGCTGAAATCCAGCCTTGAGGTCGTGTTGCGCCTGATGTCGGCAAGCGGTATCAACCGCGAGATTTCAAGCGCGGACGATGGCCTGTCGTCCGGTTTTTTCTGAAGCAGCGACGTGACTATTCCGGAAAGAATCCTTCCCAGCGGCGTCACCTCGAGCGATTCGGGAAGGGCGGGAGGCTGGCGTCGGATATGGGCCAGCATGACCTCCCTGGCATCTGTTCCGTCGAAGCACGGTTTTCCGGTCAGCATTTCGTAAAGCACGACCCCGAGCGAGTACAGGTCGCTCCGCCGGTCAAGGGACTGGCCGGAGACCTGCTCCGGACTCATGTACTCCGGCGTTCCATAGACGGTCATGCTGCGGACCGGAGCGTTTGCCGGCCTGGCGACGCCAAGATCCATCAACTTGACCCTTTCCGCCATGATTGTGCGGGTCGTTGCATTGCCGTTGATGAATATGTTTTCCGGCTTGACGTCGCGGTGAACATGGCCGCTCTGGTGAACCGCGTGCAGGCCGCGGGCCGCCCCGATGAAGATTTCGGCGGCGTCCTCCATGCAGACCCGACCGCGTATCGCAAGAAGCTGGGCAAGCGTGCGCCCTTCCAGCAGATCCATGACCATGAAGTGAAAGCCGTTTCGCGAAATTCCGCCGTCGTAGCATCGAACCAGGTTCTCATCATCCAGGCTCAGGGAAAGGCTGACCTCGTAGAGCATCGACTCGCTCTGTCCCGGTTCGGTGGCAAGCTCCGGGTGCAGCACCTTAACCGCCACTTCGGTGTCGTTCGTCAGGTCGGTGGCGCTGTATATGGCGCACATGCCGCCGTCACCGACCTTTTTGTTCACGCGGTAATGCTTGCCGATCAGTTCGCCGCGTTCCGGCAGCCTGGCGGCCAGCGGACGCAGTTCAATCCCGTCTTCGGTGCAGACGGCCGGGTCGGGCGCCTTAAAGACCCTGCCGCATCTTTCGCAGAAGAAGTCGATGACTGACCTCCATTGTCCAGACGGTCGAAGGACAGACTTCCACGCTGATTCTATTTGCAATCAAGGCCCCCTTCCAAATTGGCGTCGGTCGGGGGCGTCAGGTTCGGTCGGTTCAGCGCTGAAGTTTCATTGGACGTCCGCACATCGCGCAGGGTACCCGGCCGGTCGCGGTCTGCCTGGTGCGCGGTATTCTGACGCCGCACCGGTCGCAGACAAGGAAAGTCTTTACGAAGGACGTGTTGCGCTCCTCCGGGCTTCTTCCGGCCCCGGGTTCCCGGCGGTTCCGTGCCTGCATGTCAGGGGCTGCCGGCCGAACCGGTTCGGTAGCGACGGGCTGGTTGTCGCCGTCCGGGCCGGAAGCGTCGCCGGGCAGTATGGTCGGGATAAGGTCGTCGTCAACCGGAATCACGGCGGAGTCGATGACTTCCGAGGAGACGCACGGAACCGCCCCGGACTCGGGGGCCACCGGGGCCGGCTCATCGATTCCGAAGGCCTTGCGCACCGCCCAGCGAACGGTTTCCACTGAATGCAGGACGTCCTTCATTGGCGCGGTCGCGCCGTCGCCGGAGCGGGCCGGTGTCGTGAACTTCGAAAGAAGCTCGACAGAATCCCTTATCGCGCCAAGGCCGGCGATATCTCCCACCGTGTCGTGAATCTTGAGGATGTCCCACATGATTCCGGCTGGGCGTCCGACCGCCTCGCAAAGCGCCCTCAGATACTTTTCCGCCGACTGGGATGCGGCGTATCTGGCCGCCGGAGCGCTTCTGCCCCCGAGCCGCCGGGCATCGAACATGTCCTCGTCGGCCTCTTCCAGGATCTGGGATATCTCAATTGAATCGATATCTTTCATATAAATCCTTGTTGCTGCGACGATGCAGCGTCATTCCGTCGTTGTTCCTTTTCCGTCGATGTCCCTGGCCGTTTCCCTGTTGCGATGGGATACCTTCACCCTGAACCCGGATTCCGCAAGTATCCGCGCCACCTTTTCGGCCGCCGCGACCGAACGGTGGCGGCCACCGGTGCATCCGAACGCGATTGTGATTAAAGGTCGCGGCTCCCTTTCGTGAAGGGGCAGCGTGAACCGCAGCATGTTCGACACCCGATCGATGAAGTCGCCCCACTCCGGCGTCCCTTCCATGAACTCGACAATGGCAGGGTCGGCGCCGGTAAGTGGCCGCAGTTCGCTTTCGAAATGGGGATTCCTGAGGAAGCGGCAGTCGAACACATAGGATGCGTCACGCGGCACGCCATCCCTGAACCCGAAAGAGACGACCTCAACGGCCATGCGGCTGGATTCGGAACGGTCATAGGCTCGATGTATCAGGGTTCGCACGTCGTGAACGTTCAGATCCGTCGTGTCGATGACCCAGTCGGCCATCGTCCGGATCTCGCCAAGAAGCTCGCTTTCCCGCTCGATTCCCTGGCGCACCGAACCGGCAAGTTCCTGCAGCGGATGTCTTCGCCTGGTTTCCGAGTACCTCCGTTCGAGGGCCTCCTGCCCGGCTTCCAGATAAATGATTTCCAGCTTGTGCCCAAGATTCCGGATCTTGCCGACTTCCGTCCTGAAGGATTTCAGCAGTGGGCCCTCCCTGACGTCGATGCCGATGCAGATCCTGGAAATTTCCTGGTGGGTTTCCGCAAGAAACAGGATCTTGTCCAGCAGCGGCAGCGGGAGGTTATCGACGCAGAAGAACCCGAGATCCTCCATGGCCTTGATTACGGCCGTCTTCCCCGAGCCCGAGAGCCCGGTCACAATGACGATATGTTCCGAAGTCAAGGTGGGGACGCCTCCGGTCAACGCTTGCGCTTGTCAACAATCATGTCGCGGTGTTTCGCGACCTGCCTGGCGACCTTCTCGATCACGACGTCCAGGACGGGATAGATGTCGGTTGCCTTTTCGGCGGCCTTGAACGTTTCGCCCTTGAACTGAACCATCAGGTCGAAGGTGGCCCAGGATTTTTCCATGCTCAGGGTTACCTTTATCTCGTGTTCTTCGGGAAGATACTGACCGATGTGCTTTTCCAGCTTCGACTCAATCAGTTCGCGAAGCGCATCGGATGCATTGAACTGGCGAAGGGTGTAGTTAACCTTCATGGTGACTCCTTTCCGGCGCCGCCCCGTTTCCCTGGGCTGCGCTCGAAACTCGGGCGGCGCAATATCCGCCCGAAAGGGTTGCGCGACCTGGCAGGCCGCGCGATATCAAACACCCGCCAGGCTGCATGGGCCGGGCAGGGAGCCTACACAAGTTCCTTCCTGCGTGACGACGGCGCGATCCCCAGGGCTTCACGGTACTTCGCCACCGTGCGCCTTGCAATAATCACGCCCTCGTCTCCCAGTATTTTCACGATTTCCTGATCCGACAAGGGCCGATCCGGTCTTTCCGCGTCAACAAGCGCCTTGATTCTGGACTTGACGCTCATCGATGAGTGATCCTCGACCCCCCAGGCGCCGGAAATCTTGCTGTTGAAAAAGTACTTCAGTTCGAAGATGCCCTGCGGCGTATGCACGTACTTGTTTGTGGTGACCCGGCTGATGGTTGATTCGTGCATGCCGACATCGTCCGCCACATCCCGCAGCACCAGGGGTTTCAGGTGTTCGACCCCGTGTTCCAGGAAGTCGTGCTGGAACTTCATGATGCTTTCCGTCACCCGCCGGATCGTCGTCTGGCGCTGGTTGATCGACTTAATCAGCCAGGATGCGGCCCTGAGCTTGTCCTTGACGAACTCCCTGGCCTCGCCCGCCGTCTGCCGTGAAAGCGTCTTTTCGTAATACTGGCTGATTTTCAGTCGTGGAAGGCCGTCGTCGTTGACGACAACGACATATTCGTCCCCGACTTTGATTACATGCACGTCCGGCTGGACATAGATGATATCGTCGGATGAGTACTGGCGGCCCGGCCTGGGTTCCATCGTCTGTAACAGTCCGATGAGTTCCTTCACGTCGTCCAGACCGACGCGAAGGCCGCGCGCCACCGCCTGGAAGTTGCGCCTTTCAAGGTCGGGGAGGTGGTTTTCAATCATCTTCCGCAGCAGCATGTTGTCCGGCCAGTTCAGTGCGGCCTGGACAAGAAGGCATTCCTTCAGGCTGCGCGAGGCGACGCCCGGGGGGTCGAAGGCCCTGATCACCGTCAGGACTTCCCGCACATGCTCGACCGTGGTGTCGGTGGCCAGGGCGATCTCCTCGTCAAGGCAGTCCTCAAGATATCCGTCGTCGTTGATGTTGCCTATTATGAAGCGGCCCACCTCTCTGGAAAGCGGCGGCAGGTCGGACAGGTTCAACTGCCAGGTCAAGTGCTCGGCCAGGGAACTGCGCGCGCCGACGGTCGCCTCAACCGTCGGGTATTCGTCGTTGGAAACCCGGATCTCGGGTCCATGCGAGAAGGTGTTGTATCCCTCGACGTACTTTTCCCAGTCGATGCTGTCCTGATCGGACATTTCGCTGCGTTCCGAGGCCGCTGCCTGATCGTCGGGATCCGGGGGCCTTGAAGTGTCCGGGGCCGGCTGACTCAGGTTTGGCGACTGATTCGACGGCTCGTCAAGGGAGATGCTTTCGCTGTTGACCTCGACTTCCTCGAGGGCGGGATTGGCGTCAAGCTGCTGGCGGATTTCATCGACAAGCTCGAGACGTGACAACTGCAGCAGCCTGATTGCGACCTGCAGTTGCGGGGTCGGGATCAGTCTCTGTTGTAATCTGGTTCCCAGCTCCTGCCGGATATCCATAGGCTATCTTCCGTTACTGCAGCCGGCAAGGCCCACATCACGCGAACCGTCGAATCAAAGCTAGCAGGGGTCTGCAAGGTTGTAAAGGTTAATGCTCCGGACTACAATCCGCCCGTTGGTTGGGCACACCCGGCGGTCGCCGGAAGGAAGCGTGTCACGTATGCCTGAATGGCTCCTGAAGGGTGATGCGTCAGGTTCGTTCGACCTGAACGATATCGAGGCGGTTCGACTGATCCTCAGGGGCGGCTCGGTCGTTGACTGGGCGCGCCTGAACCTCCGTGACGCGGACGAGGTCGCGAGTTTCCTGCTGGTCAACGGGTTCGATGTGACGGTGCCGGATGACCAGGCCAGGCTGCGGAGCCTGTTGAAGAAGGCCGTGGCATACCTCGAGGCCAATTTCAATTACCACTTCCCTGAAGGTCTTCGCAGCCCCTCGTCAATCGAGGCGCTTCTGCTGACGGCCTCCCGGGACGACGAGTACCAGAAGCTGGCCTGTGTAATCCTGAAGGTCATGCACGTCGTGAATCATGTCGATGCGCAGCAGCTTCGATTCCGCCTTGCCGTTCCGGAAGACCAGCTTTTCCAGATGGCTGTGGCGCGGGTCGATCAGACCGTCGCCGCGATGAGATCCCTTGGCGCGCCGATCATTCTTTATGAGGCAAACCGCAAGGCGCGGGATTCCCTGATTACCAAACTGCTTTCGAAGAAGACCAACTTCGCCGCCCAGGTCTATGACAGGCTGCGTTTCAGGCTGGTCACTGCCGAGGAGTCGGACATCGTCCCGGTGCTGTCCTACCTGAAGGACAATCTTTTCCCATACAACTACGTGGTGCCTGGCCAGTCCCGCAACCAGATCATCAACACGTCGGCCCTGCTGGAAGCCGTCCCTTCGTGGGCGTCCGACGATCCGGGCCTGGGCGCAAGGTACCTGTACGAGGACGCCGACGGAACCGGCGATGACCCGAACGGCTTTTCCGGATCCACCTTCAGGATGATCAACTTCGTCGTCGAACTGCCGCTTCGCATACGGGAGCTTGTTCCCCGTGATAACCCGGTGCTTGTCGAGCTTGGGACGCTTGTTTACATTCAGGTTGAGTTTCAGATCTTTGACCAGACAACCTGGAAGGGAAACGAGGTGGGCGACAACAATCACGAGATGTACAAGGTGCGCCAGCACTGGGAAGTCGTGCGCCGCCTGGTGCACGGCAGCCGCTTCGACCAGGGATCCGACGCCACATGGGAAGGCAAGACCCGCTGGTGAGGAAGGTCGAGGCGCCACGGGCGGGATTCTGCCGGTTCCTTCATTTCCCGAATAATTGATTGCGGTTCAGGATAGCATCCGGATCGCTTCCGACGCCGAGGGCCGGTCCGAAGGGTCGGTTGAAAGCATCGCGGCCAGGGTGCGCAGGGTCGCGTCGTCAAGCCCGGCGATTCCGGCGGCATCGTTCAGCAGAACCTCGGGGCGCACATCGGAACGCATCCGAAGCATTTCCGCCGGCGACGCCGCCTTGCGCCACGGGCTGCCGCCCAGCGCCGCCGAAAGCAGGGAGGCGGCAAGCGACCACGTCTCGGCCGCCGGCGTCAGCATCTTTCCCCCAAGGACTTCGTCGGCAATGTACGGCAGTGTCCCGACGATGATGTCGTCCGGGGCATCGTCGGCCTGATCCCGATTGCCGGGCGCGTCGATTCCCCTGACATCGATCAGGGTAAGTCGGGACGGTCCGCCGGGTGTGGCCGAACCCCAGACCATGTTTCCCGGAGAGACGTCGCCGTGCAGCACCGGCGCGACGGGGGACTCTTCGTGAAGGCAGCTGAGCGCCTCGAGTCCATCCCTGAGCATGGTGGCGAGCAGCGATCCGTCGATTGCAGTCCGGGCATCGTCCCGCATGATGTCGTACAGGGATCTTCCTTCAATGAATTCGTATATATATACGATTGCGCCATCGTCGTCGTTGCCACTCAGGAGAAGCCTCTGGATTCCAGGGTGGGAAATGCGGAACAGCGTGAATTCGTCGGGAAGAAGTCTGTAGCCGGGATCCAGGGCAGGGCCGAAGAAGCGTCGAAGGACAACCTTCTGGCCGCCGAGCAATGCAAGCCACGACTCGACGCCGAAACCAAAACTGAGCGGACGGATGAATTTGACCGGTGGAATCATCAATCCCCGCCGGTTCCGGACAGTTCCCGCAATTCCTCGTAAAGCTTCCTTTCCTTGCGGGACAGCTTCATCGGAACCTTTATCTTGAGTTGAACCCAGAGATCCCCGCGGCCATGATACTGAAGCCTGGGCATTCCGTGTCCGGAAATCTGAAGAAGTTCGTCCGGCTGCGCGCCCGCGGGGATGTTCAGGGGAACTTCCTCGTCCAGGATGTCCGTGACGGTCATGCGGGCACCGAGGGCCGCGTGGGGAACCCCGATTTCCAGTTCGGTTATAAGGTCGTCACCCTCGCGCCTGAACTTTTCCTGCTCCAGGACGGAAATGACCACGTAGAGGTCGCCCGGGTCGGCCCCCGGGGAACCGACCCCGCCGGCGCCCGCGACCCGGATGGAGTTGCCTGTGTCGATCCCGGCCGGAATTTTGATCTTGAAGGTTCTGTCCGCGGTCACGCGTCCGCTTCCGCGGCACTGGTCGCATTTTTCCCGTATGACGCGTCCGGTTCCGGCACAGGTTCCGCATGTCGTCGTGATCGAGAAAGGCCCCTGGCTGTGCGCGACCCGGCCACGTCCGTTGCAGGTTCGACAGGTTTCCGGGGTGGTTCCGGGCCGGGCCCCGCTGCCGGAGCAGGTCGAGCAGACTTCCTCGCGCCGAAGCTTAAGTTCCTTGTCGACGCCGCGGGCGGCTTCCTCGAGTGTCACCGACTGAGTCGTCTGGTGATCGCGTCCCCGTGACGGTCCCTGGCGTCCGCCCCTTCCGAAGATATCCTCGAAACCGCCACCGAACATGCTCATGAAGGAAGAGAAAATGTCGTCCGGCCGGAAGTCGAAGCCGCGACCCTTGAGGCCGTCCGCGCCGTACTGGTCATAGACCCGGCGCTTTTCCGGATCCGACAGCACGTCGTAGGCTTCGGCGAGCTGTTTGAACTTCTCCTCGGCCTCGGGGTTGTCCGGGTTTCTGTCGGGGTGGTACTGGATCGCCAGCTTCCGGTAAGCCTTCTTGATTTCGGAAGCGTCGGCGCCCCTTTCGACACCAAGTATGTTGTAGTAATCCCTGTCACCCATGGCGTGCGTAATAAAGGGCATTTGATGGCGTCGTGTCAATCCCGAATCGCGGATCCCGAAAAAAAAAGTGCGGGATTGCGCGGCGTCCGGCCAGTCAGGACAAACTTGCTGGTCAAATATCGGCCGCCCGGTATTATAATGACGCGCCGTGGCGTGGCCGTGCCGCTTGCCGGTTCCGGCCGCCTTAATGGATTTGCGGGGTTTTAATGCGTTTTCCTAATCGGGCCGGGATCATCGTCGCAGCCTGTCTGTTCGCCGTGGCCGTTCCTTCGGCGTCGTCCGCGCTGGAAAGGCCGGTCACGCTCGAGGAGGCGGTGAAGGCCGCGCTTGAACACTCACCCAAATCAAGGATGTCGCAACTCGCCGTGGAGAAGGCGCGCGACATCCGGAACGGTTCGCTGGGGCCGATGTTTCCGAACGTGACGATTGATGCCGGACTTCAATACTGGGACGACGCGACGGTCATGGATTTCCTGGGGGGTGACATGCCCTCCGACGATGAACTGGCGGCCGCGGTGGAGCCTTTTGCCGCGCTGATCCCGGAAGAGTCGAAGGCTACGTTCGGAAAGCTCATGAACGGCCTGAGCAAGATGCGGAACTATCAGGTGGCCGACCAGCTCACCGCTTCCGTGACGATTCAGGCGGTTCAGCCCCTGACGCCGCTGATATCGCTTGCCGCGGCCTGGCGCGCGTACGGTGCCGCCGAGGACGCGGCGCGTCTGGAGGCCGTGGCCGAGCGCAACAACATCACTTATGAGGTCTCCCAGGTCTTCTTCCAGTTGATGTCCGCGATAAGGATGACCGAGGTCGCAAGGCAGGGCGTCGAACTGGTTCAGGCACATCTGAAAATGGCCCAGTCCTTCCAGAAGGCGGACATGGTCGGTCGGGACGACGTGCTCCGGGCCGAAACGGCGCTTGCGCAGATAAGCGCCCAGTACGATCAGGGGCGTCACGGGGTCGAGCTTGCAAGGGCGGCCCTGAACGTGATGATGGGAATCCCGCCGGACGAGGAAACCGTTCCCGCCGGGGATTTCCCGGATGAGCCCCCGGAGCTTACCATTACCGAGGAAGATGCGGTCGAGAGGGCTCTGGCGGCCAGGCCCGAGCAGTCGAAACTGCAGGCCCAGGTAAGGATGGCCGAGGCAGGAAAGGCGGCCAGGGTCGGACAGCTCGTTCCGGTCATCGCGGCCGTGTTCCGTTACACCTGGTTCCACGGCAGCGAGTTTCAGCGGGAAAACTCGGCATTCATCGGCGCCGTCCTTCAGTGGGACTTCTGGAACATGGGCCAGCGCTGGTTCGAGATGAAGGCCGCCGACAAGGATCTTCAGATGGCCCGGGCCGGCATGGACATGGCCCGCGATCTGATCACGCTCGACGTGCGCAAGGCATTCATTGATTTGAAGACCGGACGTTCGCTGATAGCCTCTTACAGGAAGGCCGTTGAGTCCGCCGAGGAAAACCTGCGGGTGGTCACGAAGAAGTACGAGGCGGCCAGCGCCACTTCGGTCGAAATGCTTGACGCGCACACGTCCCTGAACATGGCCAGGGCGAACCTTGCCGTGGCGGTTAACAACTACTACATCTCTTACGCAAACCTGCAACGAGCTTTGGCTGGGTCGCTTTAGTAAGTGATTTCAAGATCTTGCCTGTGTCTGGCTTCGCCCGGGCGCGACCCCCCTTGACAAGGCTTTGAGTCCGACAAATTGTTTTACCGGTTTCGGGCGTTGCGCGTAAGCCCTTGTTGATAAAGGCTTAACGCCACGTCGCATAACAAATCAATTCTGTCCGGTGGCGTGTACCGTTTGCGGGAACGCCGCCGGTGTGCCCTTCGGGGCGGGAGGTGGATCATGGCGGTTCAGAAGTGGGATCCTTTCTTCGAGATTGACAGGCTGCAGAACGAGATGGAGAAGATTTTCCAGTCCCGGTGGCCTGCCAGGGGCAACGCCGTCGCGACTTCTTCGTGCGTCGTGCCGGTCGATATCGTCGAGACGAAGGCCGAGGTAATCATCAAGGCCGAAATTCCCGGGATTGATCCGAAGGATGTCGAGGTCAAGGTCGAGGACGGAATTCTGACGATCAGCGGCGAGAAGAAGATGGAAGGTCACGTTCCCGCCGAATCCGGGCAGGAGCAGCAGGAGGCCGAGTTCCTGCGAATCGAGCGTTTCTATGGCAAGTTCACGCGTTCATTCGTCGTTCCAAGGTATGTCGATGCGGCGAACGTCGCGGCCGAGTACAGATCCGGCGTGCTTACCCTGAAACTCCCCAGGCGCCAGGAAACCCAGCCACGGAGGATCGAGGTCAAGGTTGCCGGCGAATGACGGCGGCTTCGGTTCCGGATTTTTGTGTGGCCAAAGGCCGACGGAACACGTAAAATCCGGGCCATGAATACGTTGTCAAAAATTCGTTCATTCCTGTTGCTTGCCATTGCGTTCCTGGCCTTTTCCGGCGCCGCCTCCGGGCAGCCGGCGGCACCGGGTATGGGTGGCGACGCTCAGCCCCAGCCGTCATCGCGACAGCCGGCCGCGGTGCCGTCACCTTCCGTCCAGGCTTCCTGGCAGTCGGATCCGGTTCTTGTCCAACTGAATTCGTTTTACGAGAAGACGACCGACTTCAAGGCCGATTTCCGGCAGGTGGTGAACACCAAATCGCCGAAGCGCACGTTCAAGCGCTCGGGCACGGTCTTCTTCAAGAGGCCGGGGTTGATGCGGTGGGACTACAAGGTTCCGGAGGCCGTCTATTACGTAAGCGACGGCACGATCCTGTGGGCCTATGACTCGGAAGATCGATCCGCGGTCAAGATGAACGTGAAGGACTCCGATCTGTACTCGTCCCTCGGCTTCCTGTCTGGAACAAGCAGGCTCGCGGACAGTTTTCTTGCCCGGGTCGGGGCCTCGGATGTGGAAGGTTTCGCGTCAGTCAGCCTGGTTCCGGTGGACGGTTCGGACGCCGGAAACTACCAGTCGCTTGTACTGAAGGTCAACCGCGCGACCGGGGAGGTCGTTGAAACCGAAATCACGGATCCGATGGGCAACAAGTCCAGGATCAGGTTCCAGGCGATGACCTACGCGCCGGTTCCCGCATCGGCATTCGAGTTCAAGGTGCCGTCCGGCGTCAGCGTGCAGGACTTGACGAAGCCGGCCCCGGCGTCCGGCGCCCCCACCCGCAGGTGAACCTCTTTTCCGTTGGTGTGACTGATGAAATCTCGAATTGACCAGCGAACCGTATTCGCAGTGACCCTCGGTTGTCCGAAGAACAGGGTCGATACCGAGGTGATGCTCGGCGACATGCTTTCATCCAACTACGCGCTGGTGGATTCGCCGGGCGAAGCCGATGTGGTCATCGTCAATACGTGCGGATTCCTGCATGCGGCGCGGGAGGAATCCCTGCAGGCCCTTAAGGATGTCTCGAACGAGATGCGGCCCGGGGCAAGGCTTGTCGCCGCCGGGTGCATGATCGGGCGTTTCGGGGATCTGATTGAAGCGGCCGTTCCGTCGGTATCACTGATGGTCGATACGCTTGATTTCAATGCGATTTCGAAGCGGCTTGAAGGGTTGCCTCCGCCGCCTGGAGCGTTTCCGACCTCGGCGGATCCCCGCCTTGTGACAACCGGTTCATACGCGTACCTGAAGGTTGCGGACGGCTGCGACAGGCGTTGTTCGTTCTGCATCATACCGTCCATCAAGGGCGGCCAGCGCAGCAGGCCGATACGGGATCTGGTGGTGGAGGCTGGCGCTCTCGTCAGGGGCGGCGCGCGTGAGATCGTTCTGATTGCGCAGGATCTCGCCCGATACGGCTCGGACCTTGACGGCGACGACGATATCGTGAAGCTGATCAACGCCCTCCAGCATGTCGATGGCCTGGAATGGGTACGGCTGATGTACCTGTATCCCGACGACGTCACGGACGGCCTGATCGACGCTGTCGCGGAATCGGTCAACTGCCTGCCGTATTTCGACATACCGATTCAGCATGGGGACTCGGGCGTGCTGGCCAGGATGAACCGGGGCGGCGATGCCGGCCGGATACTGAATCTGGTGCGCAGGATTCGTGACAGGATTCCGGGCGCGGTGCTTCGCACAACCCTGATGACAGGATTCCCGGGCGAGACTCCCGAGGCGTTTGACAACATGCTTGCCCTTGCGAGAGCCGCCGAGTTCGACATGGTCGGGGTGTTCCAGTTCTCACCCGAGCCCGGATCCGCGGCGGCCCGCCTTCCCGACCAGGTTCCATCCGATGTCTCCGCCACCAGATGCCGGATACTGCAGGACGAACTGTCGCTGATCGCCGCCCGGAACAGGGAGGGGCTCGTCGGCAGGTGCTTCCAGGCGGTGGCGGAGCATATCGATGAAGACGGCCGCGTCGTGGGCCGGATGTGGTTCCAGGCTCCGGAAGTCGATGGGGTGACGTATATCGACGGCCTTTCCGACGACGACGAGACGGTCATGGCTGTGCAGGTTACCGGATTCCGGGATTCGGACTTTTTCGCCAGGGTTCAGGCCGGGCCGGGCTTCTTCGGGGGGAACCTCTGATGCGTGGGCCAGGCCGCTTCAAAGAGCGTTTCGACGGTTTCGTTTTCGACCTCGACGGAACCCTTGTGGATACGTTTGTCGACATCCAGACTGCAATCAACCTTGTGCGCCGCGACCTGTCGTTGCCGCCGCTGGATCTTGAAACCGTGACCCTGTGCGTGGGAAACGGAGCACGGCAACTTGTGCGAAAGACCATAGGCGACCTTGATGCGGGCGAGGAAGCGCGGCTTGTCGGCCTTTTTCGGACATACTACCGTCAGCACCTGCACGACTGCAGCCGGTTGTATCCGAACGTGATTTCCACGCTCGATTCCCTGTCGGGTCACAAGCTTGCAGTCCTTTCAAACAAGCCGCACGAACCGTGTGTCGAACTGCTGCGGGCGCTTGGCATACTTGACCGTTTCCTGATCGTCCGGGGACAGGACGACAGGTGGCCGTCCAAGCCCGACCCGCAAAGCCTGCTTTTCATCGTCAGGGATGTTTTCCAGACGGTTCCGGAAAGAACCCTGATGGTTGGTGACTGGGATACCGACGTTTTCACGGCAAGGAACGCCGGGATGCCGTGTGCAATCGTAAGGACCGGAATGTCCCGCTTCATGGGCGCGGTTCCCGACTGGTACCTCGATGATATCGTTGAACTGTCCCGCTAAAATTAACCTGGGCCTTTCCGTTCTTGGAATGCGTCCTGACGGGTATCACGACCTCTCCGGCATAATGGTGCCCGTGCCCTGGCATGACCGGCTTGATGTCGAAATCGATGCCGCGCTTCCGGCCGGCCGGATTCGTCTGGAAGTCGTCACGCAGCCAGGGGTTAGCATCGGGCCCATTCCGGAGGATGACGGCAATATCGTTTCGGCGACCGCCAGGCTGTGCCTGGACTGCGATGAGATGGCGGAGCGTCCCTTCGGGGGCGGCCTCTTCGTGCGCCTTTTCAAGGCGATTCCAGCGGGAACCGGTCTTGGGGGCGCGTCATCCGACGCCGCGGGAACCATCCTCGCCATCGACCGTCTGGCCCGGGCCGCCGGGCATCCGGGCATTTCGCCCGAGACCATGCGGGCGATAGCGGCGGCGGTCGGTTCCGACAGCGTGTTCTTCATCAGGCCGGTTCCTTCGCGGATTGTCGGTCGGGGCGAGGATTTCGTCCCGGTTCCGCTGGCCGGGAGTTTTTCGGCCGTCATTGCGGTTCCGGTGCAGAGACTGAATACGGGCGCGGTTTTCCGTCGATGGGAGGAACTGCGGAAGCATAGTGATTCCGGGAAGGATGGCTTGACTGACAGAGTCGTTGGTGATATAAGCCCCTGCCTTTTGGTGCGCGTACCGCCCGGGTCGGGCGAGCCGGCGGCACCAGAGTTTTTTGAAAATGATCTGTCTGAAGCGGTGTTCGATCTTTGTCCGCGTTCGGCGAAGTTGCTTGATTTGTTTAATGAATCCGGCTCTTTTGCCGCCTCCGTGACCGGTTCGGGTTCCGCGGTGTACGGGCTTTTCGCCGACATCGGGTCGGCGGAATGTTTCGTCCGCACGATGACCAGGAACCTGCTTCCCGGCGAGATTGTTCGTGCATTTCAGATCGGATCGGATTTCTGAGGTCTGCGCGTTACCTGCGACGACAGGGCGCGACCTTATGGAGGTTATCATGGAATACCCGGTTATCAGGGCCAAGGACAGGGCCATCGTCGGAACCGGAATCGCACGCAAGGTCAGGGAACTCGGATTCATTCCTGCCGTCGTTTATGGCGGCAACGGCGAAAGCCGCAGTCTGGTGGTTGACCCGAAGGTCGTCGGCGACATCCTGCGTTCGGCAGGTGGCCGGAACAAGATTGTCAGCCTTTCAATCGAGGGCGACAAGCCCGAGCAGACCCTTGCGATCGTCCGTGATTTCCAGCTTGAGACCATCAAGCGCACGCTTCTGCATTGCGACTTCCTGCGCGTTTCCGAGGAATCGCCGGTCCTGGTCAAGGTTCCGGTCAGGATTTTCGGAAAGAGCGAGGCCGAAAAGCTCGGCGGCGTCGTGAAGCAGACCATGCGCTTTGTAACGATAAGGTGTCCGGCGGTCAGGATTCCGGAAGAAATCGGCATCGACGCGTCGAAGCTCAACATGGGCGACGAGCTGAAGATCAGCCAGCTTCCGCTTCCCGAAGGCGCCAGGCCGGTCTTCCTTCGCGACAACAAGGTCATCCTTGTTTCCATCCCGAAGGCCGAGAAGACCGATGAAGCAGCACCCGCCGAGGGTGAGGCCGCGGCTCCGGCTGCCCAGTAAGCGGCAGGTGCCCGCCATCGAGGCTGTCTGTGAAGCTTGTATGCGGGTTGGGCAATCCCGGCGCGAGGTATGCCGGAACCAGGCATAACGCCGGTTTCATGGCGGTCGAGGCGTTCTGTGACAAATTGAATCCTTCCTGGTTCGAGAAATGGGAATCCCGGATTGCACGGGTTGAATTCCAGGGTGTCCAGATCCTGGTCCAGGAACCGTTGACCTTTATGAACCTTTCAGGCTTCGCGCTTGTACGCGCCGCCGGGTTTTTCCGGATCGCGGTCGATGACGTGATCGTCGTTCATGACGACATCGATCTGCCGATTGGCCGGGTTCAGGTGAAGTTCGGCGGCGGCGACGGCGGGCACAAGGGCATCCGCTCGATTATCGAGCAGCTCGGGTCCGGGGATTTCGCAAGGATTCGCGTCGGAGTGGGAAGGCCTGCAGGCCGTGGACCGGATGTGGTCGATTTTGTCCTGCAGCCGTTTTCGGCCGACGAGGAAAAGGAATTGTCGGAGGCGATTGACGTCGTTTCCGTGGCAATCAGGGAATGGGTCGTCGGGGGTGTCCCGAAGGCCCAGAATAAAGTGAACCGCCGGGGAAACCCGAAGCGGGGTGAGCCTTCTTGCCCGCCGGAAAGGTCCGACGGGCCGAAAGACCGTGAGGAGGTTTGATGAGTACGGTTCTGCTGCGCAAGTACGAGTCCGTGTTGGTCGTAAGGAGCGACATCGGACAGGATGCCATGCGTCGCCTTCACGAGAAGTTCCTTGAGCTGCTCGAGAAGCACAATGGCAGGCTGGTCAGGTTCGAGGTGTGGGGCAAGCGCCGCCTGGCGTTTACCATCCGGAAGTGCACCAAGGGCGTGTACCTTTACTACGTCTATCTGGCCGGCGAGGATTTCGTCGAGGAGTTGAGCCGGAACCTTCGTATCAACACGAACGTCCTGCGCTACATGTCCATTGTCCTGGAAACCGAAATCGATCCCGCAACGTTCGATTTTGCGGCCGAGGAACACATCGACAAGCTCCCCGAGCAGGATGAACACGGCGACCGCAACCGTTCGACGACCGGCTGGGATGCCGAGGCGGCGGCGGAGATGGCTGCCGACATGAGCGATGATGACGAGGAAGAGGAAGACATCGACGACGAGGACGATGGCGAGGAGGATGAACGATGATGAAGAGCGCAACCTCCGGAAATCGTGATAAGAAGAAGCGTCGTGGACCGCCGCGGCGCAAGGTTTGCCCGTTCTGCCAGGACAAGGGCTCGAAGATTGACTACAAGAACCCGGCAGCTTTGAAGAGGCTGGTCACGGAGCGGGGCAAGATCGTTCCGCGCCGCATCAGCGGCGTCTGCGCCAGGCATCAGCGGGAAGTCTCGCTGGCAATCAAGCGCGCCAGGCACATCGCCCTGATGCCGTACAGCGCCAAGGCGATGCCGTGACCCGGGCAGGCACGGGTCGTGACCGAATGGTCGGGCCCGGGCCGGTTGAGGTCGGTGTCGAAGGCGCCGGCCATGGAGATTAAGGAATGAAGGTCATTCTTAACGAGCATATGGAACACCTGGGCAAGGCTGGCGAGATCGTCGATGTCGCCGACGGGTACGCCCGGAATTACCTGATCCCGCAGGGAAAGGCAGTCCTGGCGACGACCCGGTCGGTGAAGACCCTCGAGCACGCGAAGCGCCAGGTTCAGGCACAGCTTCTTCGCGAGCGCAAGACCGCGGAAGCGATGAAGGCAGTCATCGAGAAGACTTCCGTCAACATCGTCCGCGAGGCCGGTGAGGAAGAGAAGCTGTTCGGATCCGTGACGAATCGCGACATCGCCGAGGCCCTGGCCGCCGAAGGCATCGTTGTCGATCACAGGGTCATTCTGCTTGAAAACCCGATTAAGACGCTTGGATCCTTCAAGGTCGAAGTCAAGCTGACCACGGAAGTCAGAGCCGAGGTCAAGGTCCGGGTTGTTGCGAAGTGACGATTCCACGACTGTTTGAATCGGGGCGGGAACTCCGCCCCGGTTCTTCATTCACCCCCGAAATCGATGTAATGCATTATCTGCGGCGCGTGCTTCGCCTGAAGCCCGGCGATGGCGTCCTGGTGCTTGATGGCGGGCCGGTTGCCTGGCTCGGGACGCTTGCGGGAAGCGATGACGGTCTTGGAATCGCGATTTCGGGGCCGGCCGAAGGCGTGCGTGTCGTCCCGGACGGTCGGCGGATCTGTGCGCTTGTTCCCGCGCTGAAAGGCGATCGGCACGAGTTCGCGATCCAGAAGGCCACCGAACTTGGCGTGACCGAGTTGAGAATCTATTTCGCCGACAGGTCGATTCCGCGCCCGTCCGCGCGTGAAAGCGCCAAGCTCGCCCGCTGGATGAAGGTTGCCGAGGAGGCGTGCCGTCAATGTGACAGGGCCTCGGTTCCTCTGGTCGGGATCTATGACGATCTCGGGTGCGCGACAGGTGAACTGGATATCTATGCCGACCGGTACCTGCTGTCCGAAATCGGAACCCCCGAGCCGCTTGCCAGAATTGCGACCGGAACGCGTCCGGCAGTAGTCGCCATCGGTCCCGAAGGCTCGTTTACGGAGGCGGAACGCGGTATGCTTCTTCAGGCCGGTTTCGTTCCGGCCGGCCTGGGGCCAAGGGTTCTGAAGGCGGAGACTGCGGTTATCGCGGCTGTAATGGCCGTGCAGGTTGCCGGCGGGGATATCGGATGAGCAAGAGTGAGCCGGGTGGTCATGACGAGTTCGTGGTTCGCGTCGCGGCATCCACGCTTCGCGTCCTGGCCGGCCTGATAGATCTTGCCGTGCCGGCCGGCCTGACAGTGCTTGCCTGCTTTCTTTCCGAGACTCCCGATCTGTCCCGTCTTCCCCCCAGATACTGGAATTATCTTGATTACACCGTTGACGTGTTCAACAGCCAGCCATCGGTTTTCATTGTTCCCGCGCTCTATTTTGTTGCCCTGTATGTCCTTGGAACGGTTGTCTTCGTTTCGACCATTGGAAACACGCCGTTTTCCAGGCTGGTCGGCATAAGGGTGACCGACAGGCGAGGTCGGGGCATCGGTCCGATCCGCTCATTTTTCTGGACCGTTTGCGGGCTGCTGCTGGGTGTTGTGGCGTTTGTCGGGCCGCTGTGGACAATCGTCGATCCGAAAAGGCGCATGCTGCATGATATACTTGCCGGCGTCGTGGTCGTATTCGGCAGGCCGGTGGTCACCATGGTAACTGCCGATCCTGACGAGGCGCCTGTTGACGACATTTTCCCGGCACCAGAAGAGGTGAAGGGCGATGTGAATGGCAGGTCTGCCGGAGGCAGCGCCCCCTGGCACGCAGAGGGAGGTAACTGGTGATTTCCTTTCGTCGTTTCAATCTGCTGGTTTTTTCGGTCTTAGCGACCTTGACGTTTTCCGGCGCGGTTGCGTCGGCGGCACCGAAGGATTCGGCCATGCCCGCGAGACCGACGATTGTTGACTATTCGGGAAAGATGGTCGATGAAGCCGGGCGTCCCGTTTCGGGGATTTATCCAATTGAATTCAAACTGTACTCCCCGGGATCGAAGAAGCCGGTTTTCAGCGATCGGATGTGGGTCGCCGTCGTGGATGGCGCCTACACGGTCGGGATCGGTTCCCAGAAACTGCTTCCCCGCGGCCAGGATTTCACGAAGCTGATGCTTGGCGTCGAGATTTCCGGCGTCGAACTTTCGAGGCAGGTCTTCATGGACAAGGACACCGCCAGGAAGGTTCAGCAGGACATGGAGAAGAAGGCCGCCGAGGTTTCCGATACGAAGCTTTCGGTCGATTCCGCCCGCGCCGGCTCCCCGGCATCGAATACCGGCTCGGTCAAGTACGCGGACTCCGCGGGATACGCGGTGTCGTCGGATCATGCGAAGAACGCGGATCGCATCCAGAATCTGACCGTCGATGACCTGGTGCGGAAGGTTGTTGAGGAAGGTGGCGGCGGGTCGTCCGGCGGAAGCGTGACGATTGGCCGGACAAGGCGCTATGGTGACAGGGTTGGCGGTCCCGGCGGCGACATCGAGTACAACGAGGTCTGTCCGAAGGGATACGTCATGGTTGGAGTCAGGGGAGGGGCCGGGAAGTTCCTGGACTCGATACAGATCGTCTGTGCTCCGCTTGGGGCAGAATAACAGCGCTATTGCGGTTTTGGAGGTCGTTTCAGATGGACGGCGTACGTACACATAATTGCGGGGAATTGAGGGAATCCGACATCGGCGCCCAGGTCATGCTGCAGGGGTGGGCCGCCAGCGTTCGCGACCACGGGGGCTGCGCCTTCATAAACCTGCGGGATCGCTTCGGCACGACGCAGATCAAGTTCGACCAGGCCCTTAATCCGGCGGCGTTTGACAAGGCCGTGGGCGTCAGATCGGAGTTCGTTATCCAGGTCACGGGCACGGTTGTCGGCAGGGGCGCCAATGCCAACCTTAAGATTCCGACCGGCGGGATTGAGGTCGAGGCCGGGTCAATCGAGATCCTGAGCTCCGCGAAGCCGCTGCCGTTCCAGATTGCGGACGATGTCGATGCGCAGGAAGTGACGCGCCTGAAGTACAGGTATCTTGATCTTCGCCGCAATCAGTTGAATTCCAACATCGTGATGCGGTCAAAGGTCTGCAAGATGGTTCGCGACTATCTGGAAACCAGGGACTTCCTTGAAATCGAGACACCCATCCTGATGAAGAGCACGCCTGAAGGGGCGCGTGATTTCCTCGTGCCATCAAGGGTTCATCCCGGCCAGTTTTACGCGCTTCCGCAGTCGCCCCAGACCTTCAAGCAACTCCTGATGGTTTCCGGGTTCGACCGGTACTTCCAGATTGCGCGCTGCTTCCGCGACGAGGACCTGCGCGCGGATCGCCAGCCTGAATTTACCCAGATCGACATTGAAATGTCATTCGCGGTTCCAGAGCTGATATATGAAATTGTCGAAGGCATGCTGAAGCATGTCTGGAAGCACGCGCTGGGAATCGACATCCAGACCCCGTTCCTGCGCATGCCGTACTCCGAGGCGATGGAGAAGTACGGTTGCGACAAACCGGACATGCGCTTCGGTATGGAAATGGTCACGATAACCGATGAAGTCGCGGGCAGCGGGTTCAAGGTGTTTTCCGACACCGCGGCCGCCGGCGGCGTTGTCACGGCAATCAAGGTGCCGGACGCGGAGAAATGGTCCAGGAAGGATATCGATGCACTGACCCAGACGGCCACGGACAATGGCGCAAAGGGTCTTGCGTGGTTCAAGATCGGTGAAAGCGAATGGTCGGGATCGGCAGCCAAGTTCCTTTCCGATGGCGACAAGAGCGCGATCGCCACGAAGATGCAGGCAGGCCCTGGCGACCTGCTCCTGGTCGTCGCGGATCGCCCGAACAAGGCCCGCCAGGCCATGGGGGCGGTCAGACTGAAGGTCGGCGACAGGCTCGGCCTGCGCGATCCGAAGAAGATGGCTTTCCTGTGGGTCACCGAGTTCCCGATGTTCGAATGGGACGAGGAAGGCCAGCGCCCGACGGCGACGCATCACCCGTTCACTTCGCCGGTCATGGAAGACCTTCCGATTCTTGAAAGCGACCCGCTTAATGTTCGGGCACGCGCCTATGACGTCATTCTTAACGGAACCGAGCTTGGCGGCGGTTCAATCCGTATTCACAGCAGCGAAGTCCAGAAGCGCGTGTTTTCGGCGATGAGGATTTCGGACGAGTCGGCGCGTGTCAAGTTCGGCTTCCTGCTGGATGCGTTTGAATTCGGTCCGCCACCCCACGGCGGCATCGCCCTCGGGCTGGATCGAATGATAATGCTGATGTGCGGCGCGCCTTCGATTCGCGACGTGATTGCATTCCCGAAGACGACAAGCGCGTCCGATCTGATGACCGACTCGCCGTCCGACGTTGACGAAGCCCAGCTTCGCGATCTCCACATCGCCATCAAGCACTGACATCGCCTTCATTCGTGGGGCGGCCGGAAAGTGGTGCGCTGATCACATCGTCGCCTGGCGGATCTTTTCGCAGTCAAGCACCTGCATCGAGCCGCTGCTCCAGAACGGGGACGCGCAGACGCCAAGGATTGCGCCAAGGTACCTCCATGCCATGCCGGCATCACCCGGATCGAATGGATAGGTGCCGTCGGCGACGTCCGGCGAGAACACGTCGAAGCGTGCCTTCAGGGCAGCCTGATCCTGCGTGCCGACCAGGGCGTTGTACGACTCCTCGATGCGGGCGTGCAGGAAACGGACCTCGCGCCAGGTAAGCGGAAGACCACTGTTACCGGCCATCAGCACCAGTTCCCCCAGATCGCCAAGGTGGGGATCCTCCGGCGGTTCCAGGCTTTCCAGTTCGTCCAGCCTTGTGTCCAGGCGCCATGCGAGACCGTCGAGCAGTTCGGTGGCGACATCGCCGCGTCCGGCAACCCAGGAATGCATGATGGCGGCCTCGTGGAAGCTTCGCTGGATCTGGTGGAAGTCATTCTTCAGCGCGTCTTCCTCGCCGAAGTATGGGTTGATTCCGTTGCCGCAGGCCAGATCGTCGGGGTTGCCGCCCCCGAAAAGGCGCAGTGTTACCGCGGCTTCGCATTCGATGTTAGCGCCTTCAAGCCACAGGTATGCCAGATCCTCGTCCGGGTAGTAGATGGTTCCGGCCTTGTCAACTGTGGCGATCTTCCAGCCGTCCTCATCGACCTGGGCTGCCCAGTTGCGATAGATTTCCATCGATTCCTCGATATCGTCCATCAGGCCCATTACCTCGGGATCCGTCTCGTCCTGTCCGACAATGCACTGGTTCATGAGGGCGAGTGCAATGAACATGTGCCCGATGTCGTCCTTGGATCGCTTGTTCTTCGCGAATATGTGGCCCCAGTAAGGGTTGTCGGTTACCTCGACATACTCGCAGGCCCCGTTGTCCTCGCCCGGCCTGTTCTTTGAATAGTCGATGAAGCGGTGCAATCCGTCGTCGTGTGTTTCGACCGACTCGGGATAGGCCGCCCGCGACAGTACCTGCTTTGCCTCCCAGTCCGGATGGGTCGGGCTGCGGAAGACGTACGCCCATGAGTTGAATCCCCGTACCAGCTTGCGCGCCAGGGCGACGTGTTCCGCCTTGCCCCACAGCCTTGACGCGAAACATGTCCCAACGAGCATCGGTGCGCCCCGCATGCCGTTGTTGTCGGCACCGTCGGGCGAATGAAGGAACGTCACCATGCCGTCGGTCTTCGTCATCGTAATTCCGGACCACCAGGTTCCATACCAGTAACGGCCACCGGCATCGTCCCTTGGCCATCCGTGGACACGTTCGTTCATTACGTCGAAATAGCGTGTCTTTTCAAGGATTTCCAGGTACAGATCGGTGATTCGTCCGATCTCGACCGAATCGACCGGTTCGCCCCGGGGCGGCCTGACGAAATCGGTTGGCCCGGTGTCGCCGATATCCCCGTTGTCGTCGCCGTCGTCGGCCGCGGTGTCATTCAATATTCCGCCGTCGTCGTCGGCCGAGTCCGTCCAGTTGCCATCAATGGCCGAATCAAGGGTGGTGTCCGGATTGGCATCCTCGGTGGTGTCGCCCGGGATTTCCTGCTGAACGTCCGGCAGATCATCGCCCGGACTGCCGTGGTCGAAAGCATCCGTACCTTCGGGACCGGTCCCGCAGCCCAGTGAGACGGCAAGAGCCAGAAGAACACATGTCATTGCACGCATTGCGGGCTGTACCTCCATCATGCCGGCCCTGCATGGGTCGGACGCTTGAATCATATCAACAACCGGCCGGTTGCGGTTACAGGTCTTTCGATACATCATTGTCCGGTCGGGCCATGGAGAACGGAGTTTGAAGGAAGGTTTGAGGCATCCCCCTGAAGGCTCACCGGGGCTTCTCGAGGACGAACTTCGTTCCCGGGTCGAATGGCTGGTACGCCTGCGCTGGATTGCGGCGGCGATGGTTCTTGCCGGAACCGGTTCCGCTTACTTAATTCCGGGAATCAGGTTGCCCTGGCTGGCACTTTCGGCGTGCGGCACCGCCATCCTTGCCTACAACACGGTCTTCATGCTGCTTGCGCGGCGCCTGGCAAAGCAGCCGAAGGTCGGGGCGCGCTGGTTTTCCATGCTGGCCAGCGCGCAATTCATCACCGACTGGATTGCGCTTACCATCCTCGTGCATCTTACCGGGGGAGTCGGAAGCCCGATTCTTTTCTTCTTTGTTTTCCACGCCATCCTCGCAAGCATTCTGCTGCCGCCCCGTGCCGCCTGGTTCCATGCGGCAGGTGGCGTCCTGCTTGTCGGGGGGCTGTTTGCCCTTGAGTACCTGGGCGCGGTCGATCAGATGCCGGTGGCAGGTTTTTTCGCCATACCGGCCCGCGAGCCGATGGTCGCGACTGGCATGCTCGGCTTTTTTGCCGCCACGATTTTCGTGGCCGTTTTCCTGACCGGTTCCGTGGCGCGTCCCCTCTGGCGACGGACAAGGGAACTGATATCCGCCACCTCCAGCCTTCAGACGGCGCTTGAGCGAACGCGCACGCTGAACGAGATCTCCAGGAAGGTTTCATCCTCATTGGACGTGCAGGAAGTTCTGGACGGAATCATTTCTTCGGTGATCCGGGTCACCGGCGTGTGTGCCGGTTCGATCAGGCTGCGGGATCCGGATACCGGCCAGTGGATGACCGGGGCGGTTTCCGGCCTGCCGGCCGATTTCATGGAAGAGCACCACGACAACACGTGCGCTGTGGATGGTCCGTGCAATTGCCGCCTGCTGTCCGGCGAGCCGGTGGTCGTTTCCGACATAAGGAACAGTCGTGGCTGCATGATGAGCGAAACGATGCGTCGTGCCGGACTGGTTTCGATGATGGCGGTTCCGCTGCGACAGGGTGGCGAGTCGGTCGGCCTGTTGAGCCTTTACACATGCGATGAAAGGACATTTTCCCGTGAGGAGGTCGATTTCATTGTCGCACTGGCTGGTCAGGTCGTTACGGCCGTCGAGAACGCAAGGGCCTATAGACGTCTGGAGAATCTCGACAAGGCCAAGACCAGATTCTTTTATGTCGCGGCGCATGAACTCAAGTCCCCGGCCGCGGCGGTTCAGTCCTCGCTGGATCTGCTGATGGAAGGTTACCTTGGCGAACTTCCGTCAAACCAGATGCAAATCATCGAAAGGTCCCACAGGCGCCTGGCCGGCCTGCGGGCGTTGCTTGCCGACCTGATGGACATGGGTTCCCTCGGCGCGGTCGCTGAAGAAGACCTGAAGCCTGTTGATATCGGTCTGGTGGTCGAACGGGTCTGCGACATGCTGCGCCTGGATGCCGACAACAAGCGGATATCGCTGAAAGTCGTGGTTTCGGCCCGGCGATCGCTTCGGGCCAGGGAGAACCACATTGAGCGCCTTGTCGAGAATCTTGTAGGCAACGCGATCAAATACACCCCCGAAGGTGGTCGGGTGGAAGTCGGTCTTGCCGCCGGCAGGGCAGGCCTCGTCCTGAGCGTGGCGGATTCCGGCGTGGGAATATCAGCCGATTCGCTGCCGCACGTGTTCGAGGAGTTCTATCGCGCGGACAATGTTAGAAAGTCGCATGAAGGCACTGGCCTTGGTCTTGCGCTGGTCAAGAGGATCGTTGACCGCTATGGTGCCTCGATTCGGGTATCCAGCAACCCGGGCGCGGGAACCACTTTCGTCGTAACCTGGCCTGACGCTGCCCTTGAACCTGAACACGGCGCGGAACCGGTCGAGTGACCTTCACTCTCCCACGCAGAATCTTGCGATCCCATCCTCGATTTGGCGGCGGACTCTTCCAGAATCCTCAAGCCAGCGCAGGTGTGCAACCGTCTCGCCAACCGCGAACCATTTCTGGGTGATCGGGAATTGTTCCCAGGAAGGGGCCCTGACGTCCCATGTCATGCGTGAAGCGATTTCGTAAGCAGTCATGCAGCCCCCGGCCAGCACTTGAACCGTTTCGTCCGCCCTGGCTGCATGATGGGCGACGAGCTGGTCGATTCTGGGCCCGAGTTCCGCGATTGTTCCTCGATGTCCGGGAAGGGCCTGCACCACGTCGAGGCCGCGGATCTTTTCAAGACTGGACATGAAGCACTTCAGGGCGTTGAAGCGGTACGCCCAGGACTCTATGTGCGGAGTGATATCCCCAAGAACGTGATCTCCGGAAAACAGCAGCCGGGCCTGCCGGTCGTAAAGGCAGATGTGGCCGGGCGTATGTCCGGGTGTCAGCACGCACGCGAGTTCCCTGTCGCCAACGGTGATGGAATCGCCGTCTTCCAGAAGTTTCATCGGCCCGATCGCGCCCGGGTGGAACTTGATTCCGGGATGGCTGGCAAGCGCGTCGGAAATCTGCTGCCTTCCGAAGCCGTTTTGAACGGCGTAATCGACCATGGGATTCCACCAGTTCATTCCGGGATCCATGAAAGGGGCATCCAGACGACCCATGAAGATGTCAGTCCCCGGTGCCGCCAGGCGGCCGACCAGGCCGGTATGATCCGAATGCATGTGGGTAAGCATGAAACTGGTACGGGAAGGATTCGCCCCGATGGCGGCCAGGCCGGACTTCATCGCCTCCAGACACTCCGGCATGTTGAATCCGGTATCGATCACAAGCGCCTGGCCGTCCGACGTCACGACCCACGAATTCAGGTTCCTGAGCGGGCTGCCGGGCAGCGGAACCCTGATGCGCCAGACCCCGGGCGCCACGGAAGAGACGTGTTCGGGAAGCCCCACTTGATCACCCCCGGTCATGCCGACGCATTGCGACAATTGCCGGCGCGAGGAGCCGGCCGATTTCGTCCAGGAATGCCTCGTCATCCGATCCAAACCGATCCGGAACGGTACAGTCGATGTCGATCTGGCCGACCACCGATTTGTCATCCGGATCCCGGATAAGCACCACGATTTCCGATCTCGTGAAAAGGTTGCAGGCCAGGTAATTCGACACCGCCCGCACGTCCCCGATGACCTGGTTCCGGTTTTCTGCCACCGCGGTCCCGCAGACGCCGCGTCCGACCGGGATCCGGACGTGTTCCGTCACCGGGCCGCAGAAGGGGCCAAGGCGCAGTTCGTCGCCGAACAGCAGATACACGCCAACCCAGTAAAATTCCGGAAATGAGTCCTTGATGCGGCGCATGGCCGCCTGAACGATTGCCTGGGGTTCGCGGCCACTGCGGGTGTCCGCCAGGATTCGCTCGGTAACCTCAGTGCGTTTGCTATCGCGGTCCATTTAATCACCCCCGCCGATCCGTTTTGGAAGTAACCGGCATAATCAGCGATCCATCATGGCCGCAACAAGCCTTTCACAGTTCACGAACATCGCGCCGGTGGTCGCCCGGTATGGCGACGCGCAATACTCGAACGGGCTCAGGAACTCCTCGATCCTGGTGTGCGCGCGCGTCGTCTGGCCCTGGTCGTCCGTTTCATAGCGTGATGGCATCACCTCGCAGACGGTGCCGTCTGGAACGGATGGATCCCAGGGATCCCAGCATACCGAGTCCTGATAGAATACGGCCGAGTCGCGCCATACGGACTGAATCAGCCTTGCTTCGTCCCCGGTCAGGGGCATTCCGTAGGCGGCCGAGAGCACCAGGAGCTGGGCCACCTCGGGCCACCATTCCGGGTAATCGGCCGCCCTTTCGTCGATCCACAGGCCGTCAATCCTGGCCGCAAGTCCTTCGACGAGTTTCCTGGCGGTTTCGATGTCGTCAAAAAGCAGCGCCATCGCAAGCGCCGCCACATGGTAGTTCCAGATCAGGTCGGTCGCGCAGAAATGCGCCGCAATCGCGAGTTCCTCATACAGGTATCCGTCGCCGTAAAAGGCGGTGTCGGCGTTTTCACAGACGTTTCCCAATGCCTCGCCGGATGCCAGGTATGCGGTCGAAAGTTTTCCCGTGCACTCGCCCAGGGGCACGAACGATTCGTAAGCCCGGTAGGTGGCAAAGTCCTCGACCGTTCCATCCTGCATCAACGGGATGTAGGGCTTCGAATCGAAGCCCTTTGTCCGGATGCAGTAGTCGTGTTCGACGATGTCGGCCGTCATGCCGCGGACCTGTCCGACCAGCCTGACAATGTCGCGCCTGACTTCGGGATCGTCCGTCCTGAAGGCCAGTTCGACCAGCATGGCCATGTTTCGATAAAGAAAGGGAAAATCGTCCTTTGATCTCTTGTTCCGGACGAATATGTCGCCCCAGGTGGGATTGTCCCGGTTGTGGATTGTGTCGTGCCTGAGTTCGACTTCCTCGAAACGGACGCCTTCGTAGTCCACGAACAGGCGTCTGTTGCCCCGCAGCATGGTTTCGTGACTTCGGTTGAAGATTGTCCTGGCCATTATCGTGTCAATGACCGGATCCTCGTCGCCCCAGATCATTCCGTCAAAGGTGGCGGACAGTCCACGGACAAGCCCCATTGAGAGATTCCGCGCGGTCTCGTCTTCGGACTGCATGTACAGACCGGCCGTGGCGCCAAGTACCCGGCCCACGCTCTGTGTCGTGTTGTCGGGCGGTCCCCTGAAAGCAAGGGTGACCAGATCGCCGCTTCTGGTCATGAATGCCTGGGCCCACCAGATCTTGTAGTCAGACATCCCCCAGGGATTGTCCGGCGCCAGGCCCTGAGCATGACGGTCGATCCAGCCGATGAAGTCGGTCCGCTTGAGGAAGGACGAGTAGGTTTCTGTGAATCCGTCAACTTCCTCCGGAGTCGGGAAAGTTCCGCCATCCTTCCGCTGCAGGGCAAAGTCGGGGCTTTGTGGCTTGTCTGGAAACCACTCCGGCAGATCCGGCATCACAACTTCCTGGGGTTCGCCGGGGCATCCAGCGCCTGCAAGCAGCAGGCCGGTAACAAGAATTCCGAGAATTCTGCGGGGAAATTTCTGCATGGGATTTCTCCGTTGTCCGCAACATTTTTGCAGTGATGCCCGGGATTTTCAACGGTTCCTTTTTGAACAGGCAGTGACTGTCGAACGTTGTCGTGAGACTGACATCGAATATAATGCAGGCCGACAGTTGCGACCTGCGGGGATATGCATGCGAGTTATGACAGTGACGGCCACCGCGGCCTTGATGATGATTGTGGTTCCGGGTTGCGGGGGGCAGGATGAGCCCTGGCTTCCGGACGTCGCGGCCGTCGGTGATGGCGGCGTGGAAGCCGGGGAACCCGATGTCCTTGAACAGATTGATGTTCCAGTCCCGCGGGATGAAGGCCAGGATCATGGCGCGCCGGATCCGGGCGAGCCGGGCGCGGACGAAGGTCAGCCAGTCAATACCGGGCTTTACGAGGACGGAATGTTTCCCGATCTGGCATCCTGCGAGCCTGGCCAGAACACGGAATACCAGAAGGAACTTGCCCTTGATCGCCTGAACTACGTGAGATCCCTGCACGGCCTGCCCGAGGTCTGGTATGACGATTCGGGTGATGCCGAGGTCGCGGCCTGTTCCCTTACCTGTGTTTCAAAAAGGATGCTCAGCCACTATCCGGACGAGAACTGGCCCTGCTATACGCAACTGGCCGCGGACGGATGCGGCAGCAGCAACCTGCACCTGCAGTATGGAAAGGCCCCGGTCGGTTATCCGACCGCCGGCATCGTCGATGGATTCATCCGTGATGAGAATGTGGATGCGGTCGGGCATCGTCGATGGTTCCTGGATCCGTGGCTTCAGAAGACGGCGTTCGCGCGTGTCGATGATTTCCAGGGCAAGTACACCGCCGCATCGATGAAGGTCATCTGGAAAGGCTCCGGCAGCGGTTCGGTCAGCATGGAAGACGGCTATGTCGCCTATCCTTTCCACGATTACCCTGAAGCGCTTTATACCGACAAGGCACACATGTCGTTTTCGGTAATCGCCGACAAGTCTTCAAAATGGAAGAACGGGGATGAAAACGTGCGGTTCACGTCGCCCGCCGTCACCGTCAAGGAAGAGGGAGGTGCTTCAATCGCGGTTTCCGATATCGGTTACGACACCCAGGGATACGGTGTCCCGAACTGTCTCTGGTTCAAGGCGGGACCCACGAAAAAGGGTGTGCGGTATGATGTCACGGTCTCGGGTATCACGGTGAACGGCAAGCCGATGATCTATCAGTACTGGTTCCGACGCTTCTGACGGTTCGGTTCGGGCGATTCCTTGATTTACAATAACTTTGCGATTGGATTGTTGACTGGCCGCGCGCCAGGCCCCAAGCTGTGAAGGGCAAATCAATCGCCCGGAATTTCCTCGGTTGTCGCATTCCGAAGGAGGCGGTGAGCATGGCGGATAATTTCTTCGAACTGTCGGCGGTTGCCAACAACGGACGCACGGTCGATTTCAGGCAGTATCAGGGCATGGTCGTCCTTGTCGTGAATACGGCGAGCAAGTGCGGCTTCACGCCTCAGTACAAGGCGCTCGAGCAGCTCTTCCGGGATTTCAGGGACGAAGGGTTCGTGGTTCTGGGATTTCCATGCGATCAGTTCGCGCACCAGGAACCAGGTTCGGACGAGGAGATTGCCCAGTTCTGCCAGATCAATTTCGGGGTCACCTTTCCGTTGATGTCCAAGGTCAAGGTCAATGGAAAGGAAGCCCACCCCGTTTATAACTTTCTGAAGGAAAGGGCACCTGGTACCATTGGCAAGGCAATCAAGTGGAATTTCACGAAATTCCTGGTCGGCCGTGACGGTTCGACCATTACCAGATACTCGCCGGCGACCCCGCCGGACGAAATCCGGGCCGATCTTGAAAAGGCCCTTGGTGGTTGATGAATCGCCTGATCGGACGGTTCAGTGCCGTGGTCGTCATTCTTGCTGCCGTCGGCATGTCCGGCTGCACGGAGTCGAACCGCCCGCCATCGGCCCTCGCGCCTGCGGGTTCCAGCGAGTCGCTTGTCGGGCGCAATCCGGACGTCGTGTTCAACGCCGGGTTTGTTTTTCCCGGCGGATGGACGGTCGAATCAGTCCGGCGCCATCCAGAATTCATCAGGCTGGTTCTCGTCGGTCAGGACACCACGACAGGGCTTGAAATCATTCCTGGCACGGGAACGCCGACGCGGTTCTGTTCCCAGTTTTACTGCGTCCAGCCAGTTCCCGGCCATTCGCCCCCTGCCGAGCTTCTTCTTATTGCAGTGTCATATCTTCCCAGGCAACCTGTCGAAGGATTTCCGAAGGCAACCATCAGGCCGGCCACGAAGATTCGCAATGCCGTCATGGCGACACTGACATCTGAAGCGTTGCTGATTTCGCTTGCCGTGGCGTTGGGCGTCCTGATTATACCGGTCTTATTTTCGGCCTTTTCCGTTTCGGGAGTCGGGTGGCGACGCGGCCTTCTTTTTGTCGTCGGCGCATGCGTGGTTTTCTGCGGTGTATGGTATTTCACCCTTTCCGATCCGCACTACCTGGCGACAAGGCTTACGACGCTCCAGGACGGGACGACCCACCAGAATCTGTTGCACCTGTACGGTCAGGGAGTGCATTCCAGCCCGTTTTCCCAGGCGCTGGCCGGTCTTGTGCGGGATGATCCGGTTCTCGTGACGCTTCGTCATGTCGCCCGCTTCAACCTGTGGTTGACGGCCTTCAACGTGGCCCTGCTGTTTCTTGTCGCCGCGTTCGTACTGAATTCGATTGTTCTTGCGGCTCCGCTGGGGGCCGCCTTTTTCCTTGCCTATTCGACAAGGGTTTCTTCCGTGTCCGAGTATCCGGCCGCGCCGGTGACGGCAATCCTCCTGCTGTCGGTGGCGTCCGCCGTGGTCATTGCGCGACGCAACCAGGCCGGCCGGGTGATGGCCTGGGTCGCGGTGGCGGCCCTTGCAGTCGCTTCGATTATCGCGACCGGCTTTCGCCTGGAAATGGCGCTTGCGGCCTTTCTTTCAGTCGCGTCGGCAATCATTTCGATGCTTGTGTCGCCCGCCCGCCTGGAATCGGCCGGATGCAAGGTCAGAGACTGGTGGGCCAGCGTGTTGAGGCGTCCGGCGCGGGCACTGCTGCCAATCGGCCTGATGGTGGCAGTTTCGATTGCGGCTGCACTGGCGGCCACCAGGCTACCGCCACCGCTTGGCTGGATCTCGGGCGCCCTGAACGTTTTTGACGATGCATGGTCAACGGTTCCCGCTTTCCTGGCAAGATTCAACTCGGTGTCGCTGATCCTTCTTGCGTGTGCCGGCGTCGCGGCCTCGATCCTGAAGCCTCTCAGGTTCCTGATGTTGCCGTTCTGGGCAATATTCCTGATGCGCATTCACGTGGAAGGCACCGATGACAGGTTCAATCACTGGATGCGCCTGTTTTCTCTTGATATGCCGGCGGTCATGATTATTGCCGTCTTCGGCCTGAAACTGATTCGTGACAGGTGGGTGCCTGCCGGCGTGCACCCGCATCTTCGCGCGCTCGCCGTCGCGGCGCTGGCCTGGTCGGTTCTGATCCTGCCCGCGGGTTCCGACAATCCCGGTCGATACCCTTTCCGGATGGGTCACCCGGGTGACGCCGGCAGTCACGCCAACCCGCAGATCGAGGTCAACTACCTGCTTCGGATGATGGATCGTTATCCCGATTGTCTGTTCGCGACGCGCGTGCTCGATCACGGAAAGTTCAAGGATGTCCATTTCAGCCGGACACTCGCTGTCACGGACGAGCCCCTTGTCGGCTTTTTCGACTGCCAGCTGTTTTACCGCGGACTTGACTGCAATTTCGTCGATGGACCGGATTGCACCGACATTACTGAAGACATGCAGCCCCTTGACTCGCTTTCATTCGACGATTTGCCTTACGGTCAGATTCGTCCGTATCTCGGACGCCAGCACAGGCCGGTGATTGAACTCGGCGTTTTTGGATTGCGTTCGGGTGGCGGCCTTTCCGGAGCGGGTCAGGCCAGATAGTTGCCGCCTATCGCCGTGAACAGCCCGGCATTGGCCATCGATTCGATTTCCCCAAGTCTTCTGCGCTCGGCTTCAAACTCGGCCTTCCTGACGCCCTTGAGGAAGGGGCCGGCCACATTCGGGAACAGTTCAAGCAGCAATTCCTCCCGTGGGTTCGCGGCAAGTCGGACGCCCCCGAATTCCGGGAGCTCCGGATTTTCCTGCGGCTTGTATCCTGACGTGTCCCACGGTGTTTCCTCGCGGACTCCGGCAAGCATCTGTCTGAAGTCCGGGTCAACCGGAACCGGGGTTCTGCCGTAGCTTCCCTTCACCAGGTTGACGAACTGCGACGAAGGATTCGACCACACGGGCACGCCCTTGTGACGGTTGATGACGCACATGACCGCCTGGACGCCGACAATCTGGCTGGTCGGAGTGACGAGCGGCGGCAGTCCGGCCGCCAGCCTGACGGATGGCACCGTCTGCATGACTTCCTTCATGTGGACGGACAGGTTGGCCGATTTCATCTGCGCCAGCATGTTCGTGTACATCCCGCCGGGTATCTGGGCGACCCGCACGACCTCGTCCGGCGGCGGATAATTGAACCACGCCTCGATGCGGTGACAGAAGTCCAGAAGCCGGTCAATTTTTGACCCGCGCGCCGCGTCGACAGCCGAATCGAACAAAGCGTCGATATCGTCAGGCAGATTGTCCCTGGAAAGATCGAATTCCCGCGGGAACAGCTTGAACTGGTCGAACTCGGCCAGTTCCCTTCTGACCTCGGTCAATTCCCGGTTGATCTTCGTGACAACCGCCGCATCGACTCCGGTCTCCAGGCCAAGCTTGCGCGCGAAAAGTTCAACTATTTCAAACGCGGGGGCCGCCGGTCCGCCCGAAAACGGCAGACAGACGGTATCGATCATGTCGCAGCCGTTAACCATCGCCATCAGGCACGTCGCGACCCCGAATCCGGGCGTGCAGTGCGTGTGCATGTCGATCGGGATGTCCAGGCGCTTCTTCAGTGCCGGAATCAGAAGGCCGGCAGTGGCGGGATCGACCAGCCCGGCCATGTCCTTGATGGAAATCATGTCGGCGCCGGCTTCCTGGAGGGCGACCGCCTTGTCAACGAAGTAGTCGACTCCAAACACCTTTCGGGGAAGCGGGTGGCCGGAAACCGTCGCCCGGATTCTGGCGGCAAGCGTGAATTTCGGATCGACCGTGTAGCAGACCGCGCAGTCGGCACGCCCTCCGGCTTCCTTCACGAAGCGGATTGAACTGCGCATGTTATCGACGTCGTTCAGTGCGTCGAAGATGCGCATGATCCCGATTCCGGCCTGTACTGCGTTGCGGCAGAAGCCCTCGATGACCGAGTCCGGATAAGGATTGTACCCGAACAGGTTGCGTCCCCGCGACAGGGCGGTCAGGCTGGAACGGTCGCCGATGACGGCCTTTATTGATTCCAGGCGGGTCCAGGGATCCTCCCCGAGGTATCTCATCACCGAATCGGGGACGGCACCGCCCCAAACTTCCATGGCGTGAAAGCCGGCCTCCCGGAACAGTCCGAGCACCCTGTCAACCTGAATCTGGTTCATGCGGGTGGCAAACTGGGACTGCTGACCGTCGCGAAGGGTAAGATCCCGAATGAGCAATTTTGCAGACATTTCAATCAAGTCCCGCCCCGGGAAACGGGGCAAAAATCAGTTGGAGGCGGTCACCGTGACGGAATCGGCGGTCGGGGTGAACTTGATCCAGGCTGTCTTCATGTCGCTGCAAGCCGTATCCGAGACCCCCTGATCGATGATCGTGCCGCCTTCGACCGATACGGTCGGGCTGTTGGCAACCGGAACCGCGAACACGACGGTCGTGTCGCCCCTGAAGAAGGCGTCATAGGTTACAGTGGTCGAGCCGGCGTCCGAGCTGAGCTGGCTTACCAGACCGTCACCCCCGGCAATCGATGGCGTGATGGCCATGAAGGTCGGGGCGCCGCCGGCCGAGATTTTGCGCAGCACCAGGACGCGGCTGGCGGAATTTCCGCTTTCCAGAACCAGTTCCATCCCCGCGGGGTTCATGCATGCGCCATCGACCGTCGCCATTTCAGCGGTTTCGGGGTCGATCGCAAGCCAGTTGCCCTCGGCCTGGGGAAGCTGCAGCGTGCGTGTCCGGGCCCCGTTTACGGGGGCGAGTGTGTAAAGATCCATGTTGCCTTCGAACCTGAAGAATCCGGCAAGGAAGGATGCGACGCCGTCCCTTTCGTACCCGGCCTGCCAGGTTTCGGGAATGCGCAGATCGGCATAGTCGCCGGCCCATGCGTCTCCGAACGGGTTGCCGGCCAGTTCGGCAAGCAGCCCCTGGATGCCCTGGGCTTCGGCGATGGTCGGAACTCCGCCGGTGACGGCCCAGAGACGGGGCCCAATCCACCCGGAAGCTGTAAGGGTGCCGTCCTGGCTGAAGTCGAAGGCAGGCCCGGGCACCACGTTGAATACGGTGCCGTCAAGCCATGCCCGACGGGCCCAGGTCATCGCGCCCATCTGCAGCGTGTTGTCAACCTTCGACGCCGGGGCATTCCATGATTTGTACTGCGGGTCGGCGGTTCCGATTGCATCCACCAGGCCAAGCCCGATCATTCCGCCATCGGCAAGCTCGATGAAGACGTCGGCCCCGACGGCGGCGCGAACTTCCTCGAGGAACTTGCGCAGCCCTTCGACGCCGGTCATTCCCGTCGTCGATCCCGGTTTGGCCATGCAGGCGATATCGGCGCCGTGGATCTTGACATACCGGTAACCCCAGTCCCCCGCGGCAGTCGTCACGTGCGCGACGGCCCATGCCCTTGCGTCGTCGGACGTAAGGTCAAGGATGCTGGAATTGTTTCCGATTCCAAGCCTGACCACCGCAAGCTCACCTGGTTCGAGCAGCCATTCCGCATGGGTGGCGGCAAAGGCGGAATCATTCTTGAAGACGAACGGGCCAAGCGCGATCCCCGGAACCAGGCCGGCGGCCTTTGCCTGGTCGGCAATCCATTTCATCGCGCCTGTTCCACCATGGTTCGGGAACTTGACCGCATCGGGAGCTTTCTCCGCATTTTCCCAGCCCTGTTCGACGAGGAATCCGGTCACGCCTTCAGAATCGTCGGGAATGGCCGCAACGACCTGATCGGAGGTCAGGCCTTCCTGGCCGACCCTGGCCGAATACATGAACGGCAGTGCCCTGGGAACGGGAAGCGTGTTGAAAGTCGCAATAGCGTCGGCGAAGCGGGCAAGCGCCGGCCCCGGTTCCCCTGTGAAATCGAGGTAGGCGACCTCGGAAGTGATGACGCGTGACGGACTGAGCATGGCGCCCTGCACCATCGTGCTGCGCATCTCAAACAGAGACAGCGCGGCGTCTTCGCCAACCGCGAAGGCGGAAACCGGGTCGGTCGCGACGGCGACGCCCCCGAAGCCGCGGACGGTATTCAGGAAACCCGCAAGAAGGCACTTGCCGGCCTTCGTGCAGATGAGCGTGGCGTTGTCGGAAAGGTATCCGGGCTTGTTCAATGTCTCGACAGCTTCGGTAACGTTAATCGCTTCCGCGTTGGCGTCATAGGCGATTTCATGGCCGCCGGTCACAATCCTGGCAGTTGCGGTTCCCGGGCCCAGAAGCATTCCGGCGCCTTCGGAACCCCTGGCGACCACAGGTACCAGCTTTTCGATGAAGAAGCCTTCCCGAACCGGCAGGACAAGCTGAACCTTGATCGTGACGGAAGGTTGGTTGCGGTGCAGTGCGATGAAGGTGCGCATGCCGCCGATCGAGCCGCTTGGAACGGTTTCCATGCCGATCAGCACGCCGTCATCAAGGCCGTCGGTCGTCTGCATGGCCTGCCATGCAGCCCTTTGGGCCGGATTCATGCTGGATATCCTGGTCACGCCTTCGCTGCTGCGAACCCAGGCTTCGGAATGGCCGTTGATGATTCCGTCCAGGCCCGGAGTGAAGCCGATGTTGAACGTGCCGTCCGCAAGGTTCAGGACCACGGTCAGCCTTCCATCGGACACGGTGACCAGATCGCCTTCTTCCTTCGCGTAAAAAGGTCCTTCCGGGATGTCTTCCTTCACGTCGGGAAGATGCACGTCCATCCATGCGTTGTCGGTACCCGAATCAATGATTGCGTCATCTCCGGTCTGCGTGTCGATTCCGACATCGCTGCCGGAGTCCTGGAATACTTCGTTGATTCCGGTGTCTTCCTCGATCGGATCACCGGACGACCCGCACGCGGCCAGGGCGGCGGCAACGGCAATGGTGGTCAACAGAACCAGTCTTCGCATCACGATACCTCCAGGACTATGTGAATCCAGGCCCGAATACAAATGAACCCGCGGGATTCTACTACGCATGGAGGTCAAAAGACAATCGAGCCGGAACTTGCGCGCCGCCGGCGTGAGCGGGGCGGCAGCCTAGATGAAAAGGTTGACGTTGCCTTCGTCGGCAGTTCCAAGGTAATTGCCGACTCCGGCAATCTCCACGCCGTCAATCAGTTCCTCGGCCTTGATTCCCATCAAGTCCATAGACATGGCGCAGGCCACCAGGCGAATGCCCGAATCGCGGGCCGATCCGATCAACTCGTCAAGCGAAAGGACATTCTTTTCCTTCATTATTCGCTTGATCATCGCGGTTCCCATCCCGCCCATGTTCATGTTGGAAATCTTCAATCGTCCAGCGCCCCTGGGCATCATCGAACCGAACACCCGTTCGGTGAAAGTCTTTTTAACCTGGACTGTTTCGGGCCTTCGCAGCACGTTCAGGCCCCAGAAGGTGAAGAACATGGTGACCGGGGCGCCCATCGCGGCCGCCCCGTTCGCGATGATGAACGATGCAAGGACCTTGTCCAGATCCTGGGAAAACACGATGACGGTCTTGCCCTTCGCGGTCGGTCCGCCGGCCGCGTGCGGGGATGCGGAAACCGACACGCCGGAATCCGCGACGGAACCCTGGCGTGGCGCGGCCGCGGCCCCGCCCGACTTCATGACGACGGCCCTGTACAAACCGGCATCCGAGGTGACGTCAAGCAGGGTGTTTCCGGTTTGCCGCGTCCACATCGGGATGTCGGCCGCGAATCCGGGGTCGGACGCGGTCACCTCGAGCACCTCGCCTTCCTTCATGTCGTCCATGACCTTCCGGACCTTCATCAGGGGCCCTGGACATTGAAGTCCGCACACGTCCAGCTTGACCGTGCGATCCGGCATCACCGGGTCGGATGACTGCCGGGCGGCTGCCCCCGGTTGACCGGAAGCGGCCCGGCCGGGCAGGGCGACACCGGCCTCGGCAACAGGTGCCCGGGTCAGGAGAGGCTGGTCGGCGACTTCGTCCGTAACGTTGAACCAGCGCCAGGTCCTGTATCCGCCGTTAAGGTTTCGAACCTTGAATCCAAGGTTCTTCAGGCGGCGATAGACGATATAGCCGCGAAGGCCGACTGCGCAGTAAACCCCGATGGAGCTGTCCCGCGGAATCTCGGCAAGCCTTGATTCGATCTGGCCCATCGGGATGTGAATCGCGCCGGGAATCATGCCTGCCGCAGTCTCGTCCGCCTCGCGCACGTCAAGCCATGCGTCGGGCTTCTCCCAGGGCTCGATAACTTCCATGTCGCCACGGAGTATGTTTGCCGCGACGAACCCGACCATGTTGATCGGATGCTTCGCATTGCCCCATGCCGGGCAGTATGCCAGTTCAACCTCCTCGAGGTCGAAGACGGTCTGGCCGCCCCTCATGGCCTGGGCCAGCGAATTGATGACGACATCGACGCCTTCCCGCCCCACGGCCTGCGCGCCAAGGATCCGGCCTTCATCGTCGAATATCACCTTGATATCGATTGGGGCCGCCCCCGGGTAATACCCTGGGTGCTGGTTCGGATGAATCCAGGCGGTGTGGAACCCCTTCACGCCGGCGGCCTTCAGCGCCTTTGCGTTCATGCCGGTTCCGGCGGCGGCCAGGTTGAATATCTTGACGATGGATGTGCCCTGGGTTCCGCCATAGACGCTGTCTCGTCCGCATATGTTGTCCGCGGCGATCCTTCCCTGCCGGTTGGCCGGGCCTGCCAGAGGGTTGGCGATGTAGCCCCCGGTCTTTTGCGAGAACGCCGCCACCGCGTCGCCGACAGCGAATATGGCCGGGTCGCTGGTCCGCATGTGTTCATCGACCATTATGTGCCCGGTTGCGGTCAGTTTAAGTCCAGCCTGGGCGGCAAGGCCGGATACCGGCTTCACGCCGACCGACATGACGGTGAAGTCGGCCGGGATCACCCCACCGTCGCTGAGGTGGACCCCGTCGTCATCGAACGATGTCACCTGGGTCGAAAGATGAACCTTTACGCGGTTAAGGCGCGCCTCGTCATAAAGCTGCCTGGTCATTTCCGGGTCAAGCGGCGCGATCATCTGATCCAGCCTCTCGACAATATCCACGATGACACCCGCATGGCGCAGGTTTTCAGCCACCTCGACTCCGATGTAACCGGCTCCGACGACGACGGCCCGCTTTGCCTTGACCGCCGCCTGCCGGATCCGATCCATGTCGTCAAGGTTCTTCAGGATGAATACGTCCGGCCTGTCGATGCCGGGAAGCGGGGGCTTGATCGGGAAAGCCCCGGGCGAAAGGATCAGTGCGTCGTATGGTTCGGTGAATTCAACGTTGCGGTCGCGATCCAGGACCGTCACGGTTTTTGCGATCCTGTCGATTGCCGTGACGCGATGCCTTATCCGGACATCGATGCCGTACCTCGCCTTCATCGATTCGGGAGTCTGCACCAGCAACTGGTTCCTGTCCTGGATGACGCCTCCGATGTAATAGGGCATTCCGCAGTTGGCGAAGGATATGTCGCCATCCTGCTCGAAGACGGTGACCGCCGCCGTCGGATCAAGTCTCTTGACCCTTGCCGCGGCGCTCATCCCGCCGGCCACTCCACCAACCACGACGACCCTTTTCATTTTGCCTCCATGATGGCGGACGAACCCAACGGTTTGTCCACCGCTGTTATTTCAATCCTGTCCGGATTCTTGTCGTGCTGCCTGACGCGGGAATCACTACAGGCCGGACGTTATCCGCCACACGCCGTCTTCTTTCGCGAATTCGAAGCGCTTGAAATTGGTTCCCGGCTTCCAGCGATCCTTGCCCTGTTCAACATAGTAGAACTTGTACGAGTGTTCGACGTCGGCCCATGCAACATTTTCACGCGGGAAACTTATCTTCTTGACGTACACCATATAGGACACGGCCTTGATTTCGTCACGAAGGATTGGAAGCATGTTCTTGACGAGCTGCTCGTATCCATAATCGTCGTCGGTATTTGAAGTTGTCCCGAAATTCGAGAAGTAGTTCCTCGACACCACTTCGAGGATGCCGTCGATGTCCTTCTTCTCGCAGGCCTTGCGGTATTTTTCGATGACCTCGACGATGTCGCGGTTGGCCGGAGTGTCATCGACGGCCGTTCCGGGGATCTGCCTGGCGGCACATGCGACAAGTGGAAGGGCGGCAATAATCATGAACAGGCGTGCGGTTCGCATCGGGAGTCCTCCGGGATACCTGGTCGGATAACGTGGCCAGCGTGAAAATTATTCTTGGTTCGCTTTGGCAAAATTGATCGGGACACAGACGTGCCACGAGCAGAACTTGTCCGTCCCGCAGAACGACCAGTCCGCGCGGGCCTGGCAGTCTTCGTCAAGCTCGCACTCAATCTTCAGGCCGGGCATCGGCTTGCAGGCCGCCTGGCCGGGCTCGCCGGGGCAGTCGGTATCAGTCAGGCACGAGCTGCCGCAGAACGGGGTGCTTACCCAGGTCTTGTCGGCCAGGATGTCCTTGTACCTGATGGTCAGGCACGGCCCCGATGTGCATTCCGGGTGATTGGCCACGATGCAGGTCGGGCCGCAGAACGCGTCCTCGGTCGAGCACTGGTCGGTTGTCCCGGGAAGTCCGGCGTTGCAGTCAGACAGCATCTGCTGGGTCATAAGGCATTCGCCGAAGTCTTCCATCTCCTGGCACGCGCCAGCCAGAAGACCGGCCACAATAACAGTGACGGGAACCAGAGTTCGATTCAACACGGGATCCTCCGATGGAATGCACCCGATAGATTGTATAGCAGGCCGACCGCCAGTCAATACCAAACGCCATCAAAGGGCGGCAATCAGTGCGTCCATGTCGGCGTCACGGGTCTTTTCGGTGACCGCGACAAGGATGCAGTCGGACAGGTGCGGGAAGTAAGAGCCAAGCGCGATGCCGGCCATCATTCCCTGCTCGGCAAGCTCCCGGATCTTACGGGTCGCGTCGCCGCCAATCCGGACGACGAATTCATTGAAGGTGGGACCGGCAAACGGAAGCTCAAAGCCGGCTTCGCGAAGCATTCCCTTCAGTCTTTCTGCCTTGAGATGGTTCAGCATCGCCAGGCGCGGGTATCCGTTTCTGCCCAGCATCGACATGTAGATCGTCAGGGCCACCGCGCAGAGTGCCTCGTTGCTGCAGATGTTCGAACTGGCCCTTTCGCGCCGTATGTGCTGTTCACGTGCTGCGAGCGTAAGGACGAAGCAGTCGCGGCCCTCGTGATCCTTCGTCTTGCCGATGAGCCTTCCTGGCATCGATTTCACGAATTCCTGCTTGACGCCCATCATGCCGATGTACGGGCCGCCGAAAGACAGGGGGATTCCCAGGGATTGCCCTTCCCCGGCACAGATATCCGCGCCGCGGTTTCCGGGGGCATCGATAAGGCCGAAAGCGAGGGCTTCGGTGAACGTAACGATGCTAAGGCCGCCGGCATCGTGAATCATGTCGGAAAATCCGCGGACATCCTCGATGACGCCCAGGAAATTCGGCGTCTGGACGACCACGGCGGCGACATTGTCACCGACCAGTCGCCTGGCGGCATCCATATCAGTGGTGCCGTCGGGCGCCGCCGGGATCATCACGATTTCGCCGGCGCCAGTGTAAGTCCGGAGCACGTCGATGTACTGCGGATGAACCAGCGACGACACCGCCAGAATGTCTCGCCTGGTGTGCTTCTGGGCCATCAGGCAGGCCTCGGTCATGGCTGTGGCGCCTTCGTACATGCTGGCGTTTGAAACATCCATTCCCAGTATCTGGGCGACCATCGACTGGTATTCGAACTGCGCCTGGAGGGTGCCCTGGGACAGTTCCGGCTGGTACGGCGTGTAGCTGGTAAGGAACTCGCCGCGCCCGACAAGGTGATGAATCGCCGCCGGAACATAATGGTTGTAAGCGCCGCCGCCCAGAAAGGAAGGGCACTGATCCGCCGTCATGTTCAGGGCCGCCAGTTCCTTCATTCGGGCAAGGACGTCGGCTTCCGACATAGACTCCGGAAGGTTCATGCAACCCTTAACCTTGAACTCGGAAGGAATCACGGCGAAAAGCTCCTCGATTGACGATACGCCAATCACTCGAAGCATTTCGGCGATTTCAGCTTCCGTGTGGGGAGTGAAGTCCATCCCTCAAACTCCTGCTGAAGATTGGTATCCGCCGCAACGGTTCCGGCGGCATCTGTGGAGCCCGGGGCTATTCCTCTTCGAGGCGTCCCAGGTATTCCTCGTAGTCCTCGGCCGTCATAAGCTCGTCGAGCTGTTCCATGTCGGCGACTTCCACGCGGACAAGCCAGCCTTCCTCGTAAGGATCGCTGTTCATCACGCTGGGATCGTCCTCGAGCAGGTCGTTCGACTCCAGCACAAGGCCGGTGAGCGGGGCGAAGACTTCGGTCGATGCCTTCTGGGAATCGATCATGCCGATCGGTTCGCCCTTTTCGATTTCGTCGCCAACCCTGGGGGCTTCAACGCTTACGATATCGCCCAGGTGATCCTGCGCGTAATCGGTGATGCCTATTGAAACGATGTTGTCCTCTTCGACCTTCACCCACTCGTGCGTGTCGGTGAACCTGTACTCCTTGGGGATCGACATCAGTAACCTCCTTGAATCCTTCATCAACCGGCCTGGCCATCACTCCCACTGAGTGTCGGGTCCGAAGCCGGACAGTTCCAATTTCACTTCGCCTTCCGATAAACCGGCGCCTCGACGACGCGGGCCTGGACGCGGCGAAGGCCCATCAGATCGATTTCAAACGTCTGGCCGACCGTCTGGAATGGCGGCTCGACGTATGCGATTCCAATTGGAATCTTCAGGCTCGGCGACATCGTGCCGCTTGTCACGTGTCCGATCTTCCGATCGCCGGAATACACCGCGTAGTTGTGGCGGGGAACCCCCTTGCCTTCAACCACGAACTGCACCAGGTGGCGTGCGGGGCCATCCTCGTGCTGCTTCAGGTGCACGTCGCGGCCGTTGAAGTCGCCCTTGTCGAACTTGACCGTCCACTGCAACCCGGCCTCGATCGGCGTCGTCGTGTCGTCGATGTCGTTGCCGTAAAGGCAGTACTTCATTTCCATGCGCAAGCTGTCGCGGGCGCCGAGTCCAATCGGGCCGACCCCCAGGTCGGATCCCTTGTCCATCAGTTCGCGCCAGAGATCGGCCGCGACCGCGCTGGGAACGTAGATTTCGCCGCCGGGCTCGCCGGTGTAGCCGGTCGTCGCGAAGATGATTTCCTGGCCCCGGTAATCCTTCGTGATGAACCAGAACGGCTTCATCGTGGCGACTTCCGCTCCCAGAACCCTGGCAAGCAGTTCCGGCGCGTTCGGCCCCTGAACCGCGATCTGGGAATACTGTTCCGAAAGATCAACGACTTCGCATTCGCCCCTGGTCTGCTCGACGAACCATGCGTAATCCTTGTCCTTGTTGGATGCGTTGACGCAGACGAACCACTCGGTGTCGGACTTCTTGTAGAAGATCATGTCGTCAACGATGCCGCCGTCCGGCCTGCAGCAGGGCGTGTAGACCGCCCGGCCAGGCTTGACCGAGACGACGTTGTTCGTTACCAGCCTGTTGACGACCTTCGCCGCCTCCGGGCCACGGAATACGATTTCACCCATGTGGCTTACGTCGAAAAGGCCGACAGCCGTCCGGCACCTGTGGTGCTCGGCCGCGATGCCTTCGTACTGGATGGGAAGCATGAAACCGGCAAACGGCACCAGCTTGCCACCGGCCTTGACGTGTTCTTCATAAAGCGCCGTGCGGCGCGCTTCGGGATGGTCGCTCACGTGAAAACCTCCGGGGTTGACCGGGCACCGAATATAGCAACACAGCACATTGGTCAAGCAAAATTCAGCGGGATGTCGAATTGTCGTACCCATCATCTTCATCCGCCGGGGGGTGGCGGACGCGATTTTGTACAGGATTTTTTTGCGCGCACAAGCGCCTCCGCGCGCGATTGACGCGGCGTTGCCCGCTGTATAGAATCCGGCCTCTCTTCTTGCGGGGGCAGCCATGCCAGAATCCATTGCAAAGGTGATCGACGGAAAGGCCGTGGCGGCGCGCGTTCGCGCCGATGTGGCGCGGGCCGTCGCCGAACTGCGTGAAAAGGGTGTCGTTCCATGCCTGAATGTCGTTCTGGTGGGTGAGGATCCGGCTTCCCAGGTTTATGTGAGGATGAAGGGCAAGGCTTGTGACGAGGTCGGCATCCGCGGCGTCACGCATCGCCTGCCGGTCTCCACGACGGAGGACGAACTCCTGGCCCTTCTTAAGACATTGAACGCCGACCCCGAGGTTGACGGAATCCTCGTTCAGTTGCCCGTGCCGGATCACATAGATCCCGATAAGGTCACGGACGCCCTGGATCCGGCAAGGGATGTCGATGGATTCCATCCGTTCAGCCTCGGAATGCTGATGTCCGACAGGCCGGGAATGGAACCGTGTACCCCGGCCGGCTGCATCCGCCTGATCGATGAAACGGGCATCGACCTGAAGGGCAGGAACGCGGTGGTGATCGGCCGCAGCCTGATTGTGGGCAAGCCGATGGCGATGCTTCTTCTGCGGCGTCACGCCACGGTGACCGTCTGTCATTCCAGGACAAGGAACCTTGCCGACGTCGTCTGGACGGCCGAAGTTGTCGTGGCCGCCGTCGGAAGGCCCCAGATGGTCAAGGGCGACTGGATTCGCGAGGGCGCCGTCGTAATCGATGTCGGCGTCAACCGCCTGGCGGACGGCAAACTGGTCGGCGACGTCGATTTCGAGGCAGCTTCCTCCAGGGCTTCATGGATCACCCCGGTTCCCGGCGGTGTCGGTCCCATGACAATCGCCTATCTGATGCGGAATACCGTGATTGCCGCATGCCTGCGTCGCGGCATCGATTTCCCTTCCGGCCTCTAGCCGTCCAGCCCCGCGGTCATTTTCAAGCGTAACGGCGAATTGTGGCCGGTTGCTACCGTGGATGCTAAAATCGTCCCGGTTCTGAACCATCCCGAGGAATCAATGCCACGCAAGTCGGGCAGGCGAAGTTCAAGGAAGTCGGCAGCACCCGGGATTTTTGCGGGACTATTTGCAGTCGGCGCCGTTATATTCCTTCTTGCCGCGGCGGCTGTCGTCAAGCTGACCGAGGCCGGGCTTCCGCCGGTTCCGACCTGGGAGGAATACGCAGCTTCAATTCCGAAGGTTTCCAGGATTCGCGCCGCGGACGGCACCATCCTCGCCGAGATCTTCTCCGAGCGCCGGACGGTCCTTGATCCCGAATCCCTTCCGCCCCTTCTTGTGAATGCCGTGCTCGCGGCCGAGGACGCCGGGTTCATGGATCACCAGGGCCTTTCGTATGTCGGAATCGCCAGGGCAATGCTGAACAACCTCTGGAGGGGGCGCATCTCCCAGGGTGGCTCGACCATCACGCAGCAGGTGGTCAAGCAGGTCTCTCTGTCCCCGGAGCGCACGTTCAAGCGGAAGTTCCGGGAACTGCTGCTTACCCGGCGGTTCGAGATCGCCCTGACCAAGCGCCAGATTCTGGCGATGTATATGTCAACAATCTACCTGGGGCACGGGCGATACGGATTTGAGGAAGCCGCCCGTTTCTATTTCGGCAGGAAGGCGTCCGAACTGGCGGTTCACGAGGCCGCCATGCTTGCAGGCCTTATTTCGTCCCCCGAGGGAAATTCCATCCTGAAAAATCCCGACGGCGCAGTGGCCCGCCAGCGTCACGTGCTGAACCGGATGGCCGAACTGGGCATGATTACGGCGGATCAGGCTACGGCGGCGGCCGGAACGTCCCTGCTCGTGTGGGGCCGGGACGATCCCATGCTGGGAACCGCGCCTTACTTCGTCGATGCCGTGTTGCGCGACCTGCGCGCCCTGGTTGGCAAGGACGCGCTTGACAAAGGTGGACTGGACGTCGTGACCACGCTTGACCTTGAAGTGCAGGCGGCGGTCGATAAGTCGATAGCGGAAGGGCTGGCGCGTCTTTACGCAGCCGGGCGTCAGCGCCTGGCCGACGAAGCCGCGGCCAATATGGTAATGAACGAGGAAACGGGCGAAAGGCTTCCCCCTCCTCCCAGGGCGATAGCTACCCGGATTGAAAGTTGTCGGCGTGGGGATCGGCAGGCGTTCGTCAAGGTCGGAGATTCACGGAAGGTCGTCGCAAACAGGACTCTGGCGAGGATGGGCGGCACGGTCGATTCGCAACTTGACGCGTTGTGCGACAACAAGGCCCCGATTGCCGTTTCGAAGGGGGTCGGCGAGGTCGAATCCGTCCGTGGAAAACTTGAATACGTCAACGCCGAACTCGGTCCCCAGGCATCGATGGTGGTGATTGATTCGCGCACCCGGGCGGTCAGGGCGATGACCGGGGGCGAGGATTTTGAAACCCGCCGGTTCAACAGGGCGGTGCAGTCCCGGATGCCAATCGGTTCGACCATCAAGCCTTTCATATTCGCGGCCGCCCTGGCTGCCGGAATTCCAGCGGACAAGGGCTGGGTCAACGAGCCCGTGGCGTTCCGGGGGCATGCCGGCAAGCTCTGGAAGCCGCGCAACTACGGCGGGGTCTATGACGGCCGGACATACGACATGACAGGGGCGTTGAAGGATTCCATCAATGTCGTTGCCGTCAAGATCCTGAAGGATGTCGGGGTGGATCGCGTTGGCGAACTCATGGAGTCCATTGGCTTTTCCGGCAGCATTCCGCGTGATCTTTCCATGGCCCTGGGGAGCGTGGAAGCCAGTCCGATGGAACTTGCGAACGCCTATGCCGTATTCGGCTCCGGAGGATTCCATGATGCCGCCTGGACCGTTCGACGCGTCACCGACTTCAGGGGCAAGGTGCTTGCCGAACATCAGAGCCGGTCTGGCAGGGTGCTTCCGGCCGATGTTGCCACGGCCATGAAGGTCATGATGAGGGAGGTCGCCGTCGGGGGAACCGCGAAGGCACTGGCCGACCTGCCCGGCAGCGTCTGGGGCAAGACCGGCACCAGCAGCATGTCACGCGAGGCCTGGTTTGCCGGCGGGTTCAGGGAACTGGTTGCCGTGGTGCTTGTCGCGTATGACGACAGGCTTGCCATGTCGGGGGCAACGGGCGGCAATACCGCCGTTCCGTTTTTCCGGTCGTTCGCGGCGGCCATCCTTGGCGAGGGCAGATGAAAGAGCAACCGCGCAAGCTTATTGGAATCATTGCGGAAACCGCCGGCGTGGCACTTGTCATCCTGATTGTCACATTGCTTCTGGCGGAAGGCATCATTAGGCTGGTAAATCCGTTTCCAAAGGTTCAGGTCATAAGGCGCGACAGGATCGAGATGTTTCAGGACGGGGATGTCCCGATCTGGATACAGGATCTGAAAAGGATGAATCTGGACTGTCCGGACATGCATCCGGACGCCAGGCTTGTGGTGTTTTCCGGCGATTCGATTTTTTTCGGTTCCGGGCTCCAGACCGAAGACGCCTTCACGACGCTGATGCAGCAGGAACTGGATCGCCGGGACGGCCCGGGCGCCTGGTGCATTCTGAACCTGTCCCAGCCGGGGTATTCCGTTGAACAGAAGATCTACTGGCTTGCAAGACTGATGAAGAGGCATACGCCGGATCTGGTCTATTGGGAGGTCTGGCCGAACGAGTCGAACCGTTACCGCATGATTGGGGACGCCGCGTACAACATGGCTGGCGTCGATGGCGACACGGGCAGGCTTCCGGGATTCGTTCCCGGTCCCGAGTGGCTTCGAACCTGGCTGTTCCTGAATTCAAGGTTCTTCGAGTACATGGTTCTGACCATGTTTGAGCTGGAGCCGTTCAGGTCATCATGGGTCACAGGCGTTTACCTTCCGATGCTGGAAGAATACCGCGCCGCCCTGCGCGCAAGGGGATCGGACTTCTCACTTGTGGTCGCGACGAGGCTGGACATGCCGTTTTCGATGATGAGGAGTCCCAGGCTCGATCCCCAGACCGTCATGCTGGACATCGCGTCTTCCCACGACATCAGGATGCTGTTCCTTCACCAGCTTCTGTTGCAGGCCGAAGCCGACTACATGGAAATCAGGTACGACCCGTGCTGCCACTTCAACGAAAAGGGACACCGGCTCCTGGCGGACATATTCCTTCGCATAGTCGCAGAAGATTCGGATCGGGGTGCCCCGAAGGAGCCGGCCGAAACGGGCGCGGACGTCGAATGAACCCCTAGAACAGCGGATAGATGAAGGGGCTGACGCTGGTTGCCGATGCGACGACTATAAGGGCCCCCACCAGAACAAGGGCGAGCACCAGCGGGATCAGCCAGTACTTCTTGCGCCTGCGGGCCCATCCCCATATTTCCCTGACAAGGTTCATCGCGTGCTCCGGTAAGTGTCAGTACATGTTTTTTAGACCGCCATGGTCGCGGAAGAAATCCCGCCAGCCCCCCGGTTCCCGTTTTGCACGCGCGATCCTGCGCAGCAGTGCGGTCGGGGTCAGAACCAGCACGAATACCAGCCCGAACAGGATGAAGCCGGCGATGCCGTTCATCCGGGCGGCCGCCCTGTTGAGCCGATCCTCCGGGGCCCGAAGGATGCCCGGGGCAGCCAGGCCGGCCAGCAGTGCCAGTCCGGAAACGCCCCATGCCAGGAAGGAGCCCAGCCTGAACGGGCTGTCCGGCGCAAGCCAGGCAAGAATTCCCAGCAGACCGAAGAAAATACCGTTTTCGATGCCGAACCTGCGAAGCTCGCCCCTTTGCCGCGGGCGCCTGAAAGCCGTCGGGCGCGGCAGCGGGCGCCTGGTCCAGCCGAATGGCTTGCGTGCCATGAAAGGGCCCGCCGCCAGGGCGTCAATGTCGCATGCCAGGAACGTCTGAACCGCATCCGAAGGGGTGCACACAATCGGCTGGCCGCGAAGGTTGAAGCTGGTGTTAAGGATCACGGGGCATCCGGTTCTCTGCCAGAACGCGTCGATGATGCGGCTGAAGTCCGGCTGCGTGGATGGTTCGACTGTCTGGATCCTGGCGGAACCGTCAACGTGGGTCACCGCGGGAATCGTTGACATCGGGATCTTCAGCCGATCAAGGCCGCTCGCCTCGATCGCCGGTCTGTCCAGAAGCTGCCTTGAGGCAACCTGATCCACCAGGAGCATGTACGGGCTTCTTCGATCAAGGTCGAACCAGGCATCCGCGTGGTCAAGGAGCACGGCCGGGGCGAACGGCCGGAAGCCCTCGCGGAATTTGATCTTCTCGTTCACGATTCGCTGCATCGCCGGATTCCGGGCGTCGGCGAGGATGCTTCTGGAACCAAGGGCCCGCGGCCCGAACTCCATTCGTCCGGAAAACCTTGCGATCACCTGTCCTTCGGCAAGTCCGGCAGCAATCTGCCGATAGATGTCGTCCCCGCATCTTTCAAAGGGCAGCCCGGCTTCGATCAGGGCGGCCTCGATGCCGGCGACGTCGAATTCCGGCCCCAGCAGGGCGCCCTGCATCGAATCGTTCTCATCCACGACCCGGCTGGCACCCTCGGTCGAATACCAGCCGATCAGGGCCGCCCCGACCGCGCCGCCGGCGTCACCCGCCGCGGGCTGGATCCAGATGTCGTCGAATATCCGTTCCTTCAGGATCTTTCCGTTCGCCACGCAGTTCAGCGCCACCCCACCCGCCATGCACAGGTTGTTCATTCCGGTAAGTTCGCGGGCGAACCGTGCCTGGCGCAGCATGATGATTTCAATCACGGCCTGTATTGATCGGGCCAGATCCATGTGAACCTGTTCAATTCTGGACTCAGGATTTCTCGGAGGACATCCGGCAAGCCGCGAGAATCCGGGGCCGGCGGTTCTCGAACCGAACTGGAAGCGGAAAAAGTCCATGTTGAGTTCGAATCCGCCCTCTTCGTCAACGTGAACCATCTCATTGAGGATGGCATCCACGAACACCGGCTCGCCGTAGGGTGCCAGGCCCATGACCTTGTACTCGTCCGAATTGACCTTGAAGCCGAGAAATTCGGTGAAGGCCGAATAGAGCAGGCCGGGCGAATGCGGGTACCTGGTTTCCTTCCTCAACTCGATTTCATTTCCGCGACCGACGCCGATCGAGCCGGTGCTCCATTCGCCGACGCCGTCGACGGTAAGGATGGCTGCCTCGTTGAACGGGGAAGGGTAGAACGCCGAGGCCGCATGGGCCTGGTGATGTATCGCAAACATCAGCGGTCCGCGAAAGCCAAGTTCCTTTTTCAGGATGCGTGGAAGGTTCAGCTTTTCCGAAAACCACGAAGGCATCGAACGGCAGAAAGGGACGAATCCGGCGGGCGCCACGTCGACGGCGTTCTGCAGGATGCGCTCAAGCTTCAGCAGCGGCTTTTCATAAAACACGACCATGTCGATGGCCGCCGGCTGCAGGCCGGCCCGCGACAGGCAGTACATCGCCGCGTTGTAAGGAAACGCGGGGTCGTGCCGGATCCTGGTGAAGCGCTCTTCCTGGGCGGCAGCCACGATTCGGCCGTCGATGACCAGGCACGCCGCGCTGTCGTGATAGAAGGCCGAGATACCGAGTATGTTCATTCATGCTCCCGGCGTGAAGTCCGGATTGTCGATGTTAACCGACCTTTGTCTTTTCAAGAATACCGCGAATGACCCAGTTGGCCGCCGACAATCCGAAGATTCCGGGGATCGGGGCCATGCTTGGAAGCGGCATGCGCTGCCTGCCGCGTGCCGGTTCCTCGTCGGCGTCCGGAGATTCTCCCCCGGCCGCGCCTTCCGAATTGGGCCCTTCCGATGACCAGACCGCCGCCACCCCGTCAAAAATCCCTCGTCGGTGAAGGCGTTTGCGGACGTGCTTTGCCAGTGGACAGTTCCTGGATTCGGATATGTCCGTGACATGAACCGCCGACTGATCCATACGGTCGGCGGCCCCCATCGACGTGACAATCGGGATGCCGCGGTTCCGGCAGGCCACGATCAGGTTCACCTTGGACAGCAGACTGTCAATCGCGTCGATCACGAAGTCCAGCGGCTCGTCAGCCGGAGCGTCCAGTATTGACGAAGCGGTTTCCTCGCTGAAAAATTCCAGTCTGGTATCGACCCGGCAACCAGGGAATATGTCCAGCACCCTGGCCCTTGCCACATCAGCCTTCGGCAGGCCGACGGTCGAGGACAGCGCGAAAATCTGGCGATTGATGTTGGATGCCTGGACGATGTCGAAATCGACCAGGCGGAGATACCCGACTCCTGAACGCGCCAGCGCCTCGACCGCGAAGGAACCAACCGCGCCAAGTCCGATGACGGCGACCCTGGCGTTGCCCAGAGCCTTAATCCCTTCCGGGCCGACCGCGAGTTCCAGCCTGCGGAAGGCCCCGGGGACTTCCCCGCCCGAACCTTCCTGCCACTTTCCGCATTCAAGGCGTCCGTCCATCAATTCAGATATCCCTCCAGTTCCGCGAACCGCCCGCTGAAAAGAGCGATTCCGCGTTGATGTCGGTCTGCCGGATCACGTGTTCGAACGGCACGCCGTGCAGACTGGCGATCGCGTGGCCGACCAGCGCCAGGTCCGCTGGAACCACCTGCCCCCTGGGGTGAAGCGAGTTTGCAATGAACGGCGCGTCGGTTTCAAGGACGATGTCGGTCAGCGGGGTTTTTGCAATAAATTCCGAAAGCCGGGTCGCGGAAGGTCTTGTAACCGTTCCCGCGACGCCACGGAGCCACCCGAGCCTGCGAAGCCTGGAGGCGACCTGGTCGGAGCCGCTGAACGCATGAAGGATTCCACCTGGACGGACGGGCCCGAACCTTTCCAGGACGTCGACAAGCCTTTGAAAAGATATGGTCGGGCCGGGGGCGCCTTCCACCCGGCCACGGAAATGAAGAAGTATTGGAAGGCCAAGCCAGCGCGCAAGCTCCATCTGGGCGATCATCAGGTCGATTGAGCGCCCGATGGCGTCTTCCCCGCTCGAATCCTGGACCCGATCGCGGTCTTCGACGACGGTCGGCAGCAGGTTCGGGTCAAGTCCGATTTCGCCGATTGCGCCAACCACGTCCCGGTTCCCCGTCGCCAGCGAGGCGATATCGGCGACGGCCAGTTCCATCCCGGAACGACTGTCGAAGCGGCCCCACATCGGATGTATCCCGATCGCCGCGACGGCACCCCTGATGTTTCGGCAGCAGGCCACGGAATCGGCCGACGAGACGACATCCACCGATGGCACCACGAATCCGCGCACACCCGCGTCCCTGGCCGTGGCGACCACTTCGGCCAGCGTGTCCGCGAAAACTGGATCGGCAAGGTGGCAGTGCGTGTCGATCATCGAATGGAACCTTCAGTCCGGTTTGAATCGTGGCACCAGGGGATTCTACCACCCGGCGAGACGGCAGTTTTCCGGAAGTTCACCGACCAGGGGAAGTGCGTATCGGACGAACTCGACGGTGACGTTGTTGCCCTCAAGCGTTATGAAGTCGTCCGGCAGGCTCCTGGTTTCCTTTGCCACGTTCCGGAGTTCCGTGCGTTCATACCTTATTCGGTACTCTTCGCCCGGTTCGCGGATCATCGCAACCGATCCGTCCAGCCAGCTGCCGCCGACGGCGAATTCCACAGCCTTACGCCCGCATTCCCGGGCCTCGGCCGCGTCAACCGGACTGACCACGCCCGGGAATGAACGCTGAAGATATCCGAAAGTGTCGGCGCGTACCCGCAGCTTTTCCCCGACGTTCTTCTTGACCAGATTGGCAAGCCAGTCGCCAAGGGCCCCGGATCCCGAAAGCTGGACGTTTCCGTGGGTGTCCTGCTCGATCGGCCCGGCCTCGGAAAGGATGACTTCGGTGAATGTCCGGCCGGCGGGATCATCCGCGTCGATGATGCCCTCGGAAACCGCCACGACACACCTTCCCAGCCGGTTATAGACATCCCGAACATCGCTGCATATCCGGTCGCGCGTGACGGGGCGCTCCGGAAGGTAAATCAGGTGGGGGCCATCGTCCGGGTAGCGCCTGCCAAGCGCCGAGGCAGCAGTGAGGAATCCGGCGTTCCGACCCATTATCACGTCAATCTTGACCCCGGGAAGTGCCCGGTTGTCCAGGTTGTCCCCCATCAGGGCGCACGCGACGAACCTGGCCGCGCTGCCGTAACCGGGCGTGTGGTCGTTGACCCGCAGGTCGTTGTCAACCGTCTTCGGCACGTGAAAGCAGCGCAGTTCGTATCCGGCGGATCTGGCTTCCTCGTTCACGATGTGGGTCGTTTCCGCCGAGTCGTTTCCACCGATGTAGAAGAAGTACCTTACGTCGTGCTTCTGCATCACGTCGAACATCCTGCGGCATTCCTCGGGAGTCGGCTTTTTCCGGACGGAACCGAGCGCCGACGACGGGGTCGCGGCGACCCTTTCAAGCACGTCGGCCGATTCCAGCCTCAAGTCGATGAAATCCTCGCCAAGTATTCCCTTCACGCCGTGGCGGGCGCCAAGAATCCGACCCACCTCGGGAACCTTCACCAGGGCCTCCACCACTCCCACAAGGCTCTGGTTGATAACGGCCGTCGGGCCTCCGGACTGACCAATAATCGCGTTTCCGCCTCTTGCTGCCATAAATTTTTCTCCAGTTTTCCCGTTGAGTCGGGATACAGAAAATCGCGGCTGAATTTTTCAGTCACACGGGCCATTAGTCAACGATTTTATTCGTATGTTGACCTTGTCGCGGAAAAAAAACTCTTTGAATCAATCCGGGCGGCAAATCCCATTTGTTGTGTGACTGCCGGGTTCTTCCGTTGTAACATCTGGCCGCGGCGCCGGTTTTTTGGCGCCAATTGGAGTCCGAAGATGAAGACAGTGCGTCTGCTGGCCTGGGACAAATCGAATAACAGGAACTCGTTTCAACCAGAGATTGATTATCCGGTTCCCGATACGATGACCGTCGGGCGGATGCTGATGCTCGCGTCCGCATCGGGCTACGACTCGATTCTCGTGGCGGGCGGCGAACCGGCACTTCGTCGCGATCTTCCCCGGATTGTCGCGACCGCCGCCAGTCTTGGACTTCAGGTCGCCTTAAGCACGAATGCCCGGATCTTTTCCTGTGCCGGCGCCGCGGCGGGTTTTGCGGCGGCCGGCCTGAAACGGGCTGTTGTCTGCCTGGCCGGCGCGGATCCGGCCGTTCACGATGCCGCGGTCGGAACCGAATCATTCGCCCAGACTGTTGCCGGCATAGAGGCTCTGGTCGAGTGCGGGATCGCGGTTGATATCGACGTGCCCGTCTGTTCCTTCAATGTGGGCGGGCTTTCCGGCATCGGACGCCTTGCCGCCCGTCTCGGCGCCCGAAGCGTCTGTTTCCGCCTTCCTCCGGTAGCGACCTCCGGCGGGATTGAACGCATTCCGGATCTGAAAGCGGCCTGTGACGCGGTCACTTCAGCCGTTCTTGACATGGATGACGGGTTCCCGGAAGTAACAAGCGGATATTGCGATCTGCCATGCTGCCTTCTTCCGGCGCTGAAGGGCCGCGAACTGCAGGGCGCGCGAACCGCCGACACGATAATCGTGAATGCCGACGGCATTCCGGAATTGATTCCTTCACCCGATCCTTCCCGGGCCATGCCCGTTCCGTGCGCGGCGTGCGAGCTTCGCCGCTCCTGTCCGACGATAGAGCCCGACCTGGTTCGAGAGAGGGGTGCCGGCGATCTTCATCTTCCTCTCCAGTCGGTTTCCGATGCCGTGTTCACCCGGGTTCGAAGGATGGTCGAACCCTTGATCGTGGATGGTCGCTGCCCCTGGCGGGATGGGCCGATTCAGTCCGTCCTTCCGGTCGATTACCTTCATCTGGTGACCCCGGCGGGATGGGAACTCTGGACTCTGTCGGCGGGACACTGGGACAGTTCAACCCTGATGCATGCGAAGAACATCCGCAACAACCTGGTGATGAATTCATCCGGCCGCATTCCGTCGCTTGACGGTCTTTGCGCCAACTGCGAAAACCTTGCCCGCTGCGCGGGGGTGTTTCATGTTGGGCCGGATTCCCCAGTGGCGGCCATGCCTTCGGCCACTATCTCTTCGGCGAAAGCCGGAACGGCAGACTTCCTCCGGTGGCCGGATTTCGCGTCGGGCTTTTCCGACTTTGTTCGGTCTTCGGCAGGCACCCCCGTCTCCATCAACGGGACGGCTCCGGTCATCAGGCTGCTGGATGAACCATCAGGCCCGGCGTCATCGTTTACCCCGCAGGTCGAACCCCTGATGTTGTGGGAGGCCGCTCGAAAGGCCACCATGTGCGGTCTGACGGATTATGACCTGCCGTACGTTCAGCCGGCCTTCCGCCTGGAAGTACAGGCTTCCGATCGTTGGGCCGAGGTCGATCGCATGGGCACCATCCTGATCATCAGGAAGTGCACCATGAACTGCATCATCTGCCAGGTTCAGAAGTTCTACGAGGGAATCGACATCATGCCGCTTCCCGACGTCGTCAAGTTCCTCGAGGAATTCCGGCTGCTTGGATACACCAGGCTGGATCTGTTCGGCGGCGAACCGACCATGCGCCGTGACCTGGTGGATCTGGTGGCATTCGCCCATCGAATGGGCTTTTACACCGACCTGATCACCAACGGAACGCTGATGGACGACGCCCTTGCGACGGCCCTTCGCGATGCGGGACTCGATCTGTGCATCGTTTCCCTGGATGGCCCGACCCCGGAAATTCACGACAAAATCCGCAGGGTCAAGGACGGACACCAGCGGGCCGTAAGCGGCATCGAGGCGGTGGTTCGGGCAGGAGGCATGGAAGTCAACGTCGATACCGTCGTGCTTCCGGACAATATCGATTACCTGATTGATCTGGCCAGGCAGGTCAGTGCCCTGGGCGTTACAAGGATCAACATGTTCCTGTGCCTCGAGGGACCAATCAGTTCGCCTGTTCCGCGTCTTCTCGGATTTGAACGAACACTCGATTTCTATGAGCGGATCGTTCCGGAAATGCGCCGGATCGGGGAGCCCTGCGGCACGTCGATTTCGGTTGGCCCAAGGCTTCCAATGGCCGGACGATCGATTCGCGACGTCGCGGCAACAAGGATGTTTGCGGACGTCTGCGAGGGAACTTACAACGTCGTCTTCCGGCATCCGGAAATCCTTTGCAAGGCGCCGGACGACGAGGTTTACATCTCCCTGTTCGGCGACGTCTTCCCGTGCACCGCGCCGCAGATGCTTGAGTCCAGCGCCAGGATGGGGAACGTCTATCGTCAGAAGTTGATTGAAGTGGTCAGATCGGAAAAATGGAATGAGTTCAAGAAGATAAGCGGACATCACGAAGGCTGTCGGATGTGCTGGCGGGCGCATTTCGACCTGGATCGGGAAGGCGAGGAAAGGATTCTTGATTCGAACTGACGTTTTCGGCGCCGCAGATTCAGTTTCCCGGGGGGGGCGCGTTATTTCTTGGTATCGCATTTTTTTTACAAAACAAATAAAATCTGGCGGTTTTAACGGGGGTGCTGTTCATGAAGAAGATGGCTCTTGCAATCGGGATCGTGACTGCGCTGGTGATTGCCGGCTGCGGCGGCGACGGAAGTGACGACACGGGCAACGGAAATGACGTGTTCATCTACGTTGATTACGGCGACGGCGACGATACCAGCCGTCCGGATATCCAGATTCCGCCGGACCTGGTTGTTTATGACGACGAGGGAAATCCGATCGACCTGGTCGATTATGATTACGGTCACCTGATTGACACGGTGCAGCCGAAGGACAACGGCACGGTCAAGGATACCGCCAACCCGCCGGATACCACCGGCGAGGACGCCAATATATCGGATTTTTGCACCCCGCCAACATCCTGTGCCTTCAACACGATCAACGACATGCGGGACAACTGCGACGGCACTTTCACCGACCTGAAGACCGGGCTCATGTGGCAGGGACTTGGCGAAGACCATCCGCTGGCCGCGACCAACTCGAACCTGATGTCCCGCCAGTGCAACACGACAAAGACCGGATGCAACAACGGCCGCTACTACGAAGACTGGCGCATGCCGACCATCGAGGAAGTCCGTTCCCTGGTGCGCGGGTGTCCGGCGACCGCCGCGGGCGGCTCATGCCCCGCTTCATCGTCGTGCCGCGCCTTTGACGAATGCCTGACCGATCAGTGCAACGGTTGCGGAACCGGTGGTGACTTCGAGTACAAGGATGGCGAGGACACTTATTACAAGTACATCGATCCCCGCATGAAGAGTGTCGCCTACGGTTCGTCGTATTCGGCGGTGATGTCATCGACCAGTGTCAACAAAACCACGTCCGACACCCGGTACCGCTTCTTCTATCTTCTGAACTACAACGCCAAGCTGGCCGCGCTGAACCCGATGCAGCAGGCTACCGATGGCGTCATGTTCTGCGTGCGCGCCGGCAACTGAGACCACTCTTCCCGTCCCCTCCCGATCCCGTTTCTGGATAAATCCATCCGGCAAACATAAAATGAAACGAATTTGAAACCGAGGTGCCCGATGCTGATCGCGCCGCAAACGGAAGCCCGCTTGAAAGTCGTTTCATCTGTTTTCGTACTTCTGGCCGTCTCGTTGATCCTGGCGCCGGCCCTGGCGCAGGAGGCCGAGCCCGGCGCGGGCGTCGGCGATTCGGTTACGGTCGAAGGCACGACCGGGGAAGCCGGGGACGCGGCGTCCGCTCCGTCTTCGGCATCGGCCGCGGGAGATGGCGTCGATTTTGTGGGCGATCGGCCGCCGGAGGCCGATGAACCGGGTCAGAGGGCCGCCGAAGGGGATGCGTCCGGCGCGGAAGTGGCCGACGAACAGGCTGCGGACGGGGAACCCGCTTCGGCTGATGAAGGCTCCAGCGAGGAAGGCGAGCCGGTGGAGGACGAATCGGCGAAGTCAGAGGACAGAAAGGAGAAGGAGTCCCGGATCGACAAGGAGGCAAAGAAGCTGAAGCCATTCCAGGGCGCCCACATGATGGTTGGCCGAAACGTCAAGATGCCGACTGCCACGAAACGCTTCGCAATCGGGATCGAGCTTTCGGTTTCACCGCTGAACGTCATCGGGCGACTGGCCCGCGATCAATTCATCGATGCCGCGTACAACCAGGTGTGCACGGCGACGCCCAACCCGGATCAGTGCCGTGAGTCGGTCGAAAAGGCGGTTGACGTGCTTGGCGAGATGTCCGATTCCGAATGGGAACTGGTCCGCGGAGTCGCTTCCGGCGACAAGGCGTCGCTGATCCAGGCGCTTTCGGACGTCGGCGTCAGTGATCCGCAGGTCCAGGCGACCGTCGCCAACGTCGTTGACCAGTACGCGGGCCAGTACCTTGAAGGCGATGCCTATGCCCAGGCGGTTGACGCGATTCGAGCCGGGTCTTCGGCCAGCGCCACGAACATGCTGTTCAATGCATACCTGCAGATGAATTTCAAATGGATCGAGGCCACCGTCTTTGCCCCGTTCGCGATCAGGAACAGTTCGGAGGGCACCGAGGCGGACATGGCGAACATATCGGTCGATTTGAAGGCCGGCGGCGACTGGTCGTTCGGGAAGGTCGCCGCCCTTGCGGTTGCAGGCGGCATCGAGCTTTACATGCCGAGCGGGACTTCCGGGATCACCGGTTCCCGCGGCACGAACGCGTTCTACACGCCCAAATTCACCTACGGAATGCTTACGTGGGCCCCATATCTGGTTCTTGGGGTCGAGCTTGCGAGGATCATCCAGCTTCAGGGGCATGTGGAACTGGTTTCAATGCATGGGGTTCTTGACGGGGCCGCCAGCAGCCTGGAAATGTATCTCAAGTATGGTGGTGGTTTCATCCTGCTTCCAAGGTTCATCGTCAGCATCATTTTCGAACTGAACGGGATCACCGGGCTGAAGAATTCGACGTGGGACGAAGTCCTGACGGTCGGGGCCGGAATCAACATCAGCTTCAAGATTTTCAAGATCTTCCTTGGCGTCAACATGCCGCTTCTCGACCAGGGCAAGTACGTCTGGGAACCCGGGTACTGGAGCGGAGCCAATTACACCCAGCTTTCAAGATTCGGGGTGACGTCGAGGATCGGCTTCGAGTTCTAGCCCGTGCCCGGAATCGGCTTCCTTACAAGCATTTACATTTCACGGGTTTGACGTAATCGGCAAACGGGCGCGACAATAGCGCTTGCATTGATTCCAATGGTTTTCCCTTTTTTCTGGAGGCGGTCATGTCAATCAAGTGGCAGGTGGGCTCACTGGTGACGCTGTGCGCGACGCTGGCGCTTATTTCCCTGGTGCCCGCGGCAACCGTGGCGCAGTCAATCGACGAGATTGTGCCGACCGAGGTCGAGGTCGGAAAGGAATTCGTCGATAACTTCAAGGCGAACGCCAAGATTGGCGCGACCCTGAACTTCACGAACAATCACAAGTTCGTGGGCCAGCTTGACGGCAACGCCGTCAATATCGGCGCCAACGTCGATACCGGCTACACCTTGATCCGCAAGGGCCACGACTGGCGCGCCCAGTTGAAGCTGATGCTGTCCTTCGCGTATGGGCCGCCGCTGAACCGTCTTCAGAAGTCCACTGACCAGTTCTATTTCGACACCCTCTATTTCTATCACCCGAAGGGTTACGAATGGATAGGTCCTTTTGCCAGGTTCACGCTTGACACCGTCATGCTCGACGGCGTCAGCAACACCGTCGAGAAAAACGATTACGTGCTTGAAGGTGCGGCTGCCGGCGATAGTCCGCTTAAGTCCGGCACCGACAGGTTCACCCTTACACGCGCGTTTTCACCAATCACCTTCAAGGAAGCGGCCGGTATTTACGCAAGGCCGATTTCCAAGCCGGTGATCGAGGTCATCTTCACGTTCGGCTTCGGGGCAAGCCAGGTTGCCATGGCCGGCAGCCAGTACACAATTGCCGCGGCCGAGGTCGGAAAGATCACCCTGAGGAAGCTGCAGCCGTACGAGCAGGTCGGTCTTGCAGGCGGCCTTAACCTTAAGGGTACGTACGAAAAGAAGATCAAGATGATCTATTCGGCGTTCTGTGAATTCATGGTTCCGTTCTATCCGGATCCGCCGGCGGGCAAGGGCTACGGTGACCTGACGAACGTCGATATCGGCGCGAACCTTACATTCAAGCTGTTCAAGTGGGCAACGCTGGACTACGTCCTGAAGGTGGTTCGCCAGCCCCAGTTGGTCGCCGACTGGCAGGTTCAGAACATGCTGATGCTGACGCTTGGATACACCTGGGACTACGACGAGAACCAGAAGAAGGCCGCGGCGGCCGAAGCCGCCAAGGCCGAAGCAGAAGCGGCGAAGAACGCCCAGGCCGCGGCCGCGGCCCCGGCGGAAGCACCGGCGGCCCCCGCCGAGGTGCCAGCCGCCGAACCGGCCGCCGAACCGGCCGCTGAACCGGCTGCCGAACCGCCCGCAGAGGCCCCCGCCGCCTGATTTGTCACGACTGTCCCGGCCTGCTGACCAGACTTCATTTTCTTCAGATTCCGACGTTTGTGAACACGCCTGGCATGAATAGTCGCGGGGACGTCGGCCAGGCCGGTGGGGCAAATCGAGGGTCGGAGGGCTGGCGTGGAAAAAATATGCTGTCGGGTGATGCGTGTCTCAGAAAGCCATCCCGAAGGAAGCGGCGGCGCCGTCCCGGGTCGGGGCGACGGCGAAGCCGAAAGACTTCCCGGGGCCGGTTGAAGCGGCAGTCCGGGCGTCCTTCGGCTTGTCCTTGAAGATGAAGAATCCCATCACGGCCACGGCGATGCCGACGCCGGCCATTGCCGGACCCCAGTAGCCTTCATAGCTCTCGTCTTTGAAATTTGCATCAGGGTTGCTTATCTTGAGATCCCAGTACCAGCCGGTAAGGGCGGTACCGGCAATCACCATGCCCGTTCCGATTCCGAAGAACGTCCAGGCAAGCGGGTTTTTCGGAACGCTCATCGGCGCCTTGGGGCCGCCGGCCTTCTTTGTCGTGGCCACGGGCGAAAACTTGCAGTGAACCTCGGCCGATTCCATGGAAAGCAGCGTGAACGTGCCGGAATAGTCTGGCATGCCATTCTTTGAACAAGTGAATGAATGGGCACCCGGGGCAATCTCGATCGGCGCCGTCCTGTTCGGGGTCAGCGAACTTCCACGCGGCATCAGTTCGCGGCCGTCAATCCGGACAACAACTCCGAAGAAGGAATCCAGGTCGGTCGTAAGCACGATCTTTCCACCGGCCTCTTCCATCAGGACTTCAAGCGTCTTGTCAGCCGCGGAAAATGACCTTTCCTCGGTCTTCGTCCGGTAACCCGGGGCCGAGTATTCAATCCGGTGCGGTCCGGGCGTTACCGTGATCCTGCCCGGAATCAGGAACGTCGATGTCTTGTCGATCACCATGCGCACCTGATCGACCGAAGTCGTCACGTCGATCTCGATCGGCTTAGCCAGTTCGGCCTCCAGTTCCGCGATTGCCGCACCGACCCTTGTCCTGATCCGTTCGTCATCGGAAACGATGCCTTTCAGGACCATCAGAGCGGTCGTAAGGTCACCCTTGGACTGCAATGCCTTTGCCTTCATGATTGCAATCTGGGGAATCCGGAATATGCCCCAGGCCTTGTTCAGGTGCTCGATGGCCTGGTCGTACTGGCTCAACTCCATCATCGCCTGCGCTTCCTTGTAAAGGCGGAAGGCCTCTTTCTCCTCGGCGGAAGGCTCGGCGGCCGGAAGTGCCGTGCCGATCAAAAGACAGATTCCAACTGCGGCAACGATGATCTTTTTCATTTGTCATTCATCCCAGTTCAGGACAGGTTCGCTGGCCTTTTTCCCGGAGTCCTTCTTCGGTTTATCCTTTGCCGCCGGCTTTGCCGCCGGTTTTTCATCCATTCCGTCGAACCAGTCAACGGAAGACCCGCCGGACGCCGTCGCGGGCTTCGCAGCGGCCGGAGCGGGCTTTTTATCGGTTGAACCGGTCGGCTTTCCATCCTTGCCTGGCTTTGGCGCGGCGACTGCAGCGGTCTTCTGTGGCTTCCTGGCCGGGGCGGTCGCCTGGCCCGAAGCGGCCTGCTGCACAGGCTTTGCCGTCGTTGAGGAAGCCTGCGCCTGCACCGGACGGGCCTGCTTCGGCGCCTGGCCGCCGTCGGTCGGTTCCGTCTTGACAGGCGCGGTCGCCTGGGCCTTGGTCGTGGCCGGCTGTGCCGGTGCCACCGCCTGAGCCGCGTCGGCCGATGCCGCTGCGGGCGGCGTCACCGTAGGCTGAGCATCATTCGGGCTTGCCGCCACAGGCTGGGCCGCCACAGGCTGGGCCGCCATCTGTCCAGCCGTCGGGGACGCCTGCGTGCCCTGGTCTGCCTGGCTGTCGGAAGCCGTGGCCGGAACCGTCGCGGGAGCCGGGGCGATCGCCGCGGCCTGCCGAACCGGTTCGGCCGTTTGAACCTGGGCTGCCGCCGGCGCTGACTGGGCGGCCAGTTCCAGCTTTCGTGTCTGGTACTGCAGGACGAACCAGCCGGTCACGGCGACAGCGGCAAGAAAGAACAGGCCGGAAACCACCACGATCGCCAGTGTCGATGAATGCCCTTTCGCTTTCGCAGGGACAGCGGATGCATCCGGAAGCGGTTTCGCTGCGGCCGTGGCGCCTGCCGGGGCCGCCGGGGCGTGGACAGGATCCAGCCGCCCAAGTGGCGCCGTCGGTTCAACCTCCCGCCCGGCGATTGATCCCATCAACTCGGTAACCTTTATCGACTGGAAGTCGGTCGTCTTGATCCGTCTTCCTGACGCGAAGGAAATTCCTTCGTCAAGGTCGCTGTCGGCATCCGGAAGAGAATCGGCCGCTGCGGCCACCCCGGACGGGTGTTCGCCATCCTGGGGCTCGATCCCCGAATCCTGTTCACCGGATCTGATTGATTCAAGGTGAACCAGAACGATGTCGGGAGCCCCAAGCCGCTTGTCGGGATTCTTTTCAAGAAGGCGCATCACCAGGTTGTCCAGCGCGGGCGGGATTTCCTTGTCGCCCCTGGCGACCGAAGGGACATCGATCCTGTCGTTCAGGTGCGCCAGGGTAAGTGCTTCGCGGCTGGCCGCGGTGAACGGGCTCCTTCCGGCGAGCATCGAATAGAGGATGACCCCCATTGCATAGCAGTCCGACCTGATGTCCGGCTCGGCGCCAAGAATTACCTCGGGGGCGATTACCTCGAAATCGAAAGCGGCACGGCTGTCGGCAAGATCCCAGGGCGCGTATCCGGTGATTTTGACCTTCTCGACGCCCTTGCCGCGCTTGCCGGCAGATACCGACACCAGCCTTGGCGACAGTCGCCCGTGGACGCATCCGGCCCGGGAGGCGTCACCAAGTCCGAAGGCAATCTGCCTGCATATTTCGACGGCGCGCATCACCGCGAGCGGAGCCTCCCGCCCGATTATCTGATCCAGGGGGGAACCCTTCAGCCTTTCGGTGACGACGTATGGTGCCCCGCCCTCGGTGACGCCGGCGTCCAGCACCTTTTCAAGGTGCTTTCCATTCATCTTCACAACTGACTGGATTCTTTCGAAAAAGGCGGTCTGACGGGCCTCGTCCCCGAAAGTCCCCGGCAGAATCCGCAGAACGACATCCTGCCCGCCGCTTTTGTCAACGGCATTAAACGATTCGCCCGGCTCGTGCCTTTTGACACGGTCGCCAAGTTCAAACCGTCCTTCAATAACTCGACCGCTTCCCATCGGATCCTCCGTACGACCTACATCCGCCGTCGCCGCTGAATTCGATATGCGGGACTCTTATCGATTCGGGCCGGCCTTCTGTTCCAGCTCGGCAACGCGCTCGCTCAATTCCCGAACCTGGCTGCGCAGTTCGGAAATATCGCGGGCAAGCGGCGCGATGCTCTTGACCGTGCTTACGACGAACTGGATCTGTTCGTCCGCGCGCCGCTGAACCTCCTCGTACGCGTGGTGGGTGCTGACCAGGATTTCCTTCAGTTCCTCGGCCGAGTTGTGCTTCAGGAGTTCATGAACCTTGCGTTCGGCTTCCTCCCGGATGGTGGTCACGACCGGCAGTTTCTTCTGAATAAACTCCCCGCCGGAATGAATCAGGGCGGCCATCTTCTGGATCGGCAGGGTTCTTCTGTGGTTTTTCTCCTCGCCGACAAGCACCTGGGCAAGAGTAACCGAGGTGATGTCCTCGCCGGTTCTGCTGTCGAAGACCGAGACTTCGTGGCCCTCACGAAGAAGGGCGGCGATCTCGTTCAAGGTGATGTAACGGCTTTCGGCCGTGTCGTAAAGCTTGCGGTTGGGGTACCTTTTGATGACCCTTCCGCCGTTTCCTTCCGGTTTCCTGCCCATCGAGAGGCTCCTTGTGGTTTCCCGCGCGTCAATCCCGGCGCGTCCGCAGTCAGTTGCAGTCGCTGGATGAATGCCGGGAAGGCCGCATTATACATATTAGAATTCAAACAACCTATTATAGAAAGGACTTTTTTGGTTCCGGCCAGGGCGCGATCGTCGGGCGTATTGACAGGAAGGGGCTGTTGACCTATTCTTTGCTCGCTTTTTTCCCGGGCGATTAACTCAGCGGGAGAGTGCCACCTTCACACGGTGGAAGTCACTGGTTCAATCCCAGTATCGCCCACCCCGGAACAATGCCGCCGTGCTTTCAGACGCTGTTGACCCTCGCCCTGCGCGCCCATTCCAGAAGCGCGGTGCCGGTCTTGTAAACGACTTGCAGCATGTACATGAAGAGCTGGCTTCGTCGCGGGTGGTGCCAGAGTATCCTGGCGATCCTGACCGGGTTCAGGTAAAAGCGCCGGTACGCGGAAGTGTAGATCTTTTCGAATTCTTCGTCCGACATCTGGGAGATGTTGTTGCTGACCGTGAAGAAGTCCAGGTCGTTCAGGTCGATTCCATCAACGTTGCAGTGTGCCTCCTCGACCGCGCGGTCGAAGAGCTCGGTGCCCCGGAACGGGTTGACCTTGAAGAACATCGCCTCGTGCAGCCTGGTCGAGACCGCCAGGCGGATGGTTGCCTTGGCCTCCTGGGCAGTCTCGGTCGGGAATCCGAGCATGAAGAATCCGTTGCAGAAGATGCCCGCCCCGGCTGCCATCGAAATCGCGTTGACGGCCTTATCGATGTCCAGGTTCTTCCTGACGTACTTCTGGAGTCTTGGCGACGCCGTCTCAACCGCGAACGATATGAAGTTCGTCCCCGCCTTTTTCAGCAGCAGGACGTCTTCCCTGGTCAGCAGATCCGATCGCAGTCCGTTCGGGAACTGAAGCCGCAGCTTCGGGTCGCCAAACGCGACCAGTCCGTCAAGTATCCGGTGCATCCGCTCACGATCCAGGTTGAAGCAGTCATCGACGATCTCGAACTCGTGGATGTCGTACTGCTCGCGCAGGATTCGGATCTCCTCGATTACCTTTTCCGGTGACCTGGGACGGTACATGCGGCCCATCGTGGCGTGGCAGTAAATGCATCTGTACGGGCATCCGCGGGACGTGATGACCTGCATGTACGGCCTGATTCCGACTGAAGCCATGCTGCGGTGGGAGAAAAGTTCCTTGAAGTCCAGCAGATCCCACGCCGGAAACGGCAGTTCGTCCAGTTCGGCCGTCGAAAGATTTTCCCTTTCGGGGGCCAGGACAACCTTGTCGTCACGAAGCACGGCCGAGCCTGGTATGCCTTCCGGATCGCGTCCGGAGGCAAGTGCCTCGACCAGTTCTGCGGCCGTCCTTTCGCCTTCGCGAAGGGCGATCACGCTGACGCCGGGTATTCTCAGTGTCGTCAGCGGGTTCGCGGACGCAAGGTGTCCGCCGACCATGACTGGAACACCAGGGGCGATCTCCTGAAGCTTCGGCATCAACTCCCGAAGCGTGCCGCACTCCGGGACGATCGCGCTGATGCCGATAACGTCCGGCTTCCGCTCGCGGATCAATGCATGAATGTGGGCCGTCGCTTCCGGGGCGTCATTCCATCTGGTCAGCCTGACCGAATGCCCCAGCTCTCTCAGGAAGGACGCCAGGTACATCAGGCCCAGCGGCGGAACCATCGAGAGATGGGTCTTGGTCGGCGCCCAGCATTTGATGAGCAGAACTTCAGCCATCTGGTACAAGTTCGCTTCGTCGAATGGTGCCGATTGTATGGTTGATTGAAGCGGAAGTCCAGCAAGCAGAATAGTCGATAACGCCATGCGTCAGCGTGTTCTTTTCCGTCCCGGGATGATTTTTTCAATCATGATAAGGGCATAGCGTGGAAGCGACTGCTTCCTGGGGTGCTGGGAAATGACGCGAAGGATGCGTCGCGGGTTCAGGTAGAACCTTCGGTAGGCAGATCTGAAGATACTGTTTAGTTCACCGTCCGTCATGGCCGAGATGTTGATGCTGCTGGTGAAGTAGTTCAGGCCGCGAACCGCGTTCAGGGTCATCGGTGTCCCGGTGATCCGGGCGGCCATGTCCGCCAGCTCCGTTCCGGCAAACGGAGTCGTCAGCATGAAGATTGCCCTGTGAAGGGGCGAACGGGCGGCGAACTCGACGGTGGCCATCGCCTGGCTGCCGGTTTCGCCTGGCAGTCCGAGCATGAAGAACCCGGTTGAATAGATGCCTTCGGCAACGGCGGCACGGATGGCGTCAAGGGCCTTGTCGATGTCGAGGTTCTTGCGGATGACCTTCTGAAGATCCGGTGACGCCGTCTCAATCGCGAAGCAGGCCGACACGGTTCCCGCCTGCCGAAGAAGCCTTATGTCCCGCCCGTCCAGGTGGTCGGCGCGCACTCCGTTCGGGAAATGCAGCCTGGCATCGGGGATCGCGTCGATTATGCCGTTAAGGATGGCATGCATTCTTTCGCGATCCAGATTGAAGCAGTCGTCAACGATTTCGAATTCGGAAAAGCCATGGTCTCGGTTCAGGGTGACGAGTTCATCGACAACCGATTGAGCCGTCCTGCGCCGGAACTGCTTGCCCTGGGTCTGGTGGCAATATGCGCACCTGAACGGGCAACCCCTTGAAGTTACGACGGTCATGTAGGGTCTGCACCCGACCCCGGCCATGGAGAGCGTCCGCGCGTAAAGTTCGTGATCCAGCAGATCCCAGGCGGGAAGCGGCAGACGGTCGAGATCGGGCAGGGGGGCGGGCGAGGGGCCCTGGACGCTGTCGCCGATCCGTGCGGCCACGCCAGGGATGGATTTCGCCGTCACAAAGGGGTTCTGCCGCCTCTCAATTGCATCGACCAGAAGCGGAAAGGTCAGTTCGCCCTCGCCGGCAACGACGAAGTCAGCCTGGAGCATGATAAGCGCGTCCGCCGGATTTGCCGACGGCCACGGGCCACCGAGGACGATCGGGATTTCCGGACTGCGGGCCCTTATCGAACCGATAATGCCTGATGCCTGTTCAAGCTCGGAAACGATGATTGACAGGCCGATGCAGTCAGGCCGCCAGTCTGCGGCAATCCTTGCCGGGCCATCGAAGTCGTAAGGGTCTGCCGCGCAGTCGATGATGCGCGGCTCATGGCCGGCCTGTCGAAGCGTGGCGGCCACGTACATCAGCCCCATCGGGTGCGTTATCGACCTGAACTCTGGGCCCATGAACCTGGGCTTGACAAGCAGTATCCGTGCCACAGGAAGCCTTGAAGACAGCCTTCGAGATCTTAGCACAACCGCAGGTTCGCCGCGCATTCGGCCCGAATATCGATACCGTTGTACAATCGCCTCGTACTGGAACCGGGGTCATCGCATGAGGACATTTTCGGGAATAGCGCCGGTTCTTGCCGTCTTCGTCGGCGTCATGTATATCGGCCTTGCCGGATCCCATGCCGGCGGACCGGCCGACCATCATGAGAAGGCGTCTTCCGGGGAGACGATAGTCCGCGTTCCAGATCCGTCGGCCGCCGGCGGCGTCGATACCCATGTCGAAAGGGATCGGCGCTGGCAGACTTATGGTGGATTTCCCCTTGTCACGAAAGACGATGCCCGGTACGAGCTTCTTGACAACCTGGGGTTTGACGCAGGCTATTCGGAATACCGGAAGGGGCCGGTCTGGGTTGCCTACAGGGTCGATGCCGCGCGTCTTCCGGATCGTTTCCCGCGTCCCCGCGGCTTTGCCACGGATGACAGAACCAGGGCGCGTGTCGCCCACCGCGACTACACAGGCACCGGTTATGATCGCGGACACATGGCCCCGAATCATGCCATTGCCAGCCGTTACGGCCGGGAGGCCCAGCTCGAGACGTTCCTGATGAGCAACGTCACTCCCCAGAAGCCGGCGCTGAACAGGGAAACCTGGCGAAAACTGGAAGAGATGGAAGCCGGGAAGTGGTCGCAGAAGCTGGAGGAAGTGTGGGTCATAACCGGTCCGGTTTTCGACGACGAAAGGACTTACCTCGGGAACGGCGAGGCCGGCATCGACATTCCTGACGCTTTCTTCAAGGTTGTGATCGACGAGGCCCCGTTCGATTCAAGGATGACGGTACACGAATACTCGGATCGGGCGGTCGCCCCGAAGCGGGGCATTCGGCCGTGGCACCGGCCCCGTGTGCTTGCATTCATTGTTCCGCAGGATGTCGATGGAAGCGAGCCGCTGACCGAATTCCTTGTCAGTGTTGACTGGATTGAGCAGAAGACCGGCCTGGATCTGATGCCGGAAGTGCCGGATGATGTCGAGGAAGCAATCGAGTCGGAGATTGCCGATCAGCTGTGGTAGGCAGGTGCCAGGGGATCAGTCCGCCAGCAGGTTGCGAGCCCAGACTCCATCAATGTCGGGCCCGTTCGACATCGGGTCGCGAACGAAGGCCTCGCCGGTATCGGGGTTCAGGACGATGGCGGCCGGGATGATCTTCAGCATCCTGAAGCCGTACTTCCGGATTGCCGCGGCTTCGGGGTCGCCAGGGTCAAGATTGGCCAGATCGAAGTGGTCGCCGCCCGCCGCGGCCTGGTCGAACGGATTGACGTCGTTCGTTTCCTCGTTGAGCATGACGGGCGTGACCCCGGCGAATCCATCCCAGTCGGACGGTCTTTTCGAATAGGCATTCTCGTCATCGGCAGTGTAATCGAACGGGTACGGAACCCATGTCAGCCCGTCGCGCGAAAGCAGAACCACGGCGGGATCCATGAACATTCCGCCGTCCCCGAGGGAAAATACGTTTTCGAAGATTGCGAAGTCGCTGCCCGGCCCGTCCTTGATCGACCTGTCCTTGATTCCAATTACAAGGTACCCGTTCGCGTCAAGGTCGAATCCGACGGAGAAGACGTCCGAGCCCCCGGCATCGCGCCCCCCGCCCCGCACCCCGTTAACCGCCTTGGCGGCATCGCCGGTTCCCTGTCCGGTGTCGCCGGGCGCGTCGATGATTTCGGCCATCGGCTCCGCAAGCGGATCAAGGGCTGTCCAGGCAAAGCCCTGGCACCCGGACTGATCGGGATGCTTTCTCTCGGGTGCGGGCGATGCTTCGGCGTCGGCGGCTGTCGGCGCATCGAAGCGTGTATGGCAGAAGTACAGCCTGTCCATGAACGTCACCCAGTCCATCCTGCTGAACAGCCCCGGACTGAACTGGTTTTCCCCGTCGTTTTCGGCGATCAGGTATCCCTTTTCGGCGTTGACGGAGATGATTCTGAACAGGCTTTCCTGACCCTCGAAATCCTGGCTCCATCCATCTGGCCGGATCGTGTGCGAGGTTCCCCACTCATCCTTGAAGACGCCAAGGAAGTCCCATGAAGGCACCTGATTCAGTCTGCTCCATGCGAATGAGACGCATCCACCGTTTTCGGGATCGGCCCCGTCCGCCGGGGCCTCGCCGGCGGCCTCCTGCGCGGTCGCGGCATCGAATCGGGTGTTGCAGTAATAAACGCGCCCATCCTTTTCAGTCCAGTCGAACCTGCTGAACAGGCCGGGCGAGAACTGGTTCGAATCGGCGTTCCTGGCGACAACGGAGCGATTCTCCTTGTCGAACTCGATGATTTCGAAGGTGGATGTCCCGAAATCCGAGGATTGAATCCATCTTGAGGAAGTAATCGAGTGGCGGGCATCCCAGTCGTCGAACCATTCGCCGGCGATCGGCAGACCGGAATGCGGGCCGATTTCAAGAGGCTGGCCGCCCGTCGAATCAATCGGCATGTCCGCGGTCTGCCCGTCGTCGACTATGTCGTTCGCGACCTCGCCGTCCTCAATAACGTCGGATTGCGGGCGGTCATCCCCGGAGCATGCGATCGCATACAAGGCCAGCACGCAGACTGGCATGAGCAGGGTTCCCTCGAACTTGAACATGGTTCCTCCATTTCCCTTCCGGGAATGGAAACAGGGGCCTGATCCCCCGACCTGTGTGTGGATAAGAGGCCGGTTAGGCAGAGCCCGTCCGTTTCCGCTCGAAACGACTGGTGCCAAATGGACGCGGTCAGTGTCCTGACTTCCGGGTATGGCCTCCACCGACCCTTCCAGGCACCAGGTGCCCGTGGTTTGCCGGTTTCGTTCCCGGTTACAGTTGCGGCGGCAGTACCGGCATCTCACCGGTTTCCTGCATCGCGTCCCCGGGGCATTGTTATCCCGAATGAAGGCGCCAGTCAACCGCCAGGATCGCCGTCGCGAAACTTGCGCGTGTTCGATATCGATAGTGGATTCTGAAGATTTTGTCCGGTCATCTGGTATTATTCCGGGTCGTAAGCGATCCGTCGGGGTATGTGATGCATTTCCGACCCAAAAGCAGGTTCTGGCCGTCGATTCCAGGGCTGATCTTCGCGTTTGTCGCGGGCTGCGGGCAGGCCGACGACCCAGGCGCCGACATCGCACGCGATTCCCTTCAGGACGTGCATCAGGTTGATTCGACGACGGAGGTCGCCGACTTGTTGCAGGATGATCCCGGAACCGATTCCGAAGTGACCGATCCGGCGGATTCGGGCATCGAGCTGGATGCCGTTGAGGACGGCATTACAGAGACCGTCGATGTGCCCGGCGAGGACCTGGTGAACGCGGGCGATTTTTCCGTCATGGATCTTCGCGACGCAGGCGATATCCTGGCCATATGGGCCTCGGCCGGCGGCGAGGTCTGGGCCGTAGGGCGCGGCGGGCTTGTGCTGGTACGAAGGAACGGTCAGTTCGTGCCCGGGCCGAGACCTCCGGTTAATGTTGATTTTCATGGCGTTACAGGTGTTGAGGGCGCCATCCTGGTCGTCGGGGAGAATGGAACCGTCCTGAAGTTCGTGGACGGACGATGGCTGGACATGGAGTGCCCCGTTGACGTCACCTTGAACGCAATATCCTGTCCCGTGGCGGGGGAGTGTTTCGCGGTGGGCGACTCCGGCACAATAGTCCACTGGCTTGAAGACCAGTGGGATGTCCAGGATTCAGGCGTCGCATGGGATCTTTTCGACGTGTACTCGTCCGTGAACGGGGGTACGTGGGTTGTCGGCGCCTTCGGATCCCTTTTCGAGCTTTCCGGAACCGACTGGCTGTCCAGCCAGATCGCCGGCACCAGATCCTCCATGAAGTCGATCTGGAGGTCGGGTGACGGAACCATGTTTGCGGTCGGGACCCTGGGAACCATAGTCATGAAGCGGCCAGGGGATCTTTACTGGCAGCAGCAGCTTTCAAACGATGGGCATGACCCCCAGCGCGATCTGTTTTCGGTCGGCGGGTTCGACAGCGATGATGTCTGGGTTGTCGGCGATTCGGGCGTAATCATTCATTACGACGGGGTTTACTGGAAGACTGCCACCGTTATCGGGCCGGCCACGACCCTGGCCGACTTCAGGTCGGTCGCTGTCGGTCCCGGCGGCGCGATCGTGGCCGGCGGGCTGCGATCCTCAATCGCCGGTCTCGACGCTGAACTCGAAGGCTTTGTGGACGTCGCGGCCGGGCCTGTTTCGGATCTTCGCGGCGTCTGGGTTGAAAAGTCGTCGGGCGCTGATGATGACGTCGCGATTTTTGTCGGGGACGACGGGCTGATGCTTGAATACGACCGTGGCCGGTTCAGTCTGCTGGAAAGCGGACTTGATCAGGCCATCCGATCGGTTGACGGCGGCATCGCGGTCGGCGACGGCGGTCTGGTGCTTGCAATCGGGGCGACCGATTCCGACGGTACCCGATACGTTTCCCGAATCCCCGGTTTCACCGTTGAAGATTTGGTTGACGTGCATGCGTCCGCCGACGGCTGGGTCATTGCCGGTGCCGACGGCTCGGTGTTCAGGATGGATTCAGCAATGTCGGTGACGTTCGTCGGCCAGGTTGCGGTCAGGCTTGCTTCGGTGTGCCGTAACGAAGCGGGAATCTGGGTGGCCGGAGCGAACGGTACCCTTTCGCTGCTGCCTTCCGGAAGCGACGAAGGACAGGTTTTCGAGGACGTCGTCACGTTCACGAGGTCTTTCATCAGGGATCTGCTGCCCATGCCGGGCGGTCGCGTTCTGGCGGCCGGCGACAACGGCATGATGCTGGTTTGCGACACGATCCGGTGCGATACGGTCTATCAGGAGCCGGCATCGTTTCTTTACGGTCTGGGCGCGATTAATCGCGGTGACGGTCCTGAAGTCTATGCGGTGGGCTGGGCTGGCCGGGTCGTGCGGTTTGACGGGGATTCGGCCAGGCGCGTCGAGTCAGGTACCTTCAAGGTGTTTCTCGCGGCGGATGGGGCCGATTCGGCGGGTGGCAGGCTTTTCATCGCTGGTTCCCGCGGAACGGCGGCCATCTTCACCCGGAATGACGGGGGATCTGATTGAATATGCACGGGCATGGAGTCCGCTCGTTGATGCCGGTCGCGCTGGCACTGGCATTCATGGTACTTCCGGCGCCGGTCTTTCCCGCTTCGGCCGATTCGGAGCAGGCCCAGGTCGGAGCGCCGGTTGAAGTCGATCTGGATCTCGCAAGGCGGATTGCCGGTTCGGTGTTCGGGCTTGACATATCGGGGGTTGAACAGGACTCGTCCGCATTCAGGTTCAGCGTGTCCGGTTTTTCCGATTCAAGGCGATGTCCGCTGAGCGGGCTTCGGAACCTTTCCTGCGAGTCTTTCGAGTGGATCCCGTCACGCATCACGATTTACCGCAAGGCGCGTCAGGCCCCTGTATCCGGTCATCTGGCAAGGAACCTGGTCGTGATGGTTGACATGGAGTCGGATTCCGTAGGTTTCGCCATCGGAACACTGCATGGCGTTCTCGTCACGCCTTCGGGGGGACTTTCGGCCGGCCGCCCCTGCGCGTTCGGCTGGTACCTGAGCCGTTCCGGGTATTCCATTGGAATGTCCGTGAGGGACGTGTCGGGTGACGGGGCTGCGGACGTGGTCTATTCATACGGCCAGGTGCTTCCACGCGGCGTGTCGATAGCGGTGCGGGACGTCTGGTCTTTCCCGGCAATGGCGGCCACGAAGTTCATCTCTTCGGGGGAGAAGCTGTCGGGCGTGATCGGCAGTACGTTCGAGGGGGTTCCAATCCACCTTTCCTCGGATGACAGAACGGAGCTTGGCCGCTTCGTATTTCTTTCGGGCGACTCGGGACGGACGGCCGTTCCGGGAAGCGTTCCGGCAGGGATCCTGGCGATCGAGCGTCTGGTTCTGACACCGCCGGTTCCGGTCTGGGAATTCCAGGTCATCGGGGATACTGGAGGTGGGTGGCTCGATTTCCTCGCGATACAGGGCAGCATCCGCGACGACGAAGGGCCGGTCGCGGAGCCGGGACTGCTCGATCGGATGGATCCGGAGTCGGCGGAAATGTTGTCCGGGGATCGCTGCACGATGTCGGATCTCCCGACCGACCTTTCCGTTCAGATAAGGCGGGCTCTTCTCGACGCCGAGGATACCTGCAGGGTTGCGTCCGCAGGGGTTCCGGCCAGTCCGGTCGCGGCAAGCGCGGCTGCCATGCTGATTCGCGGGTTCGCGCTTGCGTGGAAGGGATGGCCGCTTCTGGCGGCCTCGTTCTTCGAGGCGGCCTCGGTCGAACTGCTGGCGTCGGGCCGGGCGCTGCCGGCAGTCGCCGCATCGTGGTTTGCCGCCCTGGGAACGGTTTCCGCGGTCGAGGCACTGTGTGGCGAGGATGCTGCGGGAAGTTGTGAAGCCGGCGGAATCGATCCCCTGCACGGTTTATACCTTGATTCGGTTGCGCGCGTTGCGGCGGGCGCGATGGACGGCCTTCGGGGTGTCGTGGATCGGATGGTCGAAGGTCTGCGGAAGTTGCCAGAATGATTGACTTCAACAGCGCTTTGGCGCATCCTTCGCGTCGTTTTGATGCCCTGGTCGGCACGCGGGCCCCGGATGCCGACCGTTTTCCGGAGGAATGATGAGGGTACTGATTACAGGCGGTGCCGGTTTCATAGGTTCCCATCTGTGCGAGCGTTTTCTCGATGACGGCCATCAGGTTGTCTGCGTCGATAACCTTCTTACGGGGAGCACAACGAACATCGAGCCGCTTTTCGGTCGCGACGGTTTCGTGTTCATCAAACTGGATTGCACCGAGTTCCTGCATATTCCCGGCCAGCTCGACGCCGTTCTGCATTTCGCCTCGCCCGCGAGCCCGTTCGACTATCTGAAGTATCCAATCGAGACGCTGAAGGTCGGATCGCTTGGAACCCACAAGTTGCTGGGCCTGGCCCGCGAAAAGAAATGCAGGTTCCTGCTCGCCTCTACAAGCGAGGTCTATGGGGATCCGCTGGTTCATCCACAGCCGGAAAGTTATTGGGGCAACGTCAGCAGCATCGGGCCGCGCAGCGTGTATGACGAGGCCAAGAGGTTCGCGGAGGCCATCACGATGGCCTACCATCGGCATCATGGCGTGGATACCAGGATAGTCCGGATTTTCAACACCTATGGCCCCAGGATGCGCATGGGCGATGGCCGCGTCATTCCGGCTTTTCTTGGCGGGGCGCTCAGGAATGAGCCCCTTCCGGTGTTCGGGGACGGTTCCCAGACAAGGTCGTTCTGCTATGTGTCCGATCTTGTCGAAGGGATTGTCAGGCTGCTTGATTCCCATGAACACATGCCCGTCAATCTTGGGAACCCAAACGAGTTCACGGTGATGGAGCTTGCGCAGACGGTGGCGTCGATGTTCGGCGTGAAACTGGACGTGCGCAACATGCCTCTGCCGCAGGACGATCCCAAGGTAAGGCGTCCGGATATCTCCAGGGCGCGAGCCATCCTCGGCTGGGAGCCCAGGGTGGAGTTGAAGGACGGCCTGACGATGACCGCCGATTATTTCCGCGGGGTTCTTGAAAGACTGCAATCAGGGGCGTGACGCCCGGCAGCCAGGGTCAGTCCGAAAGGATCTGGGCCTGAACGAAATCCTCCCCAAGTTCCTTCTGCAGGAATTCCTTGAATTTGCGCTTGATACGTTCCTCGATCTGCCTGGCCCGCTCGCGGCTGACGCCGAACTTGTCTCCGACGGACTGAAGCGTCACGGGATCATCCGAGAGCAGCCTGTTTTCCCAGATGTAAACGTCGCGATCGCTTTCCAGAAGGCGTCCGAACGCGACAATGACTTCCCGCACGCGGTCGGAAATCTCGCGCGCGGACGCTTCCGCCTCGATATCGGTGTCGCCGGCCATCGAGGACATGTACGTCGTCTTTCCGTCGGTCCCGTGGGGCGCGTCAAGGTACAGATCCGGCGCATCCATGCGCTGCATCATCTCGTTCACGGTGCTTTCGGGGACGGCCAGGTTCGTCGCGATCATCCTCGCCGTGGGGTCGTATCCCATGTTCAGAAGCCGCTGGCGTTCCTTTCGAAGATTGAAGAAGACCTTTCGCTGGGCCTGTGTCGTTCCAAGCTTGACCATCCGGTGGTTGTTCAGCAGGTAGTAGATGATGTACGAGCGAATCCAGTACTGGGCATAGTGGGACAGCCGAACGCCGCGGACGGGATCGAAGTGCTGGACGGCCTTGACCAGCCCGATGTTTCCTTCCTGGATCAGGTCGAGTACCTGGGAGGTGAACGTCCGGTATTCCATGGCGATCTTGATCACCAGACGCAGGTTTGCCGAAACAAGCCTGTACGCGATTTCCGGGTCGCCGGTCTCGACGAATTTCGTTGTAAGATCCAGTTCCTCTTCAGGGGTAAGTAAAGGATATCGTTGAATGTCCCTGATGTACCTGTAAAGAAGATCAACCTGATGGGATGTATCGTCCCCCGTCGGACGCAAGGCCAGCGAGGTCACTTCCCCAGGCCTGATGTCGATGACTTCCGGCTGATCCGATGTGTCCGGAATTTCGGGTTCTTCCGGGCTGCTGTCGATTTCGTTATCGGTCACGTTTCTTCCATCCGTCCGGTCAGGGCTTCCTGATCACCCTGTAAAGGTAGTTGGACCCTCGAACCGTCAGCAGGAGGACGGTTTCACCGGATCGTATCTTTTTCAGAGTTTTTGTAAAACTTTCGCCGTTTCGCACCGGAGTCCGGTTGACTTCGACAACGATGTCGCCCTGCACGAGTCCCGCGGCCGCGGCAGGTCCGGCCGAATCGACCGAAACGACCCTGACGCCGTAGCCTTCCCGGATGCCAAGCCGGCGCGCCTCGGCCGGCTTCAACTCCCTGACCGTCATCCCGAGCATTGTGGTCTGTCCCTGAAGAAGGGGGGATTCCCCTTCCACTATGGCGACTTCATCGTCCTCGCGTTCCGCGATGGTGACTTGCAGCGTGACGCTGCGGTTTTCCCGGAAAACCGTGACAGGAACGGTGGTCCCCGGATTGGTCAGGCCGGCCGCGCGAACCAGGTCCGAAGGCTGGCCGACCTCGACCCGACCGAAGGCCGTCACAATGTCGCCCACCTTGAAGCCAGCCTTCGCGGCCGGGCTGTTCTCATGAACCTGCGAAATGATTACGCCCCTGGAAAGGGAAATGCCCATTCCTTTTGCGATTTCCGGTGTGAGTTCCTGGATTCCAACGCCAAGCCAGCCTCGGCTTACGTGGCCTTTCGTCATTACGTCGTGAACGAACTTCTTTGCCATCGATATCGGAACCGCGAACCCGATACCCTGGCCGGCCGCGTGAATCGCCGTATTGATGCCGACCACCAGTCCGCGCGCGTTGAAAAGCGGTCCCCCGGAGTTTCCAGGGTTGATCGACGCGTCTGTCTGGATGAAATCGTCGTACGGACCTGCCCCGATTACGCGATCCTTGGCCGACACTATTCCGGCCGTGACGGTGCGCGCCAGTCCGTACGGACTGCCTATCGCAACCACCCATTCCCCGACCTCGAGGCCGTCGGAGTCGCCGAAAACCGCCACCGGAAGTGGTTCCGGGGCGTCCACCTTGATAAGGGCCAGATCCATCCTTTCGTCCCGGCCGATTATCCTTGCGGGCAGTTCGAACTGGGGCTTTGTGGTCTTGACCTTGATTTCAGTGGCGTTTTCGACCACGTGATTGTTTGTGAGGATATAGCCTTCCGAATTGATGATAAGCCCGGATCCCAGCGACTGCCTTTCCGCGGGGGGCATCTGCATGCCGCCGAAGAACCGCAGCCAGAAGTCGTTCGATCCCCCGCCGGGCATGCCGCGTTCCATCTTCATTGTCGTGTTGATGTTGACTACGGTAGGTTCGACCGCCTTCACCAGGGGAGCAAAGCCTGATCCGGGATTGAACGACGAATCAAAGACCGGCTGGGGCCTTTCTGTCCAGAGATCGGGTTTTTCGGATGACGCAAGGCCGGCGTCTGGCCGGCCAATGATTGCCGTAAGCACCACAATTGCGGCAAGCGATGAAAATGCATTCTTCATTACATAACCCCTTATCATGGCCATCCCAATCAGTCATATCGGGTCAGTCGGCCGCTTCCGGCCGGCGACCTGAAAACAAATGTAAATATCAGTTTGTTCCCGTCAATGCGTAACGGGGGCGGGGTGTATGGTAACATCGGCAGCAGGTTCGGTGCGTGTCCTGTTGCATTCTGGCGGGGGGATCGTGAAAAGGCTCTTGCTTGCCGTCATGGCGTTTTCCTTTGTCGGCTGCGGAACATCTGGACCGGATCCGCGAATGCTGATTCCCGTGGATGCCGAGGCCTGGCTTGCCGTGCGGCCGGCCCGCGAGGTTGCCGAAAGAATCGAACCCATTGTCGATCAGTATCCTGAATATGGCGGGGCACTTGATTTCGCGCGTTCCGTCATCGGAATCGATTACGCGCGACCGGACAGGGAAAGCGGTCTTGACCCGGCGCGGGGAACGGTGTTCGCCTGGTTCAGGGGCGGCCTGCTCGTCATCCTGCCCGTGGTGGATCAGAAGCTTGCGGTAAGGCGTGCGGCCCTGCGCATGGCCAGGTTCGGTTTTGTCCAGTCCGCAGAACAGGGCGGGCTCATCCACTTCGAGTCGTCCGAACACGGCCACGGATGCATCGCGGCAAAGGCCGGCATCGCGGCCGTCTATTTCGGTCCGGCCGATTCATGTCCCCTGCTCGCCGGGGTTGCCGACCAGGCGGATGATTCAAGGGAATCGCAGGTCAGGCTTGCGTTCGACAGGGTGACTTCCGAAATGGAAATGGAAGGCGCCGACCTGATCTTCTTCGTCGCAAACTCCCTGTATTCAAAGAGATTGCTTCGCATGGCAGGGTTCCCGGAAAAGGCGCCGGTGACATACCTGGCTTCGGGCGTGATGGGCGACTTGCGCGGGGCTGTCACAATCGACAGGGAATTGGTGGCAAGGATTGCTGCCGGGGCTGTCGGGACGCCGTTCAGGCCGGTTCCGGCCGGGGGCCGCGGCGTTGAACCGGGCGATGCGGCGCGCATCGACGTCACGATTGGGCCGTCGCTGAGGCCACTGATTGACGCCCTTGTCCCGATGTGTGGCGCCCGCTGTTCCAGGGCCGGGATCGATATGATGGTGGGCTCCTGGGACGGAAGGCTCGAAGTCAAGGTTCCGGCTTCGGACGGTTCGGCAAGTCGCGGAAGTGGAAGCGGGGTGCTTCGGGCGCTGGCGGCGATGACGGGAAAGGTCACGGTGACCGGGGTCGCGGGGACGCGCCGACCTGGCCGGACCATTCTGGATTTTGCAAGGCGCCGGCTGGGGCAGCAGCTTCCCGAAGAGGACGCCGGCGCAGCCGACAAACCTGTGGCTTTCACCTTCGACGGTCATGATGTGGCGGTCGGGGCCGGCCGCGATCGCCTGGCGGTAGCAATCGGTCCGAGCGCGCTTGAATCTGTTTCCAGGATAACCGTAGCCGGCGTTCCCGGAGATCTGCCGGAATGGCCGACCGACGGAAGGATCTTGTCGGCGAGGGTCAATCCGGAGGCCCTGCTCGACTTGAGCGGGTTCGGTTTCATCCAGTATCTCGAGCGGCTCGTCAATCCGGTCAAGGGCGTGGCAGCCGAGGTCTTCTTCGACAACGGGCGGATCCTGGTCGATGGACGAATCAGTATCAGATAGGGCGCCTGGCGGCATGCCGCTTCCGGCGGTCAGGACGATCAATCTCGGGAAGGTGTATCCCGACCGCGCGCTCGGCCATCGATCGGCGCTTGCCGGGGTGTCGCTGGAGATCGGGCGCGGCGAGTGGGTTTCGCTGATGGGGCGTTCCGGGTCGGGCAAGACCACGCTTCTGAACATCATTGGCGGGCTGGATCTGGACTGGACCGGGCAGGTGGAGGTACTTGGACGACCCATGGCCCGCCTTCGGGACGCCGAAATGTCGCGCTTCCGAAGGAACTCGATCGGTTTCGTATTCCAGGCTTTCAACCTGCTTGGCCATCTTAACCTGCTTGAAAACGTCATGCTGCCGTCCCATTTCGGCAACGGCAGCCCCGACGAATCCAGGGACGCCGCCATTGCTTCACTGGGAATGGTGGGGCTTGGTACGCGCGTCGAATCCTTTCCCTGGCAGCTTTCGGCGGGCGAGCGGCAGCGCGTGGCGATTGCGCGGGCAATCGTCAACCGTCCGGAACTGCTTCTATGCGACGAGCCGACCGGTAACCTGGACGCAGTGACCGGTCAGTCGATCATCGATATCTTCCGGGAAATCAACCGCAACCGATCCGTGACCATCATTGTCGCGACACACGAGCAGAAGATGGCGGATGCCTCGGGGCGGACGATATTCCTCGATTCCGGGAGGGTCGCATGAGCGGTCTGTCCCGTCTTACGATGCGTCACATGGCCAGGGCCAGGATCCATCTCGTCCATGCGGCGCTCGGACTGGTGGTCGGGGTAGCGACGCTGACATTTTTCCTGGGGCTTTCCCAGGGTGTCAGGCAGAAGGTGCTCAACCGTCTTTATCCCGTCAACCAGGTCGAGTTCCAGCCCGAGAAGGTGCGCCTTTTCGGCATGGGAATGGAAGTCCCGTCAAGGCTTGACGATGCGGTTCTTAAGGCCATCCGGTCAAGAGGGGACGTCACGGCCGTATTCCCCAAGCAGCGATCCAGGTTCCAGGCGAGACTATGGGGGGGCGCAGACATACTTGGCACCCCTGTCAGGGTAGAGGCCTTCTTCGACGGAATTCAGCCAGGGCTTGTCGCTGCCGAACTGCGGCAGGCGGAAGCGGCGGTTCTTGGACGTGAAGACAGCGATGTAGCCTGCGCCGGGCATTCCGGTTGCGGGGTTGGTGCCGTCTGCCGTGAAGGCCGCTGCGCCAGGAAGACGTGGTGGGATCAGTTCGTCGAGTCGGGCACGCCGGAGTATTCCTGCCGGCTGGGTTCACCCGGGGTTCAGGTGTCAGACGATCGCGAAGCCCTTCGTGGGCGCGTCACCGGGTCATTGTCCGGGTTGCGGCGGGAAGGACTGCCGAAAGCATGTCCCCAGGGTCAGTACTGCGCCGCCCGCGCCCTGGATTCGGCCGATGGCGTGTGTGCCCGGCCGATACCGGTAATCCTGTCCCCGTTCCTGCTGGACGTATATAACGACGTGGCCGCCGGCGCCCTTGGAATGCGCAGGCTTTCGGGGCTGGAAGTGGCCCTGGGGGTCGAGTTCGCGATCATGTACGGGGAATCCTACTTCATGCCTGACGAGCCGGTTGGAAGGCGGGTGGTGCGGCGGTGCCGCGTCGTCGGGTTCTCGCCCAGGGCGATGGACTTCGGGGTGACCATGCCGCTTCAGGACGTTGTCGATGCAAATGCGATGCTGCGGCCGGAATCGGGCCCCGTCGAGTATTCCAGCGTCATCGTCCAGGCCGCTGCAAACGAGGACGTTCCAGCCCTGGTTGAAGATATGAAGGTTCTCGGGCTCGTTCTTGCGCCAAAAAGCGAAGCCGGTCGAAAGGCCGCGAACGTCCTCACGATACTTACCCTTATATTTGCGGGCGTCAGCGGTATCATCCTGCTGATTTCCGCCATCAACATCAGCCACACGTTCCTGATGCTTGTCACCGAGCGCCGTAGGGAGATTGCCATTTATCGGGCTGTTGGAGCGTCGGCCATGCAGATACGAGTAATCGTCTGGCTCGAGGCGGCACTTCTCGGGCTGGCCGGCGGCGCCGTCGGATGCCTTGCCGGGTGGGTATTCAGCCTGATTGCGGATGCACTGGCGTCAAGGCTTGTATCCGGGGTTCCGGGGAGTCCGGCTAGCTTCTTCCAGTTCGACTTGTGGATGTTCGCACTGTGCCTTTCGTGTTCAATCCTGTTTTCAATCGTCGGGGCGCATGGCCCGTCCCGTGATGCCGCCCGAACCGATCCCGCCGGCGTTCTTGCCCAGAACTGATCGGCCTGATCCGCGCGAACCAATCGTCTGGATCCCATTTGGCTTCATCTGGATCCTTTTTGGTTTCACTTAAAATCCAAGCAGTTGCGGCTTGCTGTGTTGACGGAAACGATTCGCCCCGAATGCCGACATAACGTGCATGAATCGGGAAGATGTACTGCAACTGGTGCCACTTGGCGGCTTCGCCGCAATCTTTTCCGGCATCATCATCGGGACTCGGGGGCTGGGGCCGATGGTCGGATTGCATCTGGCGTTGGTCTGGGTTACCGCCTGGCTGATCTTTCGCCTGACGAGTGGCGGTCGGCGCCTGTCTCATGCCTGCATCATCCGCGTGGCGTTCCTTCCTGGCGGGTGGCTGCCGGCATCGGTTCTCCTGTTGGTCATGCTGGCCGGCGGCGTGGTTCTTGGAGCCGGGGCGGTGCCGCGCGATCAGATCCTGGCGTCGCTGTCCGGCAGTGAAGTCAGGGCGCTGGTCACTGTGACGGAAGTTGGTGGGAGGGATGCGAATGGGGTGCGGGCGCGGGGCTTGATTGAGGCGCTGTCGGGAGCACAGGGGCCGGTCAACGGGGCGTTGCGTCGTCCGGTATCCATCCTGTGCTCGCATGACGGTTCCAGCGCAGCGCGGCCAGGCTGCCGTGCGATAAGGGCCGGACTGACCATCGCGGTTCGCGGCCAGGCCGGATACACCGATCGCGTCGGGTCGTTCATCAGGCTGGCCGGCGACGCGGTTCCGGTGGCGGTTCCGGGATCCGGTTCCGGACTGCGCGGGGCAATCGATTCGTGGCGTTCAATCAAGTCGTTCCTTTGCATGGACAGGCTTCCCGGCGCGGCATCGTGGCTGGTGCCGGCCCTGGTGCTGGGGGAGGGCGGCGGGGTTCCCCAGCGTTCCCGGAACGCTCTGTCGGTACTTGGCACCGCACATCTGATATCCGTTTCCGGGCTTCATGTGGTTACCGTTTCCGGAGCGGTCGGACTTCTGGTCTTCATTCTGATCGGTCTGCCCGCATCACGATTGCCTGTAAGGCTTAACGCCGCGAAGACAGCTTCCGTCTCGACCGTGGGCTGCGCGTGGCTGGTTGCGTTGATTGCGGGGTTGCCGCCTCCGGCGGTTCGCGCCGCCGCGGTCGCGACGCTGTGGGGGCTTGCAAGGTTTTCTTCCCGATTCCCCGGAGCGACATCGACAGTCTGTTCGGCGGGAATGCTTGAGATGCTCTTCGCGCCGGAAGACGCCGGCACAGTCTCGTTCCAGCTTTCATACGCGGCGGTCTTCGGAATCATGCTCGCCGGACGCCTGCTTCCAGCGCAAGGGCGCCGAAAGGGCTTCTGGCCAATGGCAGGCCGGTTTGTCGCATCGTCACTGATGGTATCGGTCGGGGCCTCGCTGGCGACGATCCCGCTGACGGTCATCTATTTCGGATCCGCTCCGGTCGTCGGGCCGCTGGCCAATCTTGTGGTGGTTCCGATGTTTACGTTCGTGGGACTTCCCGGAGCCTTCCTGACAATCATCCTGCTTGGATCGGGAACGACAGTCGGAACCGGGCCGGCCGGGGTTGCGATATGGCTGTACTGCCACGCGGTCGACTTCATGATGGCCATCCAGGAATGGACCTCATCGCGCCTGCCGGCCATCCTGGCATGGCCACCATGGCCGATGGACGCGCTGGCGGCCGCCTGCTGCACCGGCGCCGCAGTGTTCCTGGCGCTTTCCAGGACAAGGGCCGCGGCGGCAATGGCGCTGCTTGCAGCCGCTGCGATTCTGCTGATTCCAACCTGGCCCCGTCCGATCACCGGCCAGGTCGTATTCCTTGACGTCGGAAAGGGGGACGCAGCCGTCTTGCGCTGTCCCTCCGGATCGATCTGGCTCGTCGACGCCGGCGCGCCTGAAAAAGGAAGATCCCTCCTTGCCGACGGGCTGAATAGGAACCGCGTAAGGCATATCGACGGAGTCGTGGTCACGCACGCCCACGATGACCACTACGGCGGCATTCCGATGCTGCTTGATCGCTTCGGTCCGCTGGATCTGGCTGCGTCCAGGTCAACCCTTGCGGGAATGCCGCAAGTCGTCGCGGCCGTCAGGCGGGCCGGCGGCAGCATCGTCGAACTGAGCCCCGGCGGGCAGGCAGTTCCCGGCTGCGGAATCGACACCACCGTGCTGGCGGCCGATCTCGCGACCGCCGGGCCCGCGCACGAAAACTGTGAAAGGTCAAAAAACGTGAATGACGACTCGCTGGTGTTCCGATTCGGCAAAGGAGCGAATTCGATCCTGTTCGCCGGGGATCTTGAGGCGCCAGGGGAAAAGTGTCTTCTTGCGCTTGGGGTTGCGCCGCAGGCCGGGATTCTTAAGGTCGGACATCACGGAAGCCCGGGGGCAAGCAGCCCCGACTTCGTGTCCAGCGTGTCGCCATTGACCGCCATCATAACCGGATGGCCCAACGGCCCGAGGAAGGCCCCGTCGGATATCGTGCTGTCAAGGTTTCTTCAGTCTGGATCGAAGGTTATGGCCACAACACTGCTCGGGGACGTGATTGTTGAGCTTGCGCACGAAAAAAATGAAAAAATGCCGTCTTCCCCAGTGCTGAAGCCTCAAAAGGCCTTCCCTGACGGTTTTGGCGGCAGGGATGGTCAGGCAAGAGCAATGCTCAAAATGATAGAAAGTCCCGATAAGCCTTGATAAATCGGTCTCCAATCGTCCTTGTGCAATCACAGTGACTCTTTGGTCGAAGCAGGCGACCGCAGGTCTTGCCGAAATTGGACTGAACTAGTCCGTGTATAAACCACCGCCATAACATATTGATTTAATTAAGTGAAAAATTCATCTGGCGAACAATGGCTGTGGGGTGTTGCCAAGTGGTTCCCTGGGTAGCATCATTGGTTGTTGAAGTAACCTTATTGGATCCCGGGGGTACCCTATGGGCTCAAGGAGCAAGGAACCGCACTTCTACGGAATGTTCGAAGCGGCCATGGACAACAAGACCGGCCGCTTCATCGTCCCGACAGTCGTATATCGCCCTCTCGGCGATCGGGTTCGTTTCACCGTCGATCCTCTCGGACGCTTTCTTGAGGTCCGTTCCGAGGACGACTTCCAGGCACTTGTCGATCGGATCAACCAGGCCGAGGCAAGTCTTCCGGTGGAAGTCATCACGGCCCTCAGGATGGATTATCTCGGGTTTTCGTCAGAGGGCCAAATAGACGGCAGTCTTCGGCTGGTTGTTCCGAAGCGGATGAGGGACGTCCTGGCCGATGAGGACGACCTTGTGCTGGTCGCCGTCAAGGATTGTCTGCAGGTTTGGGGAGCCCGTCGCTACCGTGCCGAACGCCAGGCCCGCATGAAGGAATTCGCCGGCCGCTACCAGGATGTGCAGCACCTGATTATGGGGATTGCCAGGCCGGAGCCGGCCGCCTTCCCGGTGGTCGCGAGCGTGGCCTCGGATGACGGAGATGAACGTTGATGGAGAGCCCAGCCCCCCATGTCAGCGTAATGCCGGATGAGGTGGTGCAGTTCGTCCGTGAGAAGGTCATGGCCGAGCGCGCCGATGGCCGGCCGCGCATGGTGATGGACGGCACGGTCGGGCAGGGTGGGCATTCCAGGCTGATTCTTGAATCGACGCCCGCATTCGTGCGTGTGTGCGGTACCGATCGGGATCCGCAGGCAGTCGGCGCGTCGGCGGCACTTCTTGCCGGACATGGGGAACGCTTCTCGTCCTTTCACTTCGGCTACGACGAGGCGGCAACGCGTTTCGCCGCCCTTGGCATCGGACCGTTCGACGTGGTGCTCCTTGATCTCGGGCTGTCATCGACGCAGCTTGGCTCCGATCGTGGATTTTCCTTTTCGGCCGGCGACGAACAGCCGCTTGACATGCGTTTTGACGTGACTTCAGGGCCGACGGCAACCGAAGTCATCATGACCACCCCGACAGCGATTCTGGCCGATGCCTTCCGCGAACTGGCCCAGGTGCCCATGGCCGGGCGCCTTGCCCGCATCCTCAAGGAAGAGGCCGGCGCCGGCAGAATGGCGACCGTTGGGCAACTGGTGGATGTCTGCCATCGAATATATGGCCCGCGAATCCGCAAGATCAGCAGCCCGACGCTGCCGATGCAGGCGTTGCGGATGATGGTCAACCAGGAGCTTCAAAGGCTCAGGGCGTTCTATGCGAGCCTGGCCGACCTGCTCGTGCCCGGCGGGCGTCTTGTGACGATTTCGTTCCACAGCGGCGAGGACACCATCTGCAAGCATGTCTCCAGGCAGATGGCGTCGGCGGGTGGATGGGCTCTTCCATTTCGGAAGGCAATGGTGCCGTCCGAGGCGGAGTGCATGGTAAACGCGCGGTCGCGCAGCGCCAAGCTGCGCGTCCTGGACAGGTTGGAGCAGTGATGCCCGGGGATTTCGTCAGGGGTGGAAACTGGCCGATGCTGGTCGTCGCCGTTCTGGTGACGGCCCTTCTCACTGCTGTCGGCGCCAGGATGGTGTGGCAGGCCGAGAAGGTGACCATCGCGCGCAACAAGGTTTATCGCGAGATAGCCAGCAGGCGGCAGCTTGTCCGTGAACGTGACGAACTGATGCGCAGGGTTGCCGAGATGAAGGCCGCCACAAGGCTTGAAATCAGGGCAAGGATGCTTGACCTGTCGCTACCCGAGGATGACCGGGTGATCTTCGTGGGGCCCGAGGGAGACAAACGATGACGATTCCCGTGAAGCTGCCTTTGATTGCCGTCGCAACGGCGCTGTTCCTGGGTGCCGCGGCCGGTGCCGGATGCGGCCGGGAGATTTCGGCCGAGGACGTCGAGAAGTCGATTTTTCATTACAGGCTGGCGGGCAACTTCTACAAGGAAGGAAACATCGCCATGACCCGCAAGGAGCTTCATGATTCGCTGAAGCTCGATCCCTCGAATGCCGAGGCCCGTTTTCTCCAGGGGATCATGAACATGGGTCTGCGCGATTTCGAGGGCGCCGAGCGCGAATTCCGCATGGCGCTCCAGTTCAAGCCCGATCTGCGCGAGGCCAGGAACAACCTCGGCCTGGTTCTTATCGAACTGCACAATCCGACCGAAGCCATCACTACGCTTGAGCCCCTGCTTCAGGATCCGCTTTATCCGACACCTTACCTGGCCCACGCCAATATCGGCCGCGCCTTTATGGAAATGGGTGATCTGGAATCGGCCCGAAAGGCATACGACATGGCGGTCTTCCTTAATCCAAAGTTCTGTCTTGGATACCTCAACCTGGGACATGTGTTCCTTAAGAAGCACATGGTTCGGGACGCTCAGGAAAACTACGAGAAGGTGACAAGGTTCTGTCCGGACTTCGGCGAGTCCTATTACCACCTGGGGGTCATCCATCAGAAGGCGGGACGGACGACGGAGGCGATGGAGGCATTTGAGAAGTGTGCATCGCTGCTGAAGGATTCCCCGACGGGAAAGCGGTGCATGGCCAGGGCGGCCGGTGGACAGGCCGAGTAGGCAGGTGGCGGGATGGGTCAGGGCGGCATGCTGCAGAAGGGCGTCGAGACGGTGATGCGGGGATTGACCGGCAAAACCGACAGAATCGAGCGCCGTCCCGTATTCAGGATGGCCGTCGTCCTGGGTCTTCTGGGGCTCGCCATGGTCGCGGTTCTGATCCAGGCGTGGCGCTACCAGGGGCCGGCCAGCCAGTTCCTGGCCGCGAAGGCCCGCCGCCAGACGACATCATCCGATTCGCTTTCCGGCAACCGGGGATCGATTTTCGACTCCAGCGGTCGCCGCATCCTCGCCGTAACCGTCCGCAATTCCACAGTGACATCCACCGGGGGAGCATGGCAGGACGACTGGCTGATGATCGCGAATTCACTGGCCGTCATCCTTGAGATGCCTGTCGAGGAAGTGTTCCGGAAGGTGTGGGATGGAATCGGCAAGGCCGTCGTCATCAAGAAGGACGTCGGCGATGTCGAGGCCGCGGCAATCCGGCGCCTGAACCTGCCCTCGATTGTGCTGATTTCCGACGAAGTCAGGTATTACCCGCTTGAACTGATCATGGGGTCGGTTCTTGGCTACCTGAGGCCCCATGAAAGCATTCGCGGAAAGATGGTTGGAGAACTCGGCGTCGAGCAGTCCTACGACGAACTGCTGAGTCCCCAGGTCAGGAAGTTCCCGGTCGGGCGGGACAAGGATCGCCAGGGATTCTATGAAGGCTCGGTCGGAGAGGGCTGGTTCCTTGACGGTTCGGATCTTCACCTGACGATCGATGCCCGTCTTCAGATGATCCTGGACAACGCGGTCGCAACCGCTGTCCGCGACGAGGATGCAAGGGGCGCGATGGCCGTCATGCTTGACCCGCGGACTTTCAAGATTCTTGCGATGTCGTCGTATCCGTTCCTGGATCCGAACGACTACAAGAACGCCTGCGCCGGCAGCGATCTTCCGGACGACGGTTCGAACCCCTGCAGAAACAAGGTCGTTTCGTATGCGTTCGAACCTGGATCAATCGCCAAGGTTCTGGGACTGTCGGCGATTCTTGAATCCGGCCAGATGAACCTTGGCAGTTCGGTTAACGGAGGTCACGGCTTCTGCCGGGTCGGCGGACACGATGTAAGGGACGTCAAGGGCGTCGGCGTGGTCAGCCTCAAGGAGGCGGTCAAGGTCTCCTCAAACTGCGCGATGGCCGACGGCGCAAGGCATGTGCAGCCTTCGGCGCTTCATGACGTGTTCGTCAGGTTCGGCATTGGCGGAAAGACCGGAATCGACCTGCCGAACGAGTCTTCGGGCACGCTCCGGCGCGAGTGGAGCCATGTCGATGCCCAGGTCGGAGTATATGGCTACGGCTACCGAACCACGCTGCTGACCATGGCGACCGCTGTCGCGACCATAGTCAACGGCGGAAAGAAGCTCTCTCCCCGGGTCGTTGACAGGATGGAGTCTGCCGATGGAACGGTAACGCACGTGCCCACGACAGCCCCGGATCAGGTCGTCTCGGAGTCCACGGCGCGACAGGTCAGGGAAGCGCTGCGCGCGGTTGTCATGGACGAAGGCGGCACCGGTTCAAGGGCCAGGCCGCAGGGTTACTCCGCCGCGGGCAAGACAGGCACCGCCAGGATACCGACCCCGAAGGATCAACCCAGGAAATACCACTGTTCGTTTGTCGGATATGCGCCGGCAGAGGAGCCGGCCTTTGTGATGGCGATAACGCTGATTGACCCGCGAAAGCGCGAATCCCCGACCGGTGGCCAGGTCGCCGCGCCGGTCTTCGCCAGGGTGGCCGAGAAGGTTCTGCCGCTTTTCGGCCACAAGCCCGCCATCGCGGAAAAGACATCCAATCACAGGCAGGGAAGCGTTGGCACCAGGGAAGGCGGAGATGTTCAGCAGGAGGCCGGAAACTGATGCGGATTGACGGAGAAAGGCTGGTTTCCCTGACGGGCGCGGCCATCGCTTTCGGGAATCCGAGCGGCCTGTCGGTCGATTCGGTGACTTCCGACTCGCGATCCGTGCGCCCCGGCTGCGCGTTCGTCGCAATCCAGGGAACCAGGGTCGATGGACACGCCTTTGCCGCCGCCGCCGTCCAGGCAGGCGCGGCGGTCATTATCGGTTCCAGACCCCTGGATCCGGCCGTTATCGGAGACGTGCCTGAACTGGTCGTGTCCGACCCGCGCCAGGCGCTTTCCGTGCTCGCGGCCGAACTGGCTGGCAACCCGACAGCCGGGATTGAACTGACCGGGGTGGTCGGGACGGACGGCAAGACATCGACGACGCTGATTATCGAGGCCGGCCTGAAGGGATGCGGCAGAACCACAGGCCTTCTTGGCACCGTGCAGTACCGCTATGCGGGAAAGGTCATCGAGTCAAGCATGACGACACCAGACCCCGTCACGCTTCAGGATCTGTTTGCCAGGATGCGGGACGCCGGCGTCGATGCCGCTGTCATGGAAGTGTCGTCGCACGCGATCGACCAGCGGAGGGTTGAGTCCTGCCGTTTCAAATACGGCGTGTTCACCAACCTCGGGCGCGACCATCTTGACTATCACGTGACGCTTGATGCGTACCGCGAGGCCAAGCTGCGCTTCTTCACCGAGGTTCTTCCGTCAAATCCGGACGCGGTCGGCTCCGTCGTGAACGACGACGATCCAGTTTCCAGCATGATTCGTGAAAGAAGTCCGCTTCCGGTTATCGGATGGACCTTCGGCGGCTGTCAAGGCAGCGAAATCCGGCTCGTGAAAGCCGAGTACTCGTTTGATGGAACCATGTTCGAGGTTGAAACCCCGTGGGGACGGTTCGAAGTGCGAACGTCACTGATCGGTCGCCACAATGTCGCGAACATCATGGCCGCCATCGGCGTCGCCGGAGTTGCCGGCCTTGACATCGGGCGGTTCATCGCCGGCATCGCCGCGCTTACGACCATTCCGGGCAGGCTTGAACGCGTGCGCCCGGATGCCGCGGTGAAGGTCTTTGTCGATTACGCGCATACCCCCAGGGCCATCGAGAGCGTGCTAGCCATTCTTGGCGGCATTGACGGGAGTGCGCGCCTTCACGTGGTCTGCGGGGCCGGGGGCGACAGGGATCGCGGCAAGCGTCCCCTGATGGGTGCCGCTGCCGTTATGAATGCCGATGTCGCCTGGATCACTTCCGACAATCCGAGATCCGAGGACCCGTCGGACATCATCGGGCAGATCGTTGACGGCATCCGCCAGGCCGAAGCTGATGGCGGATCAAGGGCGCGCTGGGAAGTCGAGCCGGATCGCCGGGAAGCGATCCGGAAGGCAATAAGTGGCGCCAGGCACGGCGACGTGGTCCTGATAGCGGGCAAGGGACATGAGAACTACCAGATCCTGAAGGACAGAACCATTCACTTCAGCGATGTGGAAGTCGCGGGGGAGATGCTGGAAAGATGACCAGAACCTCGAAATACGAGCTTTCGGGCGAGTCGATTGCCGAATTCACGGGCGGCCGGCTCGTGTCGGGCGCGGGACTGTACGCTACCGGAGGCGCGTCGATCGATACCAGGACAATCAGGCCCGGACAGGTGTTTTTCGCACTCGACGGCGAAAGGAGCAGGGGCGTCAGGTTCGTGGAGACTGCCCAGGAAAAGAGCGCGGCCGGAATCGTCGTTTCGGACGCCGATCTGCAGGATCCCGCCGTGGTCCGCGTCATCGAGTCCGGCCGCGTGTTCGTCGTGGCGGTTCCGGACACGACCGATGCCTTGATAGCGGCGGCCCGGAACTGGGCCGACATCCTTTCTCCAAAGGTTGTCGCGATTACCGGTTCGGTCGGAAAGACCACCGTCAAGAATCTTACTTCCGCCGCAATCGGGGCTGCCCGTCCGACACACTGGACGACCGGCAACCATAACAACCGGCTCGGGGTGTCCCTGACCTGTCTTGGCCTGCGACCTTCCCACGAAGTGCTTGTCGCCGAGATGGGCATGAACGCCCCCGGTGAAATCGCCGAGCTTTGCACGATCGTCAAACCCGATGTCGGCCTGGTCACGACTGTAGCCCCGGTTCATCTCGAAGGCCTGGGCAGCATCGATAACGTGGCCGCCGCCAAGTCCGAACTGATTCGAAGCCTTGGTCCGGGCGCCACCGCAATCCTGAACGCGGACGATCACCTGGTCGCCGGAATGATGACGATTGCTGAAGAGAACGGCGCGAGAGTGGTCTGGTTCGGTTCCTGCGAGGCCGCCGACGTCCGACTGCTTGATGCGCAGGCCGATCACGATGGCAGGGTGGTTGCCAGGATAAGCGTGTTCGGCCGCGAGTGCAGGGTGAACCTGAGGCTGGTTGGAATCCACAATGCCATGAACGCCGCCGCCGCGCTTGCGGCCGCGGCCGTATGTGGAGTGGATCCGGAGGAAGCCTGCCGGGCGATGGCCGCGGTTGAGCCTGGAAAGCACAGGATGGAATTGACCGACATCGGAACCATCCGCCTTGTGGACGACTGCTACAACTCGTCGCCGAAATCGGTCGAGGCGGCCCTTGAGGCACTGGCCTCGATCGCCGGGCCAAGACGGCGCGTGGCCGTCCTGGGCGACATGCTCGAGATGGGTGAACACACCGACGCGATCCACCGCGAGATGGGCAGGGTCGCCGCCGAACACCAGGTCAACTGCCTGATTGCGGTGGGCCGGAACGCATCCACAATCGCCGGCGCCGCCGTGGTCGGCGGAATCCCGAGATCCGAGGTCTTCGAGGCGCCCGATTCGCTGGCCGCGGCCTCCCTGGCCAGGGAACTGCTGAGGCCGCGCGACGTCGTGCTTGTAAAGGCATCCAGGGGTGTCGGCCTGGAACTCGTGGTTGACGCGTTGAAGGCCAGGTTCGGGCAGGGCAATACGGAGGCAGGGAACTAGATGATTCTTTATCTGTCTGAAATCCTGATTCAGTACCTGAGTTCCCTGAACGTGCTTCGGTACGTCTCGACAAGGACGATGGCGGCCTTCTTCACGTCGCTGGCCATCACGTTCGTGTTCTTTCCGATGTTCATCCGCTTCATGGAAAGGAAGAGGGTGAAGCAGCCCGAGCGTCCGTGCGTGTCGGAACGAAGGTGCGAAACACCCTGTCCCGCGTGCAAGGTCATCGACAAGGCCAACATCCCGACGATGGGCGGCGTACTCATCATGACGGCGGTTCTTGCATCGTGCCTGCTGTGGTGCAACCTTCGCAACCCGCTTGTGCTCATTACGCTGATTTCCGGCGCCGTCTTCTCCATGGTCGGTTTCATCGACGACTGGATGAAGGTCAGGGATCACGACACCAAGGGTCTGTCCGGAAAGCTCAGGCTTGCGGTCGAGTTTGCCGTCGTCCTGTCGCTTGTAGGCTGGTTCTTCGTGGAAAAGGGCGCCGGCACCGGATACGACCTGAGGCTGTACATACCGTTCATGAGCGCCGAGAAGTACTGGATCGAGATGTCCATCTGGGCGTACATGATTCTGGCGTCATTGCTGGTCGTTGGAACCGCAAACGCGACCAACCTGACCGACGGCATGGACGGCCTGGCCGCCGGCCCGATTCTATCCGCCGCCGGGGTCCTGCTGGTCATGGCCTACCTGACCGGTGCCCAGCTCGGCAAGTTCGACGTGTCCAGGTACCTGTTGATTCCGAAGGTCGTCGGGGCCACCGAATTGTCGGTCGTCTGCGCGTCAGTCGTGGGCGCGACGATTGGCTTCCTGTTCTACAACAGCCATCCGGCCCAGATCTTCATGGGCGACACCGGCGCCCTCGGTCTTGGTGCGATTCTCGGCTCGGTCGCGCTTCTGACCAAGAATGAACTGATTTCGATTCTGATTTTCGGAATCTTCTTCCTGGAAGCGATGAGCGTGATTCTTCAAACCACCTCATTCCGGCTTACCGGAAAGCGAATCTTTCCAATCGCGCCGATTCACCATTCGTTCAAGCGGATGGGCTGGCCCGAGGAAAAGATTGTGGTCAGGTTCTGGATTGTCAGCCTGTTGCTGGCACTCATTGCCCTGGGTTCGATTAAGGTCAGGTGATCATGGAAGGTACGGCGATCACGGCAGTCTCCGACGTGCGGACCACAAGGCTGGTGGGCATGTACGACATGGTACTCATGTCCGCGGTTCTGGCCCTTGTCGGGATTGGCCTGCTGCTGGTCTTCTCAACAACCATATCGCCCGGCATCGACATGACCGACGAGCGGCGCATCGCCCCGTTCCTTCACCAGGCCGCGGCCGTCGGCATCGGCCTGCTGGTGATGGTGGCGGCCAGGATGCTTGCCCCCGAGGTATTTGGAAAGGCCGCCGGCCCGGCCCTGATACTGTCGTTCGGGCTGATCATGGCGATGAAGCTGGTTCCCGGATTCGCGACCACGATCAACGGTTCGCCACGCTGGCTCACGATATTCGGGGTGTCCATCCAGCCGACCGAATTCATCAAGGTCATCTGGGCCGTATATGCCGCGCGATTCGTGGCCAGGCATGAGTCCGATATCAACAAGTGGTTCTGGATCCTTATCACGGGTCTTGCATTCTGCCTGCTGGTTGCCGGCCCGATTGCCCTGCTGCCCGATGTCGGAAGCGCGCTGATCATCGCCCTGACGCTTGGAATGATGCTCGTTGCCGGGGGCCTGAACTGGAAGAATATCGGCATATTGACTTTGCCGCTGCTGGTTGCCCTTGGCGTTATCCTGAAGATAGACCCGGTCAAATTCAACCGCTTCCAGGCCCATGCGTTCCTGGACGTCACTCGTGAAGGCGTCGGATACCAGTTGTACCAGGCGGTACTTTCAATCGGATCGGGGGGACTCATCGGGTCGGGGCTGGGTCACGGAACCTTCCACATAATGCGGCACCTTCCCGAATCCGAAAGCGACTTCATCATGGCGGTCGCGGCCGAGGAACTGGGGTTTTTCGGGCTTGTATTCATTGTCCTGCTGTACGCGATAATCGCAGTGCGCGGCTTCATGATCGCCCGGAAGTGCCAGGACGGGTTCCGCAGGAACCTTGCGTTCGTCATCACCGCGCTCATTTCCCTGTCGGCCGTGATTCACCTGTGCGTCAACGTCGCGTTGATACCGGCAAAGGGACTGGTCTGTCCATTCATGAGCTATGGCGGGACGGCAATGGTCGTCGCCCTGGGGTGCGTCGGAATCCTGCAGCGTCTCCATATCGATTCGACGGCCAGGAAGGTGGTCGCCGAGGAGTTCCTGAAGTCCTATGAGCCGGACGCCGACGATGAACTCGATGCCGATGCCGGCACGCATGCTTCCGGGGGGCGTGAAGAATGAAGAATCAGAGCAGGACAATCGTTCTTGCCGCCGCCCAGACCGGGGGCCATCTTCTGCCAGCCGTGGAAACGGCCCGCGTCATCCGTGAAATGGGATTTGCCACGGTCATGGTGACCAGCGGCCAGGCAATCGAGAAGGAAATCCTGAAGAACTCCGGAATGGAAGTCCGCACCCTTCATGTCCAGAAGATTAACCGCATGGGCGTTTCAGGGCTGGTTAAGGGCGCGTTGTCGATTCCGGGCGCGCTTCTGGCCTCGGCCACGATGCTTCGCGAAATCCGCCCCGCGGCCGTCGCCGGCTTCGGGGGTTTCACATCGGGCCCGCTGGTTCTTGCCGCGCAGATGATGCTGATTCCGACAGCGGTTTTCGAGGCCAACAGCGTCCCCGGCATCACAAACAGGATTCTTGCAAGGTCCGCCCGAAGGGTCTTCGTGACGTTTCCGTCCGCCGGTTCGAGGATGGGAAGGAAGGACTTCGAGGTCACTGGCAACCCGGTGCGGCGAGAGATCCTGATTCACCAGCGGCCCGAGCCGGCCGGCCCGGCCAGCCGGATACTTGTTGTCGGAGGATCCCAGGGGTCGCGCTTCCTGAATCAAAACGTTCCGAAGGTTGCCGCACTCTTGAAAGATCGCATCGACGGGCTTGTCCTGAGGCACCAGTGCGGAATCGGCAATTCCAACGCCGTCGCGGCCGAATACCGGGCCGCAGGGGTCGAGGCCCAGGCAACCGACTACATTCATGACATGGCCGAGGCGATGTCATGGGCCGATTTCATCATCTGCCGATCCGGCGCGGGCACTGTCGGTGAAGTGACGGCAGTCGGGATTCCGGCCCTTTTCGTGCCGTTCGCCCTGGCGTCGGACGACCATCAGGCCCATAACGCCATGGATCTTGTCAGGGCCGGCGCATCCCTTATGAAGAGGGAGTCTGAGTTCGACCCGGCTTCGGTCGCCGCGGAACTTGCCGTGATCATGAGGGATCCGGAACGCCTGCGAGCGATGTCTTCCGCGGCCCTGGCCGCCGGCAGGCGTGATGCGGCACAGCGGATCGCGCGTGGAATCGTGTCCATGGTGAAGGCATGACGAGACTGGACGCCATTTATGAAATGCTTTGCGCCATCAGTGGCATCGCGGTTCGCCGCGACGAGCCGATGAGCAGGCACACGACCCTTCAGCTTGGCGGTCCCGTCGATCTCTTTGTCCAGTACGACTCGGCACCGGCACTGGTCGAGGCAGCGTCGGTTCTGGAGCGTGAGTCCTGCCCCTGGTTCCCGGTCGGCTTCGGGTCGAACCTGCTGGTAATGGATCAGGGAATCGAGGGCGCGATCCTGGTGCCGGGATCGCCGATGACCGGAATCGAGTTCAGCCACGCCGATGAGCCGACCGTCACCGCAGGATGCGGAACCGGAATCGGGCCCCTTCTCCAGGCGATTGGCAAGTCCGGATACTCGGGGCTGGAATTCCTGACCGGAATCCCCGGAACCGTCGGTGGTGCCGTGGCCATGAACGCCGGAACCCGGTACGGATGGATCCAGGACGCCCTGATCTCCGTTACGGTCGCCTCGGCCGGCGGCATGCGGGATATCGCGACGGCCGCCCTTGGGCTGGGTTATCGCAGATCGGCGGTGCCGACGGGATCGGTCATCACGGGCGCGACGTTCCGCCTGTCCAGGGGGCCTTCGGAGGAGGGAGCCCTGGTGGCAAGGACGCTGTCCGAGCTTCGTCGGAACAACCATCCGCCTGCCAGCGGAACCGCGGGATCCTTTTTCAGGAATCCGGATCCGGCCGCGAATCTTTTCGCCGGCCAGCTTATCGAGGAATGCGGATTGAAGGGATTTTCAAAGGGTGGCGCGGTTGTTTCGCCAAAACACGCGAACTTCCTGATGAACGGCGGTGGTGCCACGGCGGCGGATCTGCTTGGCCTGGCACTTCTTGTAAGGAACAGGGTGCTTGAAGAGAAGGGTGTCGCCCTGACAAGGGAAGTGAGGGTGGTCGGGCGCGGGTCGCGGGAGTGGCAGGATCTGCTGCCGTAACGGAGGTTCAGGATGGCTGGCAATCGCAAGGTACTGAAGCCGCATCAAAGGATTGCCGCGGTGCTTTCGTCCGTTGGGCGCAAGGCCTGGGCGCGCAGGGCGTGGATTGCGGGCTCCGTCGCGTTCATGCTGTCCTCCGCGGGAATCCACCAGGCGGCCGGGCATCTGTCCAGGACCGGGCGGTTCAACCTGAAGAACGTGGAAGTGCTGGGAGCCTTCCGTTTCGACCCTGCGATGGTCGAGGAGATCTGCGGACTTGAGACCGGGGTCACGAATGTATTCACGACCGACGCCGACGAGGTCACGGATCGCTGCATGGAAGATGATCGCATCGAGTGGGCTGAAGTGACGCGCCTTCTTCCCGACAGGATCCGGATTCGGATTCGCGAGGCAAGTCCGGTGATTTTCGCCGCTGCCCCGGAAGGCGTCAGGGCCTTTGATTCGATGGGCCGGCGGTACTTCGCGGCGGATCCGGACTGGGCCCCGGGCCTTCCGCTGCTGACCGGTCTTCAGCAGATGATGGAGCCGGTTGTGCTGGCCGCGCAGGACGATGAGACGCCAAGGCAGAGAAGGTCCCGCCTGGCGCGCCAGGCACAGGCCGACCGCGAGCACGCCGAACGAGTCGGCCAGGTCGTTGCGGAGGCGGCGCGCCTGGTGGCCTGCATGGACACCAGGCATCCCGACTGGCTTCAGGGCGGCGTCGTCGTGGACTGGGACGAGGCACTCGGCTTCGAACTAAGGATGCCGGACCGGCCGGTCATTTCGTTCGGATTCGAGGGATTCGATGAGAAGGTCGCGCGAATCGACTCGGTGCTGGCCGTGGCGATGGCAAGGGATCTTGATGTGGAACAGATATACCTTGATGACGACGAATCGTCTTCATCGGGTTCTCTCAGGTGGCGTGAAAAGGGTACGGCGCTGACGAGCGTCGTCACCTTCGAGTGATTCGAGGAGGGCAGGATGAGGGCAAAACGGGAAATAGTCGGCGCGCTTGACCTTGGAAGTTCTTCGGTCGCCCTGGTGATTGCCGAGGTGTCCAGGGAGGATGTCACGGTTCTTGGAACCGGCATCGCGCCATGCGAGGGCCTGAGCAACGGACGCGTCATCTCGATCAACGACACGGCGGCCGCGATAACAGCGGCGCGGGTCGAGGCCGAGCACATGTCCGGCTGCGAACTGTCCGAAGTCTATGTCAGTTTCAGCGGCCGGGACATCACCGGAATGAACAACCGGGGGCTGATCTACCATCGCAAGTGTGCCCAGGTATCCCGCGGGGATCTTGAAAGCGCAATCGAAAATGCCATCCACGTGCGCCTTGACGAGGGCGTCGTCCTGAACGTTGTTCCGCGCCAGTACATCCTTGACAGGCATGAAGGAATCAAGGATCCGGTCGGCATGTCGGGTGTCCAGCTCGAGGCCGAGGTGCACATGACGATCGCGGATCGCGCGGCCCTCGACACGATTGAGCGTTGCGTCCTGAAGGCATCGCTGAAGGTTCGGGACTTCGTTGTGGCACCCCTGGCGTCTTCGCTTGCCGTCCTGCGCGAGGACGAACGCAAGATGGGCGTCATCATGCTTGACCTCGGAACCGGCACTTCGAACATCCAGATCTGGCAGCACGGGCGGCTGGAATGGACCGGCGTCATAGACATGGGCACCGACCTTATCACGACCGCAATCAGCCGATCTCTGCGAACCCCGGTTTCGTGCGCCGAGGATATCAGGCTGCGCTTCGGCGCGGCCTGCCTTGCCGACGACGACGTGAATCAGCCCATCCCGGTCGCGTGCGTCGGTGGTCGGGGGCCTGCCCAGATAAGCCGGCGAATGCTTGTTGAAAACATCATCCAGCCGACGGTTGTTGACTGGCTGACCACAATCGCCAGCCGACTCCAGACCGTCATCGACTTCAACGATATGACTGCCGGAATCGTGTTGACCGGGGCTGCGGCGCTGCTGCCGGGAATTGAGCTTGTCTCCAATGGAGTTTTCAATCTTAACACCAGGCTCGGCGCACCCGAGTCGGTTGGCGGCATAAATTCCAGGGTCGAACAGAACCCGATGATGTCCCCCGCGTGGGGAACGGTGATCTACAGGTCGATGCTTCCCTCCGGCGACGCGGTACAGCCGATGACTCCCAGATCCGCAAGGGAGATGCCGGGTGGCGGATTCGGCGGGCTGATAAGCAGGGCGATAAATTTCCTGTTCTGAACCGGTTCATGGGCGGCCCCGCCCGCAAGGCGGGGTCTTTTACACTTGATACTTTGACGGGGTGATAATCATGGCTTTTGAAATCGTGCAGGAGAGCGGCAAGGCCGAAGAGGCCGGAAGCGTCAAGCTGACCGGTCGCGCGGAGGTCGTCGTCGGCCAGGACCTGTTCAACGGGGAGCGCCCTCAGGCTTTGCCGAAGCCCATGCCGCTGCCTGGCGCCGAATCGATCATCAAGGTGGTCGGTATCGGATCCGGTGGCGTAAATGCGGTCAATACGATGATCGGAAACGGGATCGCCGGAATCGACTACATCGCGGTCAACACGGACATGCAGGATCTGCAGAAGTCGCTGGCCCCGGTAAGGATCGTGCTCGACAGCAGCACCGGCGGTCGTGGCGCTGGCGGGGATCCGGAGAAGGCGGCGGCCGCGGCCATGGAAAAGCGCAAGGAAATCGAGTCGGCCCTGCGCGACGCGCAGATGGTCGTGCTGGCAACCGGCCTTGGCGGTGGCACGGGAACGGGCGCGACGCCGGTCATCGGCGATATCGCCCGGCAGATGGGAATCCTTACCGTTGCCGTCGCAACCATGCCATTCAAGTGGGATGGCCGGATCAAGGCGCTTCGCGCGGCAACCGGTCTTGATCAACTCCGCGACAAGGTCGATGCGTACTTCACGATCTCCAACGACAAGATGCTGAAGGCCTTTTCCGGCGTGCCGACCGGCGACGCGTTCAGGAGCTTCGACGGCGTCCTGCTCTGCGAGGCCGTCGAAGGCGTCGTTGACCTGGTCACCAGGCCCGGAATCATCAACCTTGACATCGAGGACGTCAGAACCGCACTGGAAAATCGCGGCGCGTGCGTCATCTGTTCCGGAATGGGCGAAGGTGCCGGGCGCGCGGAAGTCGCGGCCGAGGCAGCCCTTCACAACCCCCTGCTGGACGACAGCCCCGTGAATGGAGCCCGGAACATCCTTGTGAACATCGTTCAGGGGCCGACGGGCACGATCGATGATATCGGCGTCATCATGAATCACGTTCTGGAGATGATGGATCCCGACTGCTTCGTGAAGACAGGCTTCGCGACCGATCCCTCGCTTGGCGAAAAGGTCAAGGTGACCATCGTCGCCTCTGGGATAGATGTGACCCCGGTCGTGCCGGCGGAACTGTCGGTGATCGACGGTGAACTGGACTTCCAGTCCGGGGCGCGTCCGATTCCGTTTGCCGAGGCCCTTCCGGCGCAGCAGGGATCCGGCATCGCCCGGAAGCTCTCGTCGAGCATGGAAAGGCTCGGCTTTTCAGTCAAGCACAACCAGAACGAAGTGAACGTCGATGCTGGAATGCTGTTTTCGAATGTCGGCGGAAGCGAATTCGACGCGCCGGCATACACTCGCCAGACCGGCGAGATGCGCGCCTTTCCGTCCGGTTCCGGAAAGATTGACGTAAGGTGATACCCGATCCGGACACCCCGAGATCCGGACACCCCGTGGCTCCCTGGCGACCGCCCATGTCGCCCGGGGGCCCTATGATTTCGATTCGGGAACCCAGGAATCCTTCATCACGCGAACCGCATTACCGTAAAGAATCTTGTCGGTTTCCTGCTCGGTGAAGTGGGGCTTCATCGCGTGGATCACGCGGTCGAGCTGGTTCGGCTTGAAGCAGTCGGAAAATGGGTGTGTCATGCCGTCGAAGTCCGTTCCCAGTCCGATGGCCTCGACATCCCCGCAGATGTTCCTGATGTGCAGCATGTTCTGGATCAGATCCTGGATTCCGTCGTTTCCCGAGTAGAACCTTGTTTCGGGATCGACAAGCCAGCGCCTGGAAAGGATCAGCCCGACGACTCCGTTGAGTTCCCTGACGCGTCGGACTTCCTCGTCGGAAGCGTTGTATTCGTGGTTGAAGAAGTGCCTTAACCCGGTGTGGGAAATCATGACCGGCCGCTTCCATGCTTCGGCTATGTCATAGACCTTCCACCTGGCGTCTTCGCGGGTGTGTGAAAGATCGACCGCCATGCCCATCCTGAAGAGTTCGTTGAAGAACCATTCGGCGGAGTGGTCGGGGTCGTCCCAGTGCCATTCGGCCCTGCGCATGGTAATCGCGGGATCCCTTGTCGCGATGATGCGCCCGTGAATCTTGCGCGGGATGATTTCAGTTGACTCCACCTGGGGCGAATACGGGTTGTCATAAAAATGCGACGGGCAGACGCAGGCCACGCCGAGGGACTTGAGCAGGCGAAGTCGCTCCCTGGTCACGGCGTTGCGCGTTTCCGTCGGCAGCTTTTCAAGGCCGGCACCGATTGAGTGGGCACCCTCGACGGCGTGGATAATCCCGATCTGATCCCCGTCAAGGCGATCGACCGCATCCATCGAGTCCACGATCGCCAGCCTGTGACTCTGGCCGGGAACCAGAAGTCTGTTGGTCGTATCGACGGACTCGTTCAGAACGCGGATCATCTTGACCAGAGTCTTCCAGGGATCCGCGATCAGCAGTTTGGCATAGTAGCCGGCGGCGAAGGCCCAGAAGGCGCCGCGGGCGGCCCTGGTGAATCCGTGGCGCAGGAAATTGTACTCAATCACATAGTGGGCATTCATCAGCACCTTGACCGGGCTTCTGTCCAGGTTGGCATACCTTGTCCTGAACTCGAAGGGGTTGAAGTGCGGCCCCGAATAGTAAGGTGTCGTGTGAAATGTCTTCGAGATCCACGGCATGTAGTAAAGCCTCAGACTCGGATGCGTGTGTAGATCGAAAATGCGGTTTTTTGGCATCGGTATTCCTTCTGTTGCGACCAATGACGCAATGCGTGATGTTACTCGATCTGCGTCATGAAGTTGTCATGAAAATGCGGGAATCACTCGTCCGGAGGCACGTAGTCGGTTGTCACGTTGAAAGTCAGCACCTTGGAAAGACCTGTCAGCGGCTCGGTGAAAGTGACCTGAATCGTTCCAGTTTCCACGAAGAGCATGTTAATCGGATACGCGCTCTCCCAGACGTCCATTTCGGTGACCGAGATCAGGTTCGACAACCGGATGAGGCTGTCCTGAGGACTGGTCGTGATTTCGAGTCCGATGTCGCCGACAAGGTCATTGCCGTCCGCATCGACGGGCGCGGCCAGGAAGGTTGCCTGGGTCCAAAGCGGGACGGTCAGGAAGTCACCGGCAGCGTGCGCGAATTCCTGGCTTTCAGGCAGCTTCAGGAAGATCACCACGCGAAGATCGGATGCCTCGACAAATTTCAGGACGATGTAATCCACCAGTTCGGTTTCCTTCCATGACTGCAGCGTGTACGTGCCGGGAAGGTTGACCGTGACCAGCGCATCCCCGATCGATGCGTCGTCGGTCGGCGTATCGGTGACGATTTCGTTGTCGTTCGCCGGGGACAGTATGTGCGAAATGGTCGAACGCTGCTTGATGTCGGCGCCTGGGGCCCCGGTCACGACTATCCGGTGCTGCACCCCGGTTATCAGTGATACGGCGGACAGTTCGGTCTCCTCGATTTCGTACTGCGTGAACAGCGTGTAGACCAGATTGCCCAGGTTTCCGCGGTTGGCAACCGAGTCGCCGCATCCGATCGCGGCAGAGGCGGTCACGATTGCAATCAGGCTGGCCAGTCGAAGAATAACCGGAGTCTTCATTGTCAACCTCCAGAATCAACACTCGGGACATTATGACGAACAAAGGCAACAAAGTTCAAGAAAACAGGCGTGAAGATCAGCGGTATTTTCCCTGGATGAAGATATCGACATCGGTTCTGGGGGAGTTGGTTCGCACATCCCAGTACGGGGAAATCGCACGCAGTCTGGCAATCACGGTCGGGAGCACATCGATGACGGCGTCGATCTCGTCGTCGGTGGAAAACATTGAAGTGCTTATGCGCAGGCTTCCGTGGGCCGCCGTGAAGGGTACCGCCATGGCCTTCAGGACGTGCGAAGGATCAAGCGAGCCGCTGGTGCAGGCGGAACCCGATGAAACGCAGATTCCGTGGTCATTAAGGGCAAGCAGAATCGATTCGCCCTCGACGAATTCAAACGCAACGTTTGTGGTGTTGGCCAGCCTTGGAGCGCCTTCTCCATTTATGAAAAGGTTCGGGATTTGATCCTTGATTGCCTTTTCAAGCCTGTCGCGCATCGCCGTCGAGTGGTTCGGGTGAGTCATCACCAGCCTGGCGGCTGCGCCAAGGCCGACAATCGATGCGACGTTCTCGGTGCCGGCCCGCCGGCCACGCTCCTGATGGCCGCCAAGCTGCCAGGGCCGCCACCTCGAGCCGCGCCGCACAAACATCGCCCCAACACCCTTCGGCGCGTGCAGTTTGTGGCCCGAAATCGTCAGCAGATCGACGTTCTTCAGTTCGCCCTGCAGATCCAGCCTCATCTTGCCGGCGGTCTGGGTTGCATCGGTGTGAAAGACCACATCCGGATCGACCTTCTTGACCAGTGCGGCGAGTTCCCCGATCGGGAAGATGACGCCGGTTTCGTTATTGGCATGCATGATCGACACGACGGCGGTATCGTCCTGGATGGCGCGGATCAAATCGGCCGCGTCAAGCATTCCATGCCTGTTGACCGGCAGGTACGTTGCCCGGAAACCTTCCCTTTCCATTTCCCTGACGACTTCAAGAACCGCGGGGTGTTCAACGGCCGTGGTGATGACATGCCGTCGTGCCGGATTGGCCCTGGCCGCCCCCCAGATTGCCGAATTGTTGCCTTCCGTGGCCCCGCCGTTGAATATGATTTCCGACTTGCTTCCGGCCCCGAGCAGGCGTGCAACGCTCTCCCGGGCCGCCTCGACGGCCTCGGCAGCCTTCCTTGCCTGAGGATAGGTCGAACTCGGATTGAAGAACTGCTCCTTAAGGAACGGAATCATCGCCTGCAGAACTTCGTCGGCAACCGGCGTGGTGGCGTTGTTATCAAGATAAATGATTCTGTCGTTCATCATTCCCCCGCGGACAAATCAGATGGCCACGATTTCAAGCTCGGCGTCCACCTTGGCCCTGAGAGCGTCTTCAACGACAAGCCTCATGGTCTGGGGCGCGCCCTTGCATCCCTGGCAACCGCCGGTCAGTCGGCAGAATACCTTTTTGCCCCTGATCTCCACTATTTCAAGATCGCCGCCGTCGTGCTGAAGCCTGGGCCTGATGTCGCTTTCGACCACGCGATCGACTTCGCGGGCAAGCTGGAACGGCGTCCTTGTCATGGAACTGCTGGTCTGTGGCATCGGCTGCGGATCCGTGATGGCCGGGGTGGCTGCCTGCGACGAATCGCTGCGGCCCCATGTGTCATCAAGGATGTCCTGGAGCCCGCCCGGTTCGTGGTGGCAGGCCGTGCAGGCACCACCCGCCTTGATTGCATTGGTTATGTCCGCAATCGTTTTAAGGTTCAGTTCCTTTACCTTGCGCCTTATGAAAGGTTCGGTCAGGTTGAAGCAGCGGCAGACGATACGGCCTTCGTCCTCGCCGGTCGGGATGGCGTCAAGTCCAAGCTCCGACAGCGGAATGTTCCGCTTGTGCGCCCAGTCGGCAACGGCGGCCTGCAGGGCCTCGGCGCCCATGACCGAGCAGTGCAGCTTCTGTGCCGGAAGCCCGTCGAGGTAATCGACAATGTCGGCATTCGTGATCTTCAACGCCTGGATGGGTGTGAGACCCTTTTCCTCGATCAACGCGCACAGCGCTTCCGAGGATGCGATGGCCGAGGTGCATCCGAAGGTCCGGTACCTTGCCTGGACGATTTTCTGCCGCCGCGGGTCAGGTTCGGTCGCATCGACCTTGAAAGCGAATTCGAGCGCGTCGCCGCAGGAAAGCGATCCGTGAGACCCGATCCCATCGGGATCGTCGATGGAACCCATGTGGGTTCCCGCTTTCGCCGCCATTGCGTCCCGAAACAATTGAAGAACTTTTTCGGAGTAATCCCAAGGCATGACTTTTTCCCCGCGTTCGTTTTCCAGCCCGTGACCAGGCCAGGTTTCAATCACGGGTAATTTAAGTCCGAATTAAGCCGCTGTCAACCGCGCCGCGGCTTCCACCCGTCAAGATTCGGGGGTAATATACGGCGGCTTTCTGGGGGCCCTGTGCATGGAATCGATTGGAACCCCGCTTCTGTGGGTTGGTTTTGTCGTTTTCGTTCTGATCATGCTCGCTGTTGACCTTGGCGTCTTCCAGCGCAAGGCCCACAGCGTCAGCATGAGAGAGGCCGGACTCTGGACGGTCGTCTGGATTGCTCTGGCATTGATCTTCAACGTGGGCGTCTATCACTGGTTTGGATACGCCCACGCGATGGAGTTCCTGACCGGCTACCTGATGGAAAAGGCGTTGTCCATGGACAACCTTTTCGTGTTCCTGGTGCTCTTCTCGTATTTCGGCGTGCCCGCGCACCTTCAGCATCGGGTGCTTTTCTTTGGAATCCTGGGCGCCCTGATCATGCGGGCCCTGTTCATCGTGGCCGGTGTCGCGCTGATTTCAAAGTTTCACTGGGTCATGTACATCTTCGGCGCGTTCCTGGTTTTCACCGGCATCAAGCTCGTCATGAACAAGGGCGGTGAGGTTCATCCCGAGCGCAATTTCATGCTTCGCATATTCAAGAAATTCGTGCCGACCGTGCCCGAGTATCGTGGGACGCATTTCGTCGTGCGTGAGGGCGGCCGCTTGATGGCGACACCGCTGCTGGCCGTTCTGGTTGTCATCGAGGGAACCGACGTCCTGTTCGCCGTCGATTCCATCCCTGCCGTTTTTGGCATCACGCGGGATCCCTTCATCGTTTTCACCTCCAACATCTTCGCGATTCTGGGGCTTCGCGCCCTGTATTTCCTGCTTGCCGGCATCGTCGAGAAGTTCCGTTTCCTGAAGTATGGGCTGGGACTGGTGCTGGCATTCGTCGGATTCAAGATGCTGGTGGAGGATCTGCTTCACCACATGCACCGGGAAATCCCGATCGCCATGTCGCTTGCGGTGATTGCCGGCACGGTCGGCTTGTCCATCCTGATTTCCCTGATCATTCCACCGAAGGCCGATTCGAGGCCGGGCGATCAGTCCGCCGGCCATTGATACCTGGCGTCCCCTTCCCTGTACGGGCGGATTACATGCGCCCGCCGCGGTCAAGCACGTTGCCGGTAATCATCCACTTCCCTGTACGGGCGGATTACATCCCCCCCGCGGTCAAGCACGTTGCCTTTGGTCGCGATGTAACGTCTTGAAAGTATATTGGATTTATATGTGTATCTTCCGGTGTATCGAAGGCTTGTCAATTGTCCTGCATGGCCCGATAATGGTTCAGAAGTCAAAGACTCCCTCCGGTTTGTCACCGGTGCGCGAGACAGCAATGCGGTCTTCAAACTGGCCGGGTTCGTCCGACGTCGCGTCGATGAACCTCTTTGCTGTTGGTGCCGGATGTTTCCGGCAATTGCGCGGTGAATCATCATGAAAGAAGAATTCGGCGGTTCAAACAGGTCTTCGGTCGAGGCCCGTGGCGGGAGACTCGCCTCGATGGATATCAGGGGGCTTGCGGGACTGACGTCCATCGAGGCCGCGTCACGGCTTGCGCGGGACGGCTTCAATGAGATCGCCTCGACCAGGGGCGGCAACCTTGCGCGTTTGATCCTCGGGGTTTTCAAGGAACCGATGTTCCTGATGCTGGTCGCGGCCGGGGCCCTTTACCTGCTGATGGGCGAGCCTTCGGATGCGCTGATGCTTCTTGGCTTCGTGGTCGTCGTGATGACGATAACTGTCGTTCAGGAGCGCCGCACCGAGCACGCGCTGGACGCCCTGAGGGATCTTTCCAGTCCCCGGGCGCTTGTCATCAGGGATGGCGTGCGCCACAGGATTGCCGGTCGAGAGGTTGTCGTCGGTGATCTTATGGTCGTATCTGAAGGGGATCGGGTACCTGCCGACGGCATCCTTCGCAGATGCATCAACCTTTGTGTTGACGAGTCCGTGCTGACCGGCGAGTCCGTTCCTGTCAGGAAGAGTGCGTCCGAAACTGGCGGTGTCATGGAGCGGCCTGGTGGCGACGATCATTCGTCGGTCTATTCCGGAACGCTGGTAACTTCGGGCCAGGGTGTCGTCGAAGTGCTGTCAACCGGTTCCGCAACGGAATTCGGCAGGATCGGCAGGTCGCTTGCCAGTGTGACCCAGGAATCGACGCCGCTTCAGAAGGAAACCGGCCGCCTGGTGAAGCTGTTTGCGGTCGTCGGGCTGTCTGCCTGCGCGGCCGTGGTGGTCGTGTATGGCCTGACACGAGGCGGTTCCGCCGACTGCTGGAAGGACGGGCTGCTTGCAGGCATCGCCATGGCCATGGCCACGCTGCCCGAGGAGTTGCCGGTCGTGCTTACGGTTTTTCTGGCCCTGGGCGCGTGGAGGATATCCAGAAGCAACGTCCTTACCCGGCGCATGCCGGCCGTGGAAACCCTGGGCGCGGCGACGGTGCTATGTGTTGACAAGACTGGAACGCTGACGATGAACCGGATGACATTGCGGTCATTGAGCACTGTTGGTTGTGATTTCCACCTGGATGAATCGACGTCGGTGCTGCCTGAAGATGTTCACATGCTCGTTGAAAACGCGATTCTTGCAAGTCGGCGGGATGCCTTTGATCCGATGGAAAAGGCCCTGCATGAGGTTGGTGAGAGGTTCCTTGGCGATACCGAGCACCTGCATCCCGACTGGGCGCTCGTCAGGGAGTATCCGCTTTCCCCGGAACTGCCGGCCGTCAGTCAGGCCTGGAAGCTGGACGACGGAAGACTTGTCGTTTCCTCGAAGGGGGCTCCCGAGGCCATCGCCGACCTGTGTCACATGGGTGAACGCGAATGTGAAGACATGAGGCGGCGGGTGGGTGAACTGGCTTCAAAGGGCCTGCGGGTGCTTGCCGTTGCGCGGGCAGTTTCCGTGATGCGGGATCTGCCGGATCGTCATCACGACCTGGAACTTCAGTGCATCGGGCTGCTTGGATTCGAGGATCCGTTGCGGCAGGGGGTGCCCGAGGCTGTCGCCGAGTGCGGGCGTGCGGGAATCAAGGTCGTAATGATAACGGGGGATTATCCTGCCACGGCCCTGGCGATTGCGCGCAGGGCCGGAGTGAGTCAATCCGGAAGCGTCATAACCGGGCCCGAACTGGAAGCCATGACGGATCGGGAACTTGCCGACAGGATTGTTGACACCCGGGTGTTTGCGCGGGTTGTCCCCGAGCAGAAGCTGAGGATCGTACAGGCGCTGAAGCAGAACGGCGAGATCGTCGCGATGACCGGTGACGGCGTGAACGATGCTCCCGCACTGAAGGCCGCACATATCGGCATCGCCATGGGTGGACGCGGAACCGATGTCGCGCGCGAGGCGGCGGATCTGGTTCTGACACACGATGACTTCGGTTCGATCGTTGATGCCGTGAGGTTGGGACGCCGGGTGTTCGACAACATCCGGAAGGCAATCACGTTCATTGTCGCCGTTCACATCCCGATTATCGGCCTGTCCATGATTCCGGTATTCTTCAGTTCCTGGCCGCTTCTGTTGCTTCCAATACATATTGTGTTCCTGGAATTGATAATTGATCCGTCCTGTTCGCTGGTTTTCGAGGCCGAGGATGCCGAGTCGGATGTCATGGCCCGGCCCCCCCGCGGCAGTTCCCAGCGGCTGTTTTCGTTCAAGTCCATTCGAGTTGCGCTGCTTCAGGGATTCAGCGTGCTTGCGGCGTGTCTGGGGGTCTATTGGATGGCAACCGGCAGTCATTCTGAAGATGCCGCCCGGGCTCTCACATTCGGAACGCTCGTCGTTGCTTTTCTTGCCCTGATCATGGTGAACCGCTCGTGGTCCAGAACCATGTGGTCAATGCTAAGGGTCGGTAACCGGGCGCTTGTGTGGGTGCTGGCTGGAACCGTCATTCTGCTGCCGGTGATAATGTTTGTTCCATTTGCGCGGGATCTGTTCCATTTCGCGCCGCCCCACGTCCCGGATCTGCTGATGAGCCTGGGAACCGGCATGCTTTCCGTCGTGTGGTTCGACCTTCTGAAAATCAGGAGGCCCAGCCTGACCTAGCGCCTTCGGGTATCTCCGGCCACGCAGAAGCCGGAATGGCCGGAAGGATTTCCGCATACGAGGTCGGGCGGGCATTCGGTGTCGCGCAGGCACGGGGAACCGGGATAGCCGGGAAAAAGGCCATCAAGACAGTCTTCAGGGCAGTTGCAGCGGTCTTCGGGGGATTCGCACAGGCCATCGCCGCATTCGCTGCAGGAGCCCGCGGGGTTTGTGTCATCGGGGACGCACGTTCCATCGATATCGCGGATCGGTCGCAGGCGCAGCGTTCCGGGGCAGCACTGCAGCCACGCATCAGTCCGAAGAAATTCCCCGGCCCTGGCGCATCCGCGCCAGTGATTTCCACATGTTGCCTGCGGGTTGGCGGGGCATTCCATGGCACCTGATCTTGTGCATGAACAGAACTGGGATGACCTTCCGTCGGGACAGTTGATCTGGCCAGACGGTTCAGAGCCCGAGCATTCCAGCGAAGAACATGCGTCTGACAACGCACGGCATGCCCAGGCAGGAGAACAGACGGTCCAGGAAAGCCTGTTTCCTGCCGTGTCGTACCAGCCTTCCGATTTTGAACCGATTTTGTCGCAAAACACCTGATGCCCCTGGCACTTCGTCAGCATCAATGCCTCGCCGCTGCACGGCTGGTACCAGCCCTCTTCGGGCGTGCCGATATTGCGGCATTCCGGGCGGCAGTCGTCCGTCCTGCATTCGCACCAGGGTTGAAACAGGCCGTCGGGGCACTGAAGGTCGATCGTCCGCCCGGCCTGGCAAAGCGTGGGGCATTCCTGCTCGACGTCGTGCATGAACGTGACTCCGGAATCAGAGCACCTTCCCATGCATATGACGGTTCCGTCGGGACAGACGTAGTTGTGATCGGCGAATTCCCCGCAATCGCAGGTGCAGTCCCCTCCCGACGTGCAGATTGGATTGTCGCACATGAAGTCGGCCAGGCCGAAGCAGTCCTGCATGTCGCCGCATTCCCGACACCGGCAAGTCGGACATCCGCCACCGTCCGTCTTGAAGCCTTTCGGACAGTCGATGTTGCAGTCCAGCTCGGGGCACTCCGCGATATCTTCCGAATCCCCGGGGTCTGGGGGCGAATCGAAAAATGTGTCAGGGGTGTCGGGCTGACCGTCGTCAATTCCGGCGTCGCCGTCGGCGGGAATGTCTGGCAGGCCTTCATCCCGGCCGTGGTCGTCGGTGGTGTCCCAGGGAGTGACATCGGGACCGGTATCTAAAGGTTCCATGTCGCTTAAGTCGGCCTGGCCGTCATCGCCGGTCGAGTTGTCCCCCGTTGTGCCGGCGTCACGGCCGGCATCGGCAGGGCCTTCGTCCAGGGCGGCGTCAGTTGCGTCGGGGGCGTCGGAACCCGAATCGGTGTGGGCGTCGTTCGTGACCGACGACGAGCCGCAGCCTGCCAACGAAAGAATGGCAAGGCAGGGCAGGATGCCTGTCAGCAAAACTCGGGTGTGTCCGGTGCTCATGCGCATGCTCCGGATTATAAACGATCCCGGGGCAAATCGATAATCGTCAGAAATAGTACCAGATGCTGTCGTATTCTTCCGGATCCTCGCCGATCGACGCGAGCCTTGACAGGTATCCAAGGATCGGGACGTCGTCGCCCACCCAGGTTTCCTGCGACGATATCTTCTTTTCCCACGGATGGAACTCGTAAACCCGGGCGCCGTCCGGCCTGATTGAGATAAGGTCACGGTGTTGCCAGGAGTTCAGGTAGTTCTTGCCAAGTCCGGGCACGTTGTAGACGGCCTCGTCGGTTCTGGCCAGACCGGGGAGAAGTCGGGATTCCTCCTTCTGCTCCTGCAGCAGCCTGGCTATCGGCACGCGGTACTCGGCCGTCTCTTCCTTGCCCTTCGGATAGAACGTGTAATACGGATCGACCCCGCAACGGCGCAGAAGCCTGCGCAGGCTGGCGGCCTCGAAACGCCTTGAGACGAAGAAGGTGTAAACAAGCTGGTTGTAAACCGGCACGCCCGCGTCGCGCAGCCTTGAAACCGCCTCGACGAAGTCGGGTGTCACCTCGGATGGATGCTCCACGTGCGTCATCAGGCAGATCTCGCGGAATCCAGGACTCTTAAAGGAGCCGAGCATCCTTGCCGTGTCGTCGTCGATGCGCATCGGCAGCGTCACTGGAGTCCGGGTCCCGATCCTGATTCTTTCGACATGCGGGATCCTGGCGATGCCTTCGAGAATACGTCCAAGTGATCGATTATCCATCATCAGCGGGTCGCCGCCGGTCACGAGCACTTCATGGATCCCCGGGTGGTTATCCAGCCATGCGATCGCGTTTTCCATCCGATCCCGCGGGGAGATGCGTTCCAGGGCGTCGGGTGATTCGATTTCCCAGTTACGCTGGCAATAGACGCATATCTGGGGACACGTGTTAATCGGCTTCAAAATCGCAATCGACGCGTAACGCCGGGTGATCAGATCCACCGGCGACGTATCGTTCTCGCGCATGAAATCGTACGGACCGCATCCACCGGCTTCATTGTTGAAGCTGTCGACATAGCTTTCCGGTGGAATAACCTGGGCCCGGATCGCGCGATCGGCGTCACCGGGCCGGTCACAGAACAGGGACGCATAATATGGAGTCACCGCGACCGGGATTCCGGCCCTGGCAGCTTGGTCAAGGCACTTGCGTTCAACATCGGTAATGGTGGCAATTCTTGAAAGTTTCTCGGCCCCGGTTGCAAGGTTCTTAAGGTGCCAGCGCCAGTCAAGCCAGTCGTCCTCGGTCGCGTCCAGTTCCTTGAGGATTCCTTTCACGCGGTTCTCGCGCTGATTCATCATCTCAGGCTCCAGGCCGCAGGAAAAGCGTCCGGAAGCCTTGTTCATGACGACCGAGAGCCTGTCCAGTTCGGCTGAGCGCATGATTGCCGCCTGCCGTCCCGAAAGGCCGTTGCGGGAAAGAAGGCTGTCCGACTGGTGCAGCCTGACAAATCCCTCGAGTCCGAGAAGCAGGTGGCAGATTTCTGCCCAGAATCCATCTTCAAGGTCGGGACGCGGGTGACCTGTCGCGACATCGATCATGCACTTGAGCACGCTGAGACCGGCAAGCCGCTCGCTTCGCGGATGAAGGATTCCCCGCCAGGCGCGGGCGCAATCGCGAACGATGACACGATCGAGGTCGTGAATGTCGTGGTCGTCGGAATATGTCTCGAAATGACGAAGGTTGATTCGATCAAGAAGGGTTTTGCGGATGGATTCGATGTCCGCATCCGCCCGCAGAACCGGCAGCCATGGTTGGGCCAGAATCAGGAAGCGCGCGGCGTTCCATCCCGGCGGCCAGTGGGCCTTTGCCCGCAGTTCATTTATGTTTGTCATCGGGTTCTCCCTATGTGTTGCCAGGTGAATCGGCACCTGTAACAGATTCTTTCCACATGGCGGGTCACTGTCAAAATTATCTTGTTAATTCGTTCAATTACAGTGGCTTCGGTCGGGACGCCCGGATCATTCGCCGATGAATTTTCCTGCGAAGGCCTCCCTGTTCCGGCGACCTTCGGGACATCTGAAGCACGCTCGGCGTCGGCGCTGATAGACATCCGCGTCAACGAAGTCGGAAAGGCACTTGTCCAGCGAAACGACCATCCTGCGGCTGCGGCACTCGAAAGAGTCGGACAGCCCGATATCACCGTTCTTGCGGCAACCGGTCTTCATGGCTTCCCCCTTCAGATTTTTTGGCAGACCATTGAAGTATCGCAGCATCCGGATTTCACTTGGATTGGAGGATTACCTGAATGTCGCATAGGGAAAATCCCTATGAAACGTTAAGATCCTGGACCCACAGAACCGCGCGCCGCAGGAGTTCCTGGCCATCGGCAATGCCCAGCTTGCGCTTGATGTTCTCGCGATGCGCCTCGACGGTTTTCTGGCTGAGGTTGAGATCCGCGGCAATCTGGCGGGTGTTCAGGCCGCGACCGAAAAGTTCGAATACCACGAGTTCCCGGTCGGTCAGTCGATCCATGGGCAGCCGGCCGTCTTCCCGTGCCCGCCCGGACATCGTGCCGAGGATCTTCTGGGACACGGAGCTGGAAAAGAAGAACCGGCCGGCGGCAACCTCCCTGATGCCCTCGAGAACCCGGCCGGCGCCCTCCTCCTTCATGATGAAGCCACTTGCGCCGGCCCGCAGGGCGCGCTCGGCGAAAAGGTTTTCGTCGTGGACCGTCAGAACCAGGAACCTGGCACTGCCTGAAAGCGCCCGAGCGTCCTTCAGCACGTCGATTCCCGATCTTCCCTTCAGGGAAAGATCCAGTATCACCACGTCAGGTGGCGATGTCCTGATGATTGCCATCGCGTCGGCACTGGATCCGGCGCCACCCCCGAAGATCATGTCCGGTTGTCCGCGGATGATTTGCTCAAGTCCGGTTCTGAAGATTTCGTGATCGTCAATTATCATGACGCGGATGGGGGCAGAGGCGGATTTTGCCGGAGAGTTCATTTCTGCGCCGCCTGTGTGTTACCTTTCGATGGTATTGCAGCCGTCACAAACTGCCAAGTAATTCTTTGCGGGGATCCGCTTCAGTGGCGCACGAGGTAGTGGTCAAGTTCCCACTGGTGCACTGTGGATATGTAGTCGGCCCATTCGTGGGTTCTGGATTCGACGATTGCATCGTAGAGATGGTTGCCCAGCGCCTGGCGAACCACCGGATCCCGGCGCAGGCAGTTGACCGCGTCCATCAAGTCCACCGGCAGTTCCTCGATCTTCAGGCGGGCCTTTTCCCTTTGGGACATCGCGAAGATGTTCTTGTTGATCGCCGGGCCCGGGTCGATTCGGCCGGCAACCCCGTCCAGGCCGGCGGCCAGCATCGTTGCGAAGGCCAGGTACGGGTTGCAGGACGGATCGGGATTCCTGACCTCAACGCGTGAGCCGTTGCCACGCTGATCCGGAATCCTTAGCAGGGGCGATCGGTTGCGAAGCGACCAGACGATGTTCGTGGGGGCCTCGAACTCGGGAACCAGCCGCTTGTACGAATTCACGGTCGGATTCGTGATGGCGCACATGGCCCTTGCATGCCGCAGCAGCCCGCCGATGAAGTGGTGTGCCATTTCCGAAAGCCCGTCTTCGCTGGCCGGGTCGTCAAAGACGTTGGCGCCGTTCTTGAAAAGGGAGATGTGCGTGTGCATGCCCGACCCTGCGATTCCCTTCAGGGGCTTGGGCATGAAGGTCGCGTGAAGCCCGAAATCAAGGGCGACCTTCCTGACGACGAACTTGAAGGTGGCAATCTTGTCCGCGGTGGCGACCGCCTCATCGTACTTGAAATCGATTTCGTGCTGGCCAGCCCCGCATTCGTGGTGGGCCGCCTCGACCTCGAACCCCATCTGCTCCAGAGAATTCACGATCGCCCGACGACAGTCTTCCCCCTTGTCGATCGGCGCCAGGTCGAAGTAGGCGCCGCGATCGTGCGTCGTGGTTGACGGCGAACCGTCGGGGTTTCTCTGGAAAAGGAAGAACTCCGCCTCCGGTCCAAGCATCGCAACGCAACCCATTTCGGAGATTCTTGCGGTCATTTTCTTCAAGGCGGTTCTCGGACAGCCGTCGAACGGACTTCCGTCCGGATTGGCGATATCGCAGATGACACGCGCCACTCGACCGCGCTGATCCTCCCAGGGGAATATCAGGAAAGTCTTCAGATCGGGCTTCAGCAGCATGTCAGATTCCTCGATTCGGACGAATCCGGCAATCGAGCTGCCGTCGAACATGATCTTTCCATCAAGTGCTTTTTCGAACTGCCGTTCGGGCACTTCCACATTTTTATTGACGCCGTTGACGTCGGTGAATTGAAGACGCAGGAACCTGATCCTCTCGGCGGCACACATCTGCAGAAGATCTTCCTTTGCGAACCAGTTGACGGATGATGTCATTTTTTTGCTTCCTGTCTGTGAAAAATTGTCAAATTAGAAGCTTTCAAGCGAAATTCGACTGAAGTTTACGCGCAATATTGCAAACTGACAATCTGAATTTGTCGTTTTTGCAAATTTCGGTGGTCACTTTGGTTCAGTCAGCCCCGTTCGGTTCGTCTTGCGCCGGGCCTTGATTCGGGCAACCATATCCCGGGCTTTGAAGTCAGGTTTCCGGCATGCGGAATTTCGAAGGCGATTCCATTGAACTCCTGGTGGTCGGTCCCGCATTTCTGGAGGCGTTCGTGCCTTCGGGGGTAACCCCGCTTCCCGGAACCGAACAATACGTTCCGTCCATTCCGATCGGTCTGGGCGGGGCCTTGAATGCGGCCTCGGTAGCCGCGGCTCTTGGCATTTCGACCGGCTTCATGTATCCGCGCACTTCGTGGGTTGTTGACGGAGCCATCGAGGAGTGCTGCCGGCGCACCGGCATCAGGGCAATTCCATGGGGATCGGCTTCCGAGCCATTTGTGACGCTGGTGTGGACCGACGCCAGGGATCGAGCGTTCATCAGTTCAGGTGACTGGGATTCGTTTGACAGATGCCCGGCTTTTCCCCCTGCGAGGTGGGTTCATGTCGGCGGCCTGATCGAATGCCGTCTGCTGGAGAGCCGGATTGCCGAAGCCGCGGCGGCCGGCTGCCGCACAAGCTCGTGCGCGGGATGGAACCTGCCGATTCTTGATTCCCTGGGGGCAGGGCAACTGCCGTTTCTTGACGTCCTTTTCATGAACCAGGCCGAGGCCGAACAAGTTTCCGGCGGCGTCGAGGACGCGCTTCGCCTGCTTCCCGGGCAGGTCGCGCGCGACGTCGTCGTTACCCTTGGATCGGAAGGGGCGGTCGGCGTGGTTGGCGGCCGGCGTGTCGCCGCATCCGCGCCGGCTGTTGAAACGGTCGATCCCACCGGAGCCGGCGATGCCTTCGCGGCTGCATTCGCAAGCGGCTTCATAATTGCAGAAAGGCAGGGCGTCGCGGGAAACCCGGAAGAAATCGTTGCCGGCGCATGTCGGGTGGCATCAAGGGTTGTCGGGATCCGGGGCGGCGTCGTAATCGACCCCGTTCAGGTCACTTCAAGGTAGCGCTGTTCCAGATCCTGGCCGCGCCTGACGCCGCTGACCGACGCGCCGGCCGCGATTGCTCCGGCAATGATTGCGGAAACCGCATCCTCGACTTTCTGGTCCGCCGTGGTCTTGAACATCACCTTCAACTCGCCATCGTTTCCACCCGCCATCACGCCGACGACTCCCGGAATGGCTTCGATTCTGGCCTGAATGGCGGCGTCCAGGTTGGAAATGGTCATCATCACCTGCTGGTTGCGCGATGTCAGGTCGTCCATGCGTCCCGAGGAAACCAGCTTGCCCTGTGAAATGATGGCCGCGTGGGTGCAAAGGTCCTGGACCTCGGCAAGGTTGTGGCTTGATACGACGACGGTCGCGGTGCCGGCAAGCGCCCGGATCATCTGGCGCACCGTGAACGCGTTTCGCGGATCAAGGCCTGCGGTCGGTTCGTCAAGCATGACAAGGTCGGGCCTGCCAAGGAATGCCTGGGCAATGCCGAAGCGCTTGGACATGCCGTGTGAAAGGTGGGCACCTTTCATGCGGGCCGCGTCCGTCAGATCCACCGCGCGAAGAAGCTGAGTCGCCTGATCCTCGGCTTCCCGCCGGGCCAGCCCGACCAGGCTCCCCAGAAAGATCATGCTCTGCAGCACCGTCCTGTCGGGATTGAACCTGGCGTCCTGCGGAAGCGCCGAAAGGCGCCCGGCGTGAAATGGAAATTCCTTCAACGGATAACCCAGGACCGTCGCCGACCCGGAAGATGGCTTGACGAAGCCGCACAACATCGAAAACGTGGTTGTCTTTCCGGCCCCGTTCGGTCCGAGCAGGCCGAAGATGGAACCGGTCGGGATCTGCAGGTTCAGCCTGTCAACGGCGATCAGGTTTCCGAAAGCCTTGGACAGGTTTTCCGTCTGGACCGCAATGCCGCCCGATTGCTGCTGTTCTGTCGGGTTCATATGTCCCTCCTGAGGAAACGCTGCCAGGCGGCCGCAAAGAACAGGGTTCCAAACAGCACGTATGCCCCGACGCCGGCCAGGATTTCATCCGCCCTCGGTGACCAGATTTTGTATCGGTAGTGGGATGGCGATGCCCATCCGAACATGTCTGACTGGGCCAGTCCCGCCAGGAACAGCAGGACGACGATCGTCAGCAGCAGCGCGGTTCCGGAACCATCGACCAGTGAGGACATCAGGCTGGTCAGTCCCAGGTAGCAGAAGCCGATCAGCAGGGTGAACCCGAAGAATTTCATAATCAGCGGAATGGACTGGAAAAGGTTGAAGCCGTTCAGGTTGAACGCCAGGTATCCAAGGAACACGACCCAGGAAAGAACGATTGCGGCGACAAAAACGGTCGTGTGGGAAAGCCACTTGCCGATGACCAGCGAGGATCTCGAGGCCCGCAGGAGAACGAAGCGGGCCGATTTCGTCCTGATTTCGCGGTTGAGCATGTCGCTGCTGATGACAGCAATCAGAAGCGGAAGGAACGACTGGGTCAGCCAGAAGAATACCATCAGGGCAACCGGCATGTTGACGAGGTGGTTCGCCAGCAGGGTGTCGTTTCCAAGCGCGGCCGAAATGACCTGCTGGATCTGATCCATCTGGGTCTTCAGGCCTTCCTGGACGCCTGGTTCGGCAAGCAGTTTGTTCTGAAGAAAGGTCGTCACGGCGGCGACCAGCAGGGCGAGTCCCGCATAAACCGCCATGGTGACGACGGCCTTGCTGGTCCTTATCGAGGTCCCCAGGTCAAACCTGGCGATCTTCAGGGCCTGTGAAATGGTGCTGTTCAAGGGAATGCTCCCGGAAATCGATGACGGATATTAACACGGCGCGCCGATGCGGTATTCCCGTTTCATTCCTGCGGCGCCACGTACGGAATCTCGAGCCTGTCGTACTCGCCGCCGTCAAGGTTCATGAAGCGGACAACCAGTTTGTCGCAGTTGGCTTCGACAATCGCGAAGTTGTGCACGTAGTTGAATGTCCATGGCTGCGGCAGCTCGGGCGTCGGTTCGCATGTGTCGTCCAGCGAGCCGCCCAGGCCGCCGGGAAGAATGGTGTGGACGCCTTCGGTCACACCGTATTCGTAACCGTGCATGTGGCCGTGGAACATCGCCTGGATTCCGTTGGCGGCGGCCAGCGGCACAAGGGATGTGCGCAGGCATAATTCGCCGGAATAGCTGCAGCCGCCCCAGCCCTGGCAGTACGGTGGTTCGTGTATGAAGAACAGGCGCCACTGCGCGGTCTTGTATTCCTCGGATTCGAAGCGCTTCTTGAAGAAGGCGACCTCGCCCCATTCGGTTTCAGGTGTCGAAAGATAGAAATCGCGTACCCATCCGCCGCCAAGCCACACGTTTCCGATCCGGCGATCCCAGTAGCCTTCGCCGTAACCGTCCTCTACTTCTTCGGGAATGCCGATCGGGCTGACGAAGCTGTTGAAGAATTCGTACTCGTGGTTCGAAGGATCCGCCCCGGTGTCGTGATTTCCGATGACGGTCCAGATGTTCACGCGGCTTCCAAGATTCTGGAACCCGAGGAAAGTCTCATCGTACTGGGCAACTTCGACCTGGTGGACGAAATCGCCGATACCGAAAGCGAAATCGACGCCTTCGGCAAGCGCGATTGCCGTCATCTTCCGCAGGTTTTCGATGTTGCAGTGGGCATCGGCGAAAACCGCGAATTTCATCGGCGCCGGGGTGTCCGGCATCGTGCGGAACGTCAGGTCGGTCGTACGGGTTTCGCCAACGCGTGCCGAGTAATGGATTTCGGTCGCGGCCGGAAGGTCGTCAAGCGTGATTTCGTACTGGCCGTATTTGTCCGGAAGCCCGCATTCGGTCAGGGGCTGGTCATTGACGGTGTAATCGACGCAACCTTCGTCGGTCGTCACCGTCGCGGTTCGCCACACGACCGTGACGGTGTCGCGGTCGGACATCTGGATCAGGGGGCCGCGCTTGAACGTGCTGTCTTCAACAAGTGTCCACGACGCACCGGTCGGCACGCCGGTGCAACCTGGCTGCCAGTGGAATTCCGGGGCGGTGTCCACGGGGACGTCGCCCGTCGTGTCGGACGGGATGTCCGGGATCGAGGCGTCGGCGGTGTCTTCCGGCAGCGCATCCTGAACCGCGCCATCGGTGGTCGCCTCGCCGGTGGCGTCAATCGGCTGCAGGCTGTCCTCGACGGTGTCGGCAGCCGCTTCGGGGGCGACATCGCCGGCCTTCACGTCTGACATGACGTCATTTCCGTTTTCACCATTGCCGCAACCGGCGGCCGCCATTGTGGCAACAAATACAGCAAGGACGAATGGAATCGGTTTCATCGGCGGGCCTCGAAAAACGACTGAAAGGTCCCCGGACGCGGCCGGGGCGCATATGCCGCGGATTCTATCAGAAATGACGTCCGGAATGTTGGCCCAATGACGGCATGCGTCAATAATCGAACTGGAGAGGAGGCAGATTGTTGTGCCGGCCGACAGCACGCTTGCCTCGATTTCGTTCATCCGAAGTCCGGGAGAATGGACTCCCGCCCCGGATTAGTTACATTCGCAAACGACCGTCTTGATGCCGTGGAGTTCAATCACTCCGGTCTGGCAGCCGTACATGCATGAAAACAGGTAAATGGCCGGTTCTTCGCAGTCGGCGCAGCAGTTCCAGCACTCGCCGTCCAGGCAGAAGTCGTTGCCGGGTTCAATGCTGCCGCAAAGTCCTTCGCCGCCTTCGCCGGGGGTAAGGCAGGTGCCGCCGCCGGAAGCCCGGTCGTCACACCAGTCGCGGCACATGTCGATTTCGTCGAACGCCATCGCATAATACTGCCGGTAGTTGTTGTTCAGGCACTTGACCGTGGCTGCGTCGATGAACGCCGTCGATTCCGTGTCCTGGCCGACCCAGTCCAGTTTTTCGCAACCCCAGACGTCCGCGCCGTCGACGAAGTCATGACAGCCCACGTAAACGGTCACCGCCTCGCCCATGTCGAATTCCGGCCATTCGTTGCCGTGCCGGTCGACCGTCTGGACTTCAAGCAGGTCGTCTTTCAGGATTGCCCGGTTTGAAACGACGGTCTGTCCGCCGGCCGGGGAGAATTTCGTCAGCAGTTCGTATGTACCGGCATCGGTCATCCGCAGAAGGCGCAATTCCTTTATGTAATCGGCCGGGATGTTTCCAAGCTGCGACGTATCGACCGTGGCGCTGCCATCGTCCTGGCCGATGACCGGCAACGGAATCAGGATGTAGTACTTGAAGTCGATTTCATGGTGGCGCGACAGGTCGTTGTTGACGATGATCTGGGAAAATCCGGATTTGACCTGACTGGCGCCGAAGTTCTTCACGGTCAGTGTCCTTCCGGAGTAGTCCTCCAGGGGCAGTGCGTCCGCGAAAACTGCGTCGGTCGTACCCAGACGATCCCAGGTGAATGTCGCAACCGAGGACGGGTTCGTCGGCAGGGCCTCCACCACAAGCAAGGAATCGGTCGCAGTCGTGTCGCGCGCCTCTGCATATGCAAGGCTCAGCGGGGGCAACAGTCGTTTCAGGGTCAGGAAGGTGGTTGAATTTGAGAATGAAGTTCCCGAAAGGTAGCCCAATTCCGCGTCCATCTGGTGGTTAAGCAGGTTTGCGACCAGGTGAAGATGCAAGCCCGATCCGGTCTCCGGCGTCTTTACCAGGGCCTGCGCGTACGCCTCAAGGATGGTGCCAATCCCGTCGCCGCGGGGTGAATCCAGAAGCGCGCGAGAAAGTGCAGCCGTGGAATTTGAACCGGAGCCCGCCCTGAGGACGGCCGGGACGACACCTATGCCCGCGCGGTCGGCGATGAAGTCCAGGAAGTGGGCCGTCATGTAGTAACTCTGGTCGTTTCCGGCGGAAAGCCCCAGGCTCATGTACTTGCCGTCCTCGTTTCGTCCGTAAAGCGTGTCCCTTGCGGCCCCGGAAAGCGACTGGGCCCTGGCGCTGAAGTAGTTCGCCGAGCCTTCGATGAACCACAACCATGAGCCCACCCCGGCAACCAGGTGCGCCAGCCGGCCGGTTTTGCCAGTCAGGAAGTACTGCCCCTGGAACACGTGCACCAGCTCGTGGCCGGCCACGCCCTTCATGTCGTTGAAGGACTTGATCTGGCTGGCGGAAATTTTCATCGGGCCGCCCATCGGGCTGAGTCCGGCCGATTCTCCGCATGATTCCACGAATACATGGCGCTGATCGTCGGTCAACGGCGAAAAGATCGCGTCGGTTCCATCGGACACCGCAAGCAGCTTCGCATAGGCGTCGTTCAGGGCAGCGTCAAGGTCTTCGATGTAGTCGGGGGTCGCGGGATCTGTCGCCCGGCCGCTGGAGCTTTTCCAGGACGCGTCATCCGGAACGGTCCAGTCGCTTCCGGCCGCATGCGGATAGTAGGTTATCACGAAAGCCGATCCGGGGATCCTGGCTTCCATGGAGTTCGTCCAGAGCGCGAGCCCGACCCGGTAGCTGGCTTCGGCCACCGTCAGGGCGCAAGACACCATCGAGGCCGACCTCGCTGTCGACGACCGGGATTCCGGTTCCAGCGGCACCACTAAAGATATCTCCCTGGATTTGACGTCATAGTCCGTCAGACTGGCTGCCGGAACCCAGTCTCCAGTCAACGGATCCTGGCGTTCAACGGTCAGTGATGCAGGCGAAAATTCGTCCGGAAGCAGACTGGCTGCCAGTGGAATGGTCAGGACCGCGTCGCCTGTGGCGGATCCGCTGAAATTGAGCAGATAGGTGCCGGATACGTTCATGCGGTCGCCGGTGACGCTGCCGTCGGCGTCCGACGTTCTGGTGAAGGTGACGCTGGCTTCCCCGAGCGACGAGTCAACGTCAATCGATGCGCTGGCGCCGTCCCCCGCAGAAGCCCTCAGGGTTCGAACCGGGTTTTGTCCCACCTGGGACGAGCATCCGGTTGCGGCAAGAAATATGAAACACAATCCGGCCGTCAAGCGGCTCAACGAAGTCATACAGCCCCCCCTTTCCTGCAACGATAAACGGATCGCCCGCGACCAATCGAAGGCCGGATTGTATCCCGAAAAGCGGCGGCACGGAAAATGTCGACGCGCGGGAATTCACTGAAGCAGCCGAAGCCCGCCGGCGATAAGTAGCACCGGCCGTTCTGGACGAATTTCTGGAGCCGGTTGAGTCCATGTTCCCATAAGTCGTTTCGGCGTTATACTCCGGCCGGTTCCGACAGGAATTGTCCGGAACCGTCCTTTCGCGGAGGCGTGGTGATGGAATCGGCTGAAAGATTGTGCGGAATCGAACCTTTCTATGTGATGGAACTGCTTGCCAGAGCCAAGGAACTCGAGGCGCAGGGCCGTGACATCATTCACATGGAAGTCGGCGAGCCGGACTTTCCAACCCCGGAGCCTGTCCGCAGGGCGGGCGCGCAGGCCATACTTGACGGCAGGATGTTTTACACGAACGCACTCGGGCTGCCGGAACTTCGCCAGGCCATTTCGGATTTTTATCGGGAAAGGTACCGGGTCGATGTTCCAGCCTCCCGGATTGTGGTCACGGCCGGCGCTTCTGGCGCCCTTGTCCTGGCCCTTGCGTGCCTGGCAAATCCCGGCAGCGAGTGGCTGCTGCCGGATCCCGGGTATCCGTGCAACCGTCACTTCGTGAAGTCGTTCGACGCGGTGCCGGTTGGCATGCCGGTCGGTTCCGGAACGGGATTTCAGCCGACAGTCGATGATCTTGCGCGTCACTTCAACAATCGCACGGCCGGCGTGATGGTCGCGTCGCCGGCAAACCCGACCGGCACGATGCTTTCGGCCGAAGCAATCGGTTCGATTGCCGCATTCACCAGGGATCGCGGCCTGCACCTGATCGTCGATGAAATCTATCACGGCCTTACATACGACGGTGATGCGCCGACGGCCCTGGCGGCCGGCGACGACATCTTCGTGGTAAACAGTTTTTCCAAGTATTTCCAGATGACAGGCTGGCGGCTTGGCTGGCTTGTCGTGCCGGATCGCTTCGTCAGGGATATCGAGAAACTGGCCCAGAACCTTTTTATCGCCGCTTCGACCGCCGCGCAGCATGCGGCGCTTGCGGCCTTCCATCCGGAGACGATCGCCATCCTGGAAGAGCGGCGTGCCGAGATGAAGCGGCGCCGCGATTTCCTTGTTCCGGCCCTGGAATCGGTCGGGCTGAAGATCCCGGTGCGCCCGTCCGGCGCGTTTTATATTTATGCCGACTGCAGCGGGCTTACGGACGACAGCGACTGTTTCTGCCGCAAGCTTCTGGAAGATGTCGGCGTCGCGGTAACGCCCGGCAAGGATTTCGGTATCAACCAGCCCGAGCGGCACATAAGGCTTGCTTACGCCAACCAGATTTCACGGCTTTCAGAGGCTGTTGATCGAATCAGGGATTTCGTTTCCAGGCAGGAGGTCTGACATGACAGGATTTTTAGTGTCCTCACGGCAGAATTGCAATCGTCGGTGCCTTATGGTGCTTCAGGCCGCAATTCAGATGTTTGCTTTGGGCGTTCTGGTTGCTTTTGTCGCCTGCGGGGCCGGCGAATCAGGCCATGATAACGGTTCGGGGAACCCAGACTCCGTTGAAAATTTTGATGTCGTGGGGGATAACCTGTTGCCGGGGGATCAGGGCGATTTCGATGCCAGGGATCCCGGTGGTGACTCTGTCCTTGACGCAGGGCCGGACATCGATGCCGGAGCGGACGCGGACGCAGCCGTTCCTGATGTGCCTGATGTCGTCCAGAAGGATGTCCAGGACATTCATGGTTCCGATGCCGATCCCGATTTGCCGAATGAAACCGTTGTTGGTGACGACGGCAATCCATCTGACGTCACTCCCGACTCCTCCCAACCGTCGTGTTCCGGTTCATGCCAGTTCGGGGTTGATGTCGATTCGTGCGATTTCGGGTACCTGATCTGCGGTTGTGACGATGACAATCAGTGGCGCGAATACGATTGTCGCGAAGTGTGCATCGAGGACGGCCTGCTGGGCGGGGAGTGCGTGCCTCAACTCGGCATGCTGGTTTGCGACTGCACAAGCGATTGCGAAGACCTTCAGGCGATCTCGGACGACTGCTACTATGGACTCTATACTGAATGCACATGTGCTCCGGAAGATCCTTGCGGCTGGTCTGAAAATGGTATCTGCAATTCGGGTTGCCTGCTGGAGGTTCCAGAGTTCTTCGATGACTTCATGGACTGCCGGTGTCTTGGCGCGTGCGAATATGAAAGCTTCCTGGGCTTCTGCGACAACGACGGTGACTTGTGCTTCTGTCACGAGGACGAATACCAGGATTACGTAAGTTGTCCGGATTACTGCCAGTCACTTGGAACGACCACCGGAAAGACCGAATCATGCACATACGAGCTGATGGAATATCTGGGCGATTATGAATTCCTGCCGACCTGTGACTGTGTTGAGTAATGGGTTGAATGAACAGCCCGCCTGTTTGATATTCCTGCCGCAATCCGACTCCAGCCACATGGAGCAGATGACCTTCTGTCCGTTTTCGCAAATCCGTCGCATAAGTCTATAATCGGGGGAAACGGCTCCCATGCGGCGACCTGCCGCCATCACGCCTGGTTCCGGAGGTTTCTGTGGATAATCGTTTTCGAAGGTTTCCTGGATGGCGCCTTTCGTTTCTGTCCTGCATCGCGGTGATGGCGGCATTCGCCGGCGGCTGCGGCGATGGCGGTTCGCTGGCGGAACTGGACTGGGATCAGTGGGATTCGCCTTCGGCCGAATACAGGCCGTGGGTTCGCTGGTGGTGGCCTGGGAACGACGTTGATGACCAGGAACTTCAGCGGGAGGTGGCTCTGCTTGCCGCCAACGGTTTCGGCGGAGCCGAGGTCAACTCGATGAGCGCGGCGCTTGACTGGGAACCGGACGAGGCCGAAGTCGCGCGCCGTTTCGACTGGGGTTCCGAGTTGTTCTGGTCGCGTGTCAGGCTGGCCGCCGAGGCAGCCCAGGCCAATGGAATCATGCTGGATCTGACGGTCGGCTCCGGCTGGCCAAGCGGGGGCCCGCATGTAACCATCGACGATTCGATGCGGACGCTGCTCTGGTCGGAATTCCCGGTTACCGGTCCGAAGAGCGTAACCATCGAGATTGGCGAACCTCCGAAGGATCCGTTTTACGAGGTCGCGGCGCTGGCCGAAGGCATCGGCGAGCCGATGGCCCGGTGGCTGCCCGAGGGTTGCACGACCGTGGAAGTCCTGGCCGCCAGGAAGATCGGCGGAATCCGCAATCCCGACGTATGGGATTTGACCGACCAGGTGAATCTGGACGATGAGTCGGTCACAGTGCTGACTGCAAGCCTGAAGCCCGACGGCAAGCTGACCTGGGACGCGCCTGCCGGTGACTGGCTGATCGTTGCCTTCCATTCATGTCCGGACGGCCAGTTCGTCCACCTGAACGCGTACGCCGAGCCGAAGGAAGCGTTCGTGTTCGACCATTTCGACGTCGATCAGGTCGTGCGCGGGGCCGAAGTCCTGGCCGGCCAGGACGCCGGTCTTGGCGACTTGTACGGCACGGCAATCCGCGGGTTGTTCGTCGATAGTTTCGAGATGAGCACCGAGCGCTTCTTCCCGGCAGACTTTCTTCAGAAGTTCCAGGAAATGCGCGGTTACGACGTGCGACCGTGGCTGCCGGCGGTGGTGGCGCCTGGCGCGGACAATTACGTGTTCGACGGCGCCGGGATTGCCAACAAGTGTCCGTTCGTGTTCGGCGAAATGGACGGCAGGATCGCCCGGGATTACCAGAAGACGGTTTCCGACCTTTTCATCGATCGTTACATCGGCACCAGCACGACATGGGCTTCAGCCCGCGGGATGAAGTTCCGAATCCAGCCATACGGGCTGCACATTGATTCGATCCGTGCGGCCGGTGTGGCATCGGTTCCCGAAACCGAGCAGCTTTACGGCGGCGGATCCGAGCTGTCGCTGAAGGTCATGGCGTCAGGCGCGCACCTGTACGGCAGGAACGTCGTTTCCGCTGAATCGCTGGTTTCGGCCGGTCGTGACTACATGTCCACGCCGACCAAGATCCGCGCGTGGCTGGACAAACTGTACACGTCGGGCGTGAACCAGGCCGTCTATCACGGATTCCCGTTCAAGACCGGGCTGGATAAGTACGGCGAAACCGACTGGCACGCGTTCTCGTCGCCGTATTCGGGCCTTGGGACGTATTCGGAAAACATCAGCGAGGCCAATCCTTTCTGGCCGTTCATCGACACCATCAACCGGTACGCGGCCCGCGTGCAATACATGCTGCGCCAGGGCACGCCCAGGGCCGACGTGCTTGTCTATTACCCGTACCTGGGCATTCCGGCTTCGATCATGTCGCTGCGCGACCACCAGGAAACCCTGTTCAAGGGCCAGTTCGGCGACGAAAACCCGCGCGGCCAGGAAGGCATGCTCGAGATGGCCCAGGGGCTGTTCGGAGGCTTCAATCCAAGTGATTCGACCTGGTGGATGGGCGCGGTTTGGCCGGTGATGCAGGCGGTCGAAAATCTGGGCTACACCTGGGAATGGATCAACGACGACGCGCTGGCTTCCGCCCAGGTTGTGGATGGGCGGCTTGTCGTCGGCGATGCCAGTTACGGCTCGGTCGTGGTAATGCGCGCGCCTTGGATGGAAAAGGCCGCGGCGCAGAACCTGGCGGCCATGGCTGCGGACGGACTGCCGGTCGTGGTCGTTGGCGATGCACCGGCGGTGCAGCCGGGCTTCCATGATTACGAGGCCGGTGATGCCGCGGTTGACGCGGCGTTTGACGCGCTTTCGGGCCTGCCGAATGCCGCTTCGGTTCCTGTCGTCGAAACGCCTTCGACGGTGGAGAACGGCAACCCGCAACTGTTTACCGCCGACGGGCTTGCCGCCGCGCTGATGACAGCCGGCCTTCGCTCCGCCTTCGATATTTCATCCCGCGGCGCGACCGTCCGCACGATCGCCCGCGACATGGGCGACGCCCGGATATGGTTCATCCGCAACCCGTCCGACCAGGACCAGGAAGTCCAGGTCACCCCCGATGTCGATTGCGGCGGCGGCGTGGTCGCGGATGCGATGGAAGGCTGGGTGGCACCGCTCAATTTGCAGGCCGGCGGCATGTTCACGGTGGCGATACCGGCGTGGACTTCACGGTTCGTGATTTGCGGGATGCCAGCTCCGGCGGATTTGAAAAGCCGGGCAGGGTTGGCGCCCTTGTCCGGGGAACTCCATGACGTCCTGACCCTGGATGGCTGGAGCCTGCTCGTTGAAGGTGACGACGTCGTCGATGGCGCATACGGTTCGACCGAAAACGCCCTGGGCGACTGGCGTGACGTCGAGGCGTTGAAGCATTGCTCCAGCCAGGGGCTTTACCAGGCGACCTTCACGTCCGGCTTCGAATTCCTGTGGGACGTCCCGACCGAGGAAAGGACCGCGCTTTACATCGACCTGGGCATCGTACACGGGGCCGCGGCGGTCAGCATCAACGGATCCGGCCCTTATGAGGTGATATCCGAGCCTTACAGGTTGGACGTCACCCAGTACCTGATGTCGGGTGAAAACGAGATTTCCGTCGTTCTGGTTCCGGCCCTGCGCAATCGCCTGGTCGGCCTTGGCCTTGCCAAGGATCCGACGGCGGCCCAGTTCGACAAAAAGGGCGACACCATCGTCGCGACCGGCCTTGTCGGCCCGGTCACCCTTGAAACCATCGTCGGCCGGTGGTGACAGCCGCGACGCAACGCTGAGCCATCCCCTCATAGGAAAGGGAGTACGCCCGGTGATGGTTGGCGGTCGG
>ERZ795031.53-NODE-53-length-147172-cov-17.008102_pt1 | contig 147172 bp, 132 predicted proteins | sample MGYA00375123_ERZ795031 | MGnify/ENA primary metagenome ERZ795031 (study PRJEB30166, sample SAMN05720159) | activated sludge metagenome | isolation source: anaerobic digester from wastewater treatment plant | place: USA | collected 2015-04-21 ...
ATATGAAGCGGTCGTACCTTTCGGGGATGAGGAAAGCGTCACCTGCGATGGCGATCTAGGGACTGGTGTGTCCGGGGCATGGGAATACCGCCGGATACAAGGAGCTGGAGATGATTCTGGCAGAAAAATGAGCCCCCTTACTTGATATTTTGATGAAAAAATACCAATCAACCCCAGATAAACACTTCTTGCCGGATTACGCAAAGGTCTCACTTGGAGCTGTTCGAGGAGCTCTCGGCAGCGGACAGGAATTTTCTGAATGATTGACTGGGCTTATGCTATTGAGGTAGTGCAATATATACGCACTATACATCATAGAGACGTTATGCCCTTCCAGGAGCCCTGATGAAAGTTGCTTTGATTCATGACTGGCTGAACGGCATGCGGGGAGGTGAGAAGTGCCTTGAGTGCTTCTGCGAGCTTTTCCCGCAGGCCGATCTCTATACGCTCTTCCACGACAGGGGGAAGTGCTCGGAGACAATCGAGGGAATGAGGATCCGCACCTCGTTCATAGACGCCATTCCCTGCAGGGATCGTTATTACCGGTACCTGCTCCCCCTGTTTCCCATCGCGATCGAGAGGTTCATCCTGAAAGATTACGACCTCGTCCTGAGCTCCAGCCACTGCGTGGCCAAGGGCATCATCCCGGGGCCCGATGCCGTACACCTCTCCTATGTGCACTCGCCCATGAGGTATGTCTGGGACATGTATGACGATTACTTCGGCCCGGGAAGAGTGAACCCCCTTGTCGGCCGCGTGGTCCCGTTCTTTGCATCCCTCCTGAGGACATGGGACGCCGTCTCCTCGGCGCGGGTCGATCACTTCATCGCCAACTCCCGCCACGTTGCCAGGAGGATCGGCAAGTACTACCGCAGGGAAGCCTCGGTGATACATCCGCCGGTGGACATCGAGCGATTCGGGATATCCGGGGAGGTTGAAGACTACTACCTGATCGTTTCAGCCCTGGTGCCCTACAAGAGGATCGACCTTGCCATCCGGGCATTCAACCGGCTGGGCCGGCGGCTGAAGATCGTAGGCACCGGCCCGCAGGAAGCCGAGCTCAAGGGCATGGCCGGCCCCACGATCGAGTTTGTGGGCTGGGCCGATGACAAAGCCTTGGCAGGCCTGTACTCCCGGTGCAGGGCCTTCGTGTTCCCCGGCGAGGAGGACTTCGGCATCACCCCGCTGGAGGCCATGGCTTCCGGGAGGCCGGTCATCGCCTATGCCAGGGGAGGCGCCCTCGAGACGGTGCGGGGCCTCGAGTGCGAAAAGCCTACAGGGCTCTTTTTCCATGAACAGACTGTCGAGGCGCTTCAGACAGCGGTCGAGCAGTTCGAGAAGAACCTCGGGCGGTACGATCCCCAGGCTGTCCGCAGGCATGCTTCTCACTGGAGGCGCGAGAGGTTCAAGGACGAGATGACACGCGCCATCGAGGGCCTGTTCGCCGGGCGAAGTGGTGCGCGGGAGGCGAGAAAGGGCATGGAATCCGGGACATGATAAAGCGGGGGCGCGATTTTTTCAGGCATGCAGCATGCTCGCTCACGCTGTGCTGCTCGGATGTTCTTGCCCTGACCATGAGCTTTGCGCTCGGGTATTTTTTCCGTGCATGGGTGTTTGCCGAGATTATCCCGGTATTCCCTCCGATGCAGCACTCTGTGTGGGTGTACTGGGGCATGTGGCCGCTCTTTCTCTTCGTGATCCTGCTCTTTGCCTACGGGGGGCTCTATCCATCCATCGGGATGAGCTTCTGGGAAGAGACGAAAGCGGTCACCAAGTATACCTCTGTCTCGTTCATTGCCGTGGTCGTGATGACTTTTGTCGCCAAGACCTCGGTGAATTTTTCCCGCACGGTCGTGGTCATGGCACTGATGATCTCCCTGGTGACGCTGCCCGCCATGCGCAGGATAACGCGGTATTTTCTCGGCAGGGCAGGCCTGTGGAAGAAGACCGTGGTGCTCATCGGCACGCAGCAGGCTGTGAGCCAGGTATTGTGCAACCTCGGAAAGCACCCGGACTGGGGCTACATCCCCGCCGGGGCGGTGCTCCCAGACGGAGAGGATGCTCCCGAAGGGCTGAGCCATCTCGGGCGGATCTCGCACATGAATTCACTGAACCTGCGGGTGGACGAGGCCATCGTGACCATGCCGCAGCGCTCCAGGGAGGAGCTGGTATCGGTGGTAGAGAGCGCTACGCGCTTCGCCCCGGTGGTCAAGGTGATGGCCGACCTCTACGGACTGGCCTCTGCGGGAGTGAAAACCCACGATCTCGACGGCATGCTTCTCCTGGAGATGCAGTACCGGCTTTACCGCAGCGAGAACCGGCTGCTCAAGCGGGGGTTCGACCTCTTGCTTTCGGCAGTTTCGCTGGTTGTGCTCTCCCCCGTCCTCGTGCTGACGGCATTGCTCGTCAAGCTGGATTCTCCCGGGCCCGTGCTGTTCGGTCATACCCGGGTCGGAAGGGACGGTTCGAGGTTTACCTGCTATAAGTTCAGGACCATGGTTCCAGACGCCCAGGAACGGCTCGCCGCCCTGCTCGAGAACGATCCTCAGGCGAGAAGGCAGTGGGACAGGGATTTCAAGCTCAAGAGCGACCCCAGGGTCACTCGGGTGGGGAAATTCCTGAGGAAGACGAGCCTGGACGAGTTGCCCCAGATATGGAACGTGCTCAAGGGGGAGATGAGCTTCATCGGCCCCAGGCCCATCGTTCCCGAAGAGGTTGAGCGCTATGGCGACAAGGCCAGGTACCTGTTTCGGGTCACGCCGGGCATCACCGGGCTGTGGCAGGTATCCGGGAGGAACGACATCGACTACTCCGAGAGGGTGCTTTTAGACGAGTATTATGCGAAGAACTGGTCCCTGTGGCTGGATATCGAGATCCTTCTGCGGACCGTCGGTGCGGTATTCAGGAGGAATGGAGCATATTGAACCCGACAATGTGTGAAAAACTTGGACTTGCTTCCGAGCCGGTTTCAGAAAAAGGGGAGGAGCGCCACGTATCTCCGGGTGCAACGGCCTGGCTGGTCACCATTGCCGCCGGCCTCTCGCTCGTACCGATATGGCTGAATTACGACATCATTGCCAGGGACGGGGCGTTCCAGTACATTCCGACTGCCATGCACTTTCTCCAGGGGAGGTTTATCGAGGGGTTTACCAGGCCGCAGCCGCTGTTTCCCCTGTTGATTGCAGGAGTCTCGTGGATCACCGGTCTCGAGCCCGAGCTGTCCGGCCGGCTCGTCTCTGTAGCGGCGTCCATGCTGGCCTGTCTGGGTATGTTCCGGCTCGGTGAGCTCATCTTTCAAGACAGGTGGGTAGGGTTCCTCGCCGTGGTGTTCCTGGCCGCAAACCGTGAACTCGCCGTGGATTCAGTAGACTGCCTGAAGGAGTCCCTGCTGGTATGCTGCGTTCTCTGGGGCAACTACTTCGTCCTCAGGGGGATCGATAACCGCGGGCGAGCCTGGTTGTTTTTCCTCGCCGGGGCGCTGATATTTTTTTTGGGGATCTTCATCCGGAGCACGGTGTTTTTTTTCATAGGCGCTTGGCTGCTCCTCTGGGCATTTCACCGGAAAGACCGACGGCTGGTTCGCACGGCCCTGATGGCAATACCCGCAGCCGCTTTCATCGTGCTCTGGTACTTCAACCCGGACTGGCCGTTGTTCCGGAAGAGCTACGATCTCGGGCTCATATTCAACCAGGACCACACCCTCTCTGGAGTCCTCCTGGGAGCATGGAGAGCGGTAGTGGAATTTTTCGCCACCGGGAACCCCCTGGTCATTCTCATGGGGTGTCTCGGCCTCGGGATCTTCTGGGAAAAGCATGTCTATTATGTACACCTGTGCCTTGCAATGGGGATGTTCCTGGCGGTTCTCACAGGCTGGGGCTTCACGTCGGGAAGGTACCTGCTCGCGCTCATGGCCTGGATCTATCCGCTGGCTGCATATACCACCCTGAGGATGCTCAGATCGGGCCACAAGGCTGCAGCGGTCTTCGGCTTCCTAGCAGTAATCTCGGCCGTGGGCTTCTGGGTGGACAAGGCCTTGGAGGACCCGGACCCGACCAAGCTTGCGCGCAGGGACGCGGGGTTGTATATACTTGAACACTTCGGCCCTGGCATGGAAATAGTAACGAACCGCGATCGGCTTGCTTTCTATGCGCAGGGCATATGCATTCCCTTCAAGAATGCACGGGGCGTGGAGAATCCCGGTCGCATCTTTGCCGTGGACGTGGAGGAGGAGGGCGGAGCAGACATGAAGAAAGCATTGGATGCATCCGGCAAAGAGCCTTCCTGGGAGTTCGGGACGATCGTGCTTTATTTCCCGGAGAGCTCCGGTGTAGATGAACATGAATGATGACTGAGGCAGGATACGACGACTGCGCCCTGATGGAGATCGCTCTCGATGAGGCCCGTGCCGCGGCGAATGAGGGCGAGGTGCCAGTAGGGGCCGTGCTTCTCGTGGACGGCAGGCTGTATCGCGGGCACAATAGGGTGATTGCGGATCACGATCCCACCGCGCACGCCGAGATCATGGCGATCCGTAACGCTGCGAAGAGTGTCGGCAACTACCGCCTCCCCGGCTCGGTACTGTGCGTGACGCTGGAGCCCTGTGCCATGTGCGCGGGTGCCATCGTTCAAGCGCGCATCGGCAGGCTCGTCTACGGAGCCAGGGATCCAAGGTATGGGGCTGTAGAATCCCTGTTGAAATTTTTTGAATTAGATATTAATCATAAACCCGTGGTGTGTGCCGGGACCATGGAGCAGCGCGCCAGCGCTCTTTTAAAAAGCTTCTTCCAGGAACGGCGTAACGGAGAGGTACCGAAGTGGTCATAACGGGGCCGACTCGAAATCGGCTGTCCCCCTAACCGGGGACCGTGGGTTCGAATCCCACCCTCTCCGCCATAATTTCTACTATTGATATAAGTTACGCCATACACCATTCGGTGGTCCCTCCGTGGTTCCCCGAACATTGATTATCCAGTCTCACCCTCTTTGCCCTTCAATGGTATCAGCTCGCCCACCATCTTCTTCCTGATCTGTATACGATCTGGAAGGCCCCATCGCTGATCTCCTGATTGTGCCTGTCAAACGCCTTGTTCGTCCTATGGCCGGAGGCTTGCTTCGACTTCTCCGGCCCCAGGAGCTTTGCTGTCTCGTGACCGTGGTATGCCGGATCCCCGGGTAGAGCGATACTCTCTCAAACCCCACGTCCTTGGCGGCCTTGTTCCAGTATTTTCCCAGGAACTTTCCAGCGGACACGCTCTCGGGTTTCACCCCGCCCATGCCCTTATGATGCCGGATGAAGGGCGTCTCCTCGCTCATGAAGGAGATTGCCCAGACCTCGGCCGGGCAGTCAGCCGGGATGGGGGAGATCAAGAGCTCCATCGGGCAGATCGATGCGGTTGCCCAGGGGAACGCCGCGACCGCCGGGGAGATCTGCTCTGCGGCAGAGCAGCTGCGCCACGAATCGGAGAATTTCATGGGATGCGTGGGCCGGCTCAAGGTCCGCGATGCCTCGTGTGGCTCAGGTGATGGGCTACTTTGTCTTCTTGCCCTTGGCCTCGTTGCCCTTGCCCTCGTCGATGATCCAGATGTTCTCCGTCACTTCGACCTTTTTCCTGGTCTCGATCTTCTTCACCGGGACCTCGGTCCTGACGATCCGGTAGATCTTGCCTTCACCGGTGTAGTGCTTGAGCGCCTTTTCCTTGGAGGAGTAGAACTCGATCTTCTGGGCGCCGAAGAGCGTGTCCTTGATGATGGCGTACTCCTCGGACCTGCCGGGCAGGGCCCAGAGGAAGAGGACCAGGAGGGTGAGAACCGCCTTTTTCATGGAATCACACCTTATATACGGTGGTTTTCTTATTTTTTTGCGCTCTGTGTCAAGCACTGGTTTGCAATCCCTGCGGGAACGGGCCTCTGCGGGGGCCCCGGCGCTTTTAGGGGAAGAGCTTTGAGGTTTACAACGGATATTCTTTATGTTACTTCTGTTGAGCGCTCTTTGAAAGCAGGGATGGAAGGAATACCAAGGCCCTATCACGATTCATAAAAAAACACAGTTGCCTGCACCTGGAGAGTTGTCCGAGTGGTCGAAGGAGCGCGATTGGAAATCGCGTGTACCGCCAAAAGCGGTACCGAGGGTTCGAATCCCTCACTCTCCGCCAAAGATAATGGTCGCACAAGGGGCCGTGTCTCATGCAATACAGCGCTGCTAACCCCGTCAGGCCCGGAAGGGAGCAGCGGTACGCGGTACGCTGTATGTGTATGTAAGGCACGGCCCCTTGTGCGGCCTTTTTTCTTGAATAATCTCTCCATGAATACTAGGATTGCGCCATGTATCAGGTGATCGCTCGCAAATTCAGGCCCCAGAGATTCGAGGACGTGGTGGGCCAGGGCCACGTCACGGAGATCATCAAGAACGCCATCGACATGAACCGGCTCCCCCACGCCTTCATCTTCTCCGGTCCCAGGGGGGTGGGCAAGACCTCGGTGGCCAGGATCCTGGCCAAGGCCATCAACTGCCAGACGGGCATGACGAGCACGCCGTGCAACGCCTGCACGGTCTGCGAGGACATCAGGGCCTCCCGGGCGGTGGACGTGTTCGAGATCGACGCCGCGTCCCACACCGGGGTGGACAACATCCGCGACCTCATCGAGAACTCCCGGTACGCGCCGTCCACAGCCAGGTTCAAGACCTTCATCATCGACGAGGTCCACATGCTCTCCCGCAGCGCGTTCAATGCGCTCCTGAAGACCCTCGAAGAGCCGCCCGACCACGTGATCTTCATCATGGCCACCACCGAGCTGGCCAAGGTCCCGGTGACCGTGCTCTCCCGGTGTCAGCGGTACGACTTCCGCCGCATCCCGGTGGACGAGATCATCGCCCACCTCAAGGCCATCGGCCAGCGGGAGGGCATCAACGCCAGCGACGACGCGCTCATGGTCATCGCGGTCCAGGCGGACGGCAGCATGCGGGACGCCCAGGGCATGCTCGAGCACCTCACCGCCTGCACCTCCGGGCTCATCACCGTGGAGGTCGTGGAGAGCATGCTGGGTCTGGTGGGCAGGTCCACCATGCACGATCTCCTGACCTCCCTCGTCGCCCGGGACGCCGTCACCATGCTCGGCGTCATCGACAGGGCGTACCAGTACGGCCAGGACCTGACCCAGGTGTACCGCGCCCTGCTGGAGAGCTTCAGGAACATGATGGTGCTCAAGGCCGGCTATGTGAACCTGCCCCTGCCCCGGGAAGAGAAGGCCTTCCTGGAGGGGCTCGTCAGGGAGGTTCCCTTCGAGGAGCTGCACCGGATCGTGAGCGTGCTCATCGCCGCCGAGGAAAGCCTCAAGTTCTCGAGCCTCCCGAAGATCACCCTGGAGACGGTTCTGCTGCGGATCATGTCCGCCCCGAGCCTCGTGGACCTCAAGCAGGTGATCAAGATGGTCACGGGCAAACCGGGCTCGCTGCCCCTGAGGCAGACCGTAACCGCCCTCTCCGGTGACAGGTTCAAGAAGCCCATCTCGACCCTGCCCCATTCCTGGGACGGGTTCGTCTCCTTCCTGAAGGACCACGACCAGCCCCTGTACGCCATGGTGTCGAGCGCGACGAGCGCGAGCGACGGGGAGGGCGTGGTGGTGCTGAGGTACGACAGCCCCTTCATCGCCGAGCAGATCAGAAAGGCCCTCCCCGAGATCGGGAAGAAGGCGGCGGCCTTTCTCCAGCGGGAGATCGACATCCGCATCGAGGCCCCTGACGGCCCTGAGGCGAGAAAGCCCAAGCCTTCCGAGATCCGCGCCCAGGCCATGAAGTCCCCGGTGGTCAAGGAGATCCTCGCCGAGTTCAACGGCGTGGTCAAGGACGTCAAACCCCATGAATGACACCCTGACCGCCATCGAGGGGGTCACCGTAGGCCATGCCTCCGATACCCTGGGGGGCACGGGCGTCACGGTCATCCTGTTCGACCGGCCGGCCGTGGGGGCGGTGGACATCCCCGGACCCGCAACGTCGAGCAGGCAGGTCGATTCCCTGGACATGCTGCACCCCGGCATGGCGGTCCATGCCGTCTGCCTCGCGGGCGGGTCCGCCTTCGGGCTCGACGCGGGTACGGGTGTGGCCCGCTTCCTCGAGGAGCGGGGCAGGGGCTTCGATTTCGTGGTGGCGAAGCTGCCCACGGTGCCCACGGCCGTGATCTTCGACCTGTCCTTCATGAGCGCTGATGCAAGGCCCGATGCCTCCATGGCCTACGAGGCGTGCCTGAGGGCCTCGTCCGCACCCGTGGAGCAAGGGTGCGTGGGCGCGGGTACGGGCGCCACCGCGGGGAAGATCCGTGGCGTCCTGAGCGCCACCAAGGCGGGGCTCGGCTCGAGCGTGCTCACGGGCAGCGAAGGCGTGCGCATGGGGGCCATCGTTGTGGCGAACCCGTTCGGCGACGTGCTCGACGAAAACGGCAGGATCATCGCAGGTGCCCGGGAAGGCGACGGCTTTCTCGACTCCTTCGAGGCTATCCGCAAAGGCGAGGTGCGCACGAGGATGGGGGCCCCCGGCAACACCACCCTGTGCGTCCTGGTGACCGACGCCCGCATGGACAAGGTGACCGCCATGCAGGTGGCCCGCATGGGCGGCAACGGCCTGGCCCGGCACATCCTTCCTTACAACACCCCGCTGGACGGCGACATGGTGTTCTGCTTCTCCGTGGGCGACCGCGAGGCTCACCCCCTCCACCTGGGCGTGCTCGCTGCCCGGGCCTCCCGGGACGCTCTGCTCAGGGGCGTGCGCAGCGCCTGCTCCATGGGCGGGCTCCCCGCTTCGAGAGACCTCCTGGGCTGAGGCAGAAATTCCCTGCCAGGGTCTTTGCCGCCATGGGTCAGACCACCCCGGAATCCTGCTCCAGATCAAGGATCCGCGCTCTTTCCCAAGGTTTTTAAAACCATTGACAAAAGAACCATACTTCAGTACAAGAAAATCCTCGTGGCGGAGTAGCTCAGGTGGTCAGAGCATGCGGCTCATATCCGCAGTGTCGGGGGTTCAAATCCCTCCTCCGCTACCAGCCCTCTCTTGAAATCATTCAGCTTTTTCAATTTTGTACCCTCGAAATTTGGTTGTAAAGTGGTTGCAGAGAACATTGGTTATTAAGTCCTTTCTCTCCGCCTGTCATCCAGCCTTACAACCTCACTCTTCTTCCGCATCCCTGACCGTCCTGCCTGGCAGACCTCCGGGTTGACTGGCCGAGTAATTCATGGTTTCTGTTTCTAAAGGGAAAGGGTGCCCCCGGGATGAGACGGGCGGCGTGAACAGGGATCCTTCACGGGGAGAGGGTGCAGGCCGGATCGACCTGCCCGCCTCCAGGAGAAGCAGCGTGCGCAGCTCGGTGGGAACGATCATCCTTCTTGCGACTCTGGCGGCGGTCATGACGTTCGCGACGCCCCTCCATGCCGGCGAGCCCGGCGCGCACCCGAAGATCGGACTCGTCCTCAGCGGCGGCGGGGCCCGGGGTGCTGCCCACGTTGGGATCCTCAAGGTCCTGGAGGAGCGGCACATCCCCGTCTCCTGCATCGTGGGGACCAGCATGGGGTCCATCGTGGGCGGACTTTATTCCTCGGGGATGACCGTGTCCGAGCTCGAGGGGATCGCTGTCGAGACGGACTGGGACGGGCTCTTCACCGACAGGATCCCGCGCCGGAGCATAAACTACCGGGACAAGCCCGACTGGCCAGGCTACATCACCGGCCTGAACCTCGATCTCGAGAGATACATCGAGATCCCCCAGGGGCTCGTCAGCGGCAAGAGGCTGGATCTCATGCTCCGATCGCTGACCCTGAACGCGCCTGAAAATTTCGACGACTTCCCCATCCCGTTCCGGTCCATTGCCAGCGACATCGAGACCGGCAACGCGGTCGTGCTCTCCCGGGGGGATCTGGCAAAGGCCCTGCGGGCAAGCATGGCCATCCCCGGGGTCTTCGCGCCGGTGGAGATCGACGGACGCCTGCTCGTGGACGGCGGGGTCGCGAACAACCTGGCCATCGACGTGGCCAAAGGGATGGGCGCGGACATCGTGATCGCGGTGAACATCGGCACCCCCTTAAGCACCCGCGACAGCCTGAACGACTTCCTCGGGGTCATCGACCAGATCACCAACATCCTCACCAATAAAAACGTCGAGGCGCAGCTGAAGGTCCTCGGCCCCGGTGACACGTTGCTGACCCCCGAGCTGGGCACCATAACCACCGGGAGCTTCGATCGGATGGGCGAGGCCATCGGGATCGGGCAGAGGACCGCTTCCGAGGCCGGTAGGGACCTGAGCCGATACGAGGTGAGTGCGGAGGAGTACCGGGCCTTCCGCGCGGAGCAGCTCGGGAAGGCGCGTCAGCCGGGGAGCATCGATTTCGTGCGGTTCGAGCAGAAGTCCATCCCCGGCTCGACCTTCCTCCTGGCCATGGTCACCAAAGGGGCGGACAGGATCCTGAAAAAGGACGTCATGGCCTACAACATCTTCGAGCTCTACAAGCGGGGCGACTTCGAGGACATCGACTTCAGCATCGTCGAGGAGGACGGGAAGCAGGGCCTGCTCATCAGGACAAAACCCAAGGAAAAGTCGAAAAACACCGTGGACCTGGGGCTGGAGCTGGTGGGGACGGCCCGGAAGGACAACAGCTTCCGCGTCATGCTCAGGCACACGGCCACCCGCCTGAACCGCCTGGGCGCCGAGTGGAAGAACGAGCTCTGGCTGGGGCAGCGCAGCCGTCTGTTCACCGAGATCTACCAGCCGCTCAATCCCTTCATCTGGCACCTGTTCATCGCACCCGGCTTCGAGTATGAGAACTACCCCGTGGAGCTCTACCAGGACCATTCGGACGACCATGCCGTTGCAGAGTACCGGATCCGGAGCAGAAACGCCGGGGTGGACCTCGGGCTGCAGATGGGAGAATACGGGGAGCTCAGGTTCGGATACCTGAAGGGAAAGACCAGGTCCTCGCTGGATACGGGCATTTCCGGCCTGCCCGACCAGGAAGCGGACAACGGGGCCTACAGGCTGGCACTGAAGCTCGACAGGCTGGACAACCCGTTTTTCCCCACCCAGGGCGGCATCTTCAAGGCCGGATACCTGTACGGACGGGAAAAGCTCGGGGATGATGAGAACCACGAGTCAATCGACGCCACCGTGATGAAGCCCGTTTCCCGCGATCCCCACACCGTCATCTTCCGGGGGAGATGGGCCACGAACTTCGACAGCACGGGCTTCCTCGCCAGGGGGTTCTTCCTGGGCGGCCTCTTCAACCTGTCGGGGCTGAATGCGGATCAGGTCTTCGGGAACCACCTGGCCCTGGGCGAGGTGATCTATCTGGCCAGGGTCAGGAAGCTCTCTCCTCTGGTCGGGGGGAACCTGTACGCAGGGGCCTCCTTCGAGGCGGGGAACGTCTGGTTCGACAGGTCTGACGTGAGCACGGGCGACCTGATCCATGCCGGAAGCGTCTTTATCGGCATAGACTCGAACATCGGCCCCATCTACCTCGGGTTCGGATATGCCGAGTGCGGGCAGAGCGCGCTCTATTTTTCGCTGGGGGGAAAACAGTTCTAGCGCAAAGGTTCTGTAAGGCCGCCCGCGCAGCCGGCCGCACTTCCATCTCCCCTATTGATTTTCAGGGGTCGTTCCGTTACTTCTCTCCTTAAGCTCGACACCGCCAGGGGCACGTTTTTGGAGCAGGACATATGAAACACATAGCCGTGGGCTTCCTGTGGCATCTGCATCAGCCGTTCTATAAAAACCCACTCACCGATTCGTACCTGCTCCCCTGGGTGCGGATGCATTCGGTCCGCGGCTACTACGACATGATCGCCCTCCTGGAGGAATTCCCCGAGATAACAGCCACCTTCAACCTCGTGCCCGTGCTCCTCACCCAGATCCTCGACTACACGGAGCGCGGCCTGCGTGACACGGACTTCATCCTCTCCCAGAAGAGGCCGTCCGACCTGAGCTTCGAGGAAAAGAAGGAGATCGTCTCCCGGTTCTTCATGGGCAACCATCACACGCTCATCGCCCCCTTTCCCCGCTACCAGAACCTCCTGGACAAGCGGGGGCAGCTCCGCCGGTCAGGGGACCTCGACCGGGCGGCAAGGGCCTTCTCAGACCAGGACATCCTCGACCTCCAGGTGCTCTTCAACCTCACCTGGATAGGGTTCATGGGGCGCAAGGACAAAGGCGTGCAGGAGCTCATCAGGAAGGGGAGGTCCTACACCGAGGCCGACAAGGCCTTTCTCCTCGATTTTCATATCGAGGTCATGAGGAGGATCATCCCCCTGTACAGGAAGGCGAGCGACGAAGGCAGGGTCGAGCTCACCACCTCGCCCTTCTACCACCCCATCAGCCCGCTGGTCATGAACGTGGGCTATGCCCTGAGGTCCATGGACACCCCCCTGCCCGCCGAGGCCTTCTCCCACCCGGAGGACCTCGATTGCCAGATCGCGCGTGCGGTCTCCTTTCACAGGGATCTCTTCGGAAGCCCGCCCAGGGGCATGTGGCCCTCCGAGGGCTCGGTGTGCCCGGAGATGGTCGAGCTCCTCGAGAAACACGGCATCGAGTGGATCGCCTCGGACGAGGACATCCTCTTTGCCAGCCTGCGCCAGTCGAGGACCGGGGCGAAGCTCTACCGGCCCTACCGGGTGGAGTACGGCGGCTCGGCCGTCTCCATGTTCTTTCGGGACAGGCCGCTGTCCGACAACATCGGCTTCGTCTACTCGAAGAACCCGCCGCACCAGGCCTCAGACAACCTCATGTACCACCTGAGGAACATCGCCAGGGCCTCGAAGGCCTATGACTTCAACCCCTTCGTCTCCATCATCCTCGACGGCGAGAACCCCTGGGAGCACTACGAGGATGGCGGGGAGGGCTTCCTGCGCTCCCTGTACGCAGCCTTGAGCTCGAGCGTGGAGGTGAGGACCTCGAGCTTCAGCGGCCACCTCAGGGAGAACCCCCCGGCGGGCACGCTCGCAAGCCTCTACACCGGGTCCTGGATCAACCGCAACTTCGCGATCTGGATCGGCCACGAGGAAGACAGGCGGGCCTGGGAGCTCCTCGCCCGGACGCGGAGGTACGTGGAGTCCAAGGGGGAGGATGCCCACCCCCTGGCATGGGAGGAGATCCTGATCGCCGAGGGGAGCGACTGGTTCTGGTGGTACGGGGAGGACTTCAGCTCAGGCAACGACGAGGACTTCGACAACCTCTTCAGGACCCACCTGTCGAACTGCTACCGGCTCCACGGCGACACGCCGCCAGCGGAGCTGTCCCGCAGCGTCATCACCCACCACGAGATCGCCCCCGTGAGGCAGCCCGCCGGGTTCGTGAGCCCTGCCGTGGACGGGAAGGTCTCCCATTACTACGAGTGGCTCAAGGCGGGCTGCTACATCCCGCCGAGCACTTCAACGAGCATGTACCGCCAGCGCAGCCTGGTCTCCCGGATCCACTACGGCTTTGACCGGGAATACCTCTTCATGCGGGTGGACTTCAGCTCCGTTCCCAGGGACTCCACCATCACCGTGCACATCGTCTCCCCAGAGGAGTTCAACCTCGAGTGTCCCGTACCGAGCGGCACGATGAGCGTGTACGGCCTCGTGGACGGGGCGAGGCAAAAGACGGCCGAGCTCACGAGCATCGCTTTCGACACGATCCTCGAGCTGAAGGTCCCGTTCTCCATCCTCCACGCAGCCCCGCTGAAACGGATGCGCTTCTACCTGACGGTCAGGGAGGAGGACCTGGAAATCGAAAGACATCCTACCGCGGGCGTGTTATCATTCAGCGTACCGGACGACAGATTTGAAAGGATACTGTGGCATGTCTGAGAAGATCTACCTGGCCTTTTGCGTGCATTCACACCAGCCCGTGGGCAACTTCCCCAGCGTGTTCGAGAAGGGGGCGAGGGACTGCTACCTCCCCCTGCTGCGCATCCTGAAGGACTATCCGGGCATCACCATGACCCTGCACTACACCGGGCCGCTGTGGGAGTGGTTCGAGGCGAACGAGCCCGAGTTCTTCGACCTGCTCTCCCTGCTGGTGGACCGCTCCCAGGTGGAGCTCATGGGCGGCGGGTTCTACGAGCCCATCGTCCCGGTGATCCCCGAGGCCGACGCCCACGATCAGATCGAGTACATGAGCTCGTATCTGGAGAACCGCTTCGGCGTGAGGCCCAGGGGCATGTGGTGCGCGGAGCGCATCTGGGAACCCGGGGTGCCGAAAAAGGTGGCCGGCTCGGGCATCGAGTACACCCTGCTGGACGACAGCCACTTCCTGTCCACCGGGCTTTCCCCCCAGGACATCCACGGCTACTACATCACGGAGCGGGAAGGGTACCCCCTGAAGGTCTTCCCCATCGACATGCACCTGAGGTACCTCATCCCCTTCCGCCAGCCCCACGAGGTAATCGAGTATCTCCTGCTCCAGAAGGCCAAAGGGATCCGGGTGGCCACCTACGGAGACGACGGCGAGAAGTTCGGCATGTGGCCCGGCACGTTCAACTGGGTCATCGAGCAGGGCTGGCTGAGGAAGTTCTTCGACGAGCTGCTGAGGGCGTCGGACCAGGTGGAGATGGCGCCGCTGGCAGAGGTGGTGGACCGCTTCCCGCCCAACAGGCTCATCTATCTGCCCACGGCGTCCTACCAGGAGATGATGGAGTGGAGCCTGTTCGCCCAGCAGGGCAGGCGCTACGAGCACCTCGTGAAGGAGGCCCGGGAAAAAGGCGTCTGGGAGAGCCAGCGCGCCTTCCTGCGGGGGGGCATCTGGGACAATTTCCTGGCCAAGTACCCCGAGTCGAACCTCATGGTCAAGAAGGGGCTCAAGGTGAGCACGCTGGTGCGGGAGCACGGACCTTCGCCGGAGGCGCTGCGCCACCTCCTCATGTCCCAGACCAACTGTCCCTACTGGCACGGGCTCTTCGGCGGCATCTACATCAGCTACCTGCGGCACGCGGTCTACGAAAATCTCCTCACGGCAGAGTCCCTCGTGGACGACAGGCGCTTCGGCGACAGGGCCTGGATCCTGGAGCGGTACGACTACGACATGGACGGCCGCGAGGAGGTCCTGGTCTCGGGCAGGAGGTTCAACTGCTACCTCTCCCCCGCCCGGGGCGTGTCGGCCTTTGCGGTGGAAGACAAGGAGAGGCGCTACAACTTCTCGAACATCCTCATGAGGCACGAGGAGATCTACCACAACCAGATCCTCAACCCCGAGCGGAATCACTCAGGCAACCACGGCTCGGAACCGCTCTCCATCCACGACATCTCCCGGGAGACCCCGGAGGAATTCAAGAAGCTCCTCGTCTACGACACCTACCCGAAGTACTCCTTCATCACCCACCTGCTGGAAGGCGAGCCCGGGTGGGAGGGCATACTCTTGGACAACACCGTCCCCTATTCGCTCAGCGCTGACCTGCCCTTCGAGATGGTGTCCCACTGCGAGTCCGGGGAGGACCTCACGGCGCTCTTCAAGGCCTCGGACGCTTCGCTTGTCGTGGAAAAGGGGTACCGGTTCCAGCGGGAGGGCAGGGTGAGCGTCTCCCACAGGGTCGAAAGCGGGCTGGACGACCTGTGGGTCGGCCTGGAGTTCAACCTCATGGTGGTCTCCGGCCAGAGGCCCCTGGTGGAAGGGCGCGTCCCGGAAGAGGGCAGGGGCAGGTTCCTGGCACGGGAGGTCCGGCTCAGGGACGACAATCTGGACGCAGGCGTCACCATCTCCTCGGACGTCCCCTGGGAGGTCCTCATCGTGCCCATCGAGTGCGTGTCCCAGAGCGAGGAGGGGTTCGAGCGGACGTTCCAGGGCTGGAGCGTCTACTGGTTCAGGAAGCTCGAGGGCGGCGTCCCCGAGGTTTCCCTTGCGGTTGGTGGGGCATGTCCGAGCTGAGGAAGGATGCAGTCGTTGACAGGTGGGTGATCATTGCCGAAGAACCCGCCCTGTCTCCCCTCATCCCCGAAGGGCCGAAACCCTCACGGCAGGAGGACTTCTGCCCCTTCTGCCCGGGCAACGAGCATTTCTGCCCGCCCGAGATCATGGCCAACAGGCCCGAGGGCGCGCATCCGAACGGGCCGGACTGGAACCTGCGGGTCATCCCCAACCGGTCGCCCCTGCTCGTCATCGAGGAAGACCTGAAGCGCCTGGGCGAGGGCATCTACGACAAGGTGACCGGGGTGGGCGCCAACGAGGTGATCATCGAAACCCCCTGCCACGGGAAGCGGCAGTCCGAGATGGGCCCGGACGAGCTGGAGAACCTCCTGTGGGCGTACCGCGACCGGATCATCGACCTGAAGAAGGACAGCAGGATGCGCTCGGTAGTCATCTTCAAGAACTGCGGCGACCAGGCGGGCTCAACGCTTGAGCACACCTATTCCCTCCTCGTCGCCCTGCCCATCGTGCCCAGGTCCATCCTGGACGAGATCAACGGCGCCCGGAAGCACTTCGACTACAAGGAGCGCTGCATCTACTGCGACATCATCCGGCAGGAGGTCCAGCTCGAGCTCAGGATCATATCCGAGTCCAGGAGCTTCCTCGCCATCGAGCCCTTTGCGCCGAGGCTGCCCTTCGAGACCTGGATCCTGCCCAAGCGGCATTCGTGCCGGTTCGAGGACATTGAGCCCAAGGAGGTGGGCGAGCTCGCGCTTACCCTCAAGGATGTCCTGGGCAGGCTGGATCAGGCCCTGAACAGGCCGCCCTACAACTACATGCTCCACAGCGCCCCGTTCGACTCCACCTGCGACCGGTTCTACCACTGGCACCTCGAGATCATCCCCAGGACAGGGGTCCAGGGGGGCCTCGAGCTCGGCTCGGACCTGTACGTGCATTCCACCATGCCCGAGGACGCCGCCGCGTTCCTCAGGAACATCGTTTTCTGAGCAGGGAGGCGTTCGCGTGCCGCGTTTCTTTGCCGAGATCGACGGACAGGGCAGGGCGGTGGTAACTGGGAGCGACGTGCGCCACATCACGGGGCCGCTGCGCAGGGGGGTGGGCGACGAGCTGGCCATCAGGGTGGGCGAGCAGGGCATGAGGGGCAGGATCACGGCCGTGAGCCCCCGTGCGATCGTCCTCGAGATCCTTTCCTCTCAGGAGCTCTTCGACCGGGGACCGGCGAAGGTCCACCTGGGGGTGAGCCTCATCGATCTCAAGGAGATGGACGGCCTCGTCAGGCGCGTCACCGAGCTCGGCGTCGCGGAGATCCACCCTGTCGTGGCCGAGCGTTCGAACGTCCGGGACATCAGGGAGAGGCGCTCCGGGCGCTGGCTCGGGATCGTCCTGGAGGCCGTGAAGCAGTGCGAGCGCAGGACCATCCCCGTCCTCCACGAGCCCCTGACCCTGCGGGAGCTGCTGGAGGCAACGGCCCCTTCCTGGCCCCGGCGGCTCGTGGCCTCGCTCGGTTCCGACCTCCCCATTCAGGAGGCGAAGGCCCCGGAGGTGGGGATCCTCATCGGCCCGGAAGGCGGGTTCTCTCCACGGGAAACCGAGGCGATCCTGGCGTCCGGGTTCACCCCCGTGCACATGGGCAGGACCATCCTCAGGGCCTCCACCGCGGCCATGACCGCCGTGGGCGTCCTGGCCTCGTGAGGGGGGCTACTTCTTCCCGGAATTGATGTCCGCGAGCAGCTTCTGGGCCAGGGCCCGCTCGCTGAACGAGGTCTTGGAGCCCAGGGCGGCCTCGGCATACTTCCTGGCCTCTGTGCCCCTGTTGAGCTGAACCAGGGCCAGCGCCATGTGGTAGTTGATGGACGGCTCCTGGGGCATCTTCTCCAGGGCGAGCCGGAACTGGCCCAGGGCGTTCTCCAAGAGCCCTTTCTTCAGGTACACGTAGCCCAGCGTGTCGGCGATCCTCGGGTCTTCGGGGTACTTCTCCTTCGCGATCTGCGCGAGCCTCAACGCCTCGTTCAGGTCTCCGGGTCTTCCGTTTTCGGCAAGGATCCAGGCGAGGTTGTTCGCCGCCAAGGCGCTCTTCGGCTCCCGCTCGATGATGTAGGAATAGACCTTTTTCGCATCGGCGATGTTGCCCTGGCTCTGGTTGAGCTGGGCGAGCATGAAGGCCGCCTTCAGGTCGTTCGGGTTCTTGTTGATGATGACCTCGTATTCATCCATGGCCTTCCTGACCATGTTGTGCGCGGCATAGAACTGGGCAAGGGCATGGTAGAGGGAGGCGTTCTCGGGATCCAGCCTGATGGCCTCCTTGAGCTCCCTGAGCGAGCCGTCTACATTCCCGGTGGTTTCCAGGAGCCGGGCGAGGATCAGGTGGCAGTAGGCGGTGCTGTTCTTCGCGCACACCGAGGAGATCTTCTCGATGGCCTGCTCTTTCGAGATCACGGCCGGGGCGGTGCCGGCATAGAGGGCCAGGGCCTGGGGCTTTCCGGGATAGAGGTTCACGGCCTTCTCCGCCGCTGCGTACGCGGCCCGCTTGTCTCCCTTCGAGAGGGCCACGAGGCTTGCAGAGTGGAGCGACTGCCAGGAGTCGGGGGAGGCCTTCTTCAGGGAGTCCGCCAGGGTCGACGCCCTGTCCTTCCGGCCCAGCTTGACGGCGGAGAGCACGCCCACGTAGAGGACATCGGGCTGCACGAGGGCATACCTGCCCAAGAGGTCCACCTCGTCGAGCGTCTGGGCGTACTTGCCTTCCGCAAAATGGATCCTGGCCATCATGGTGTGCAGCACCACGCTCCCCTTGTTCTCCGACAGGGATTTCTCCACGAGCTCCCGGGCCTTCACCAGATCGCCCTTCATGAGATACGCCTGGGCGGCCTCGGTGGCCACGTCAGACCTCCGGGGGACGTTCTTGATGAGCACGTCGAGGGTCTCGAGGGCCTTGTTGGGGTTCTTTTCCTTGAGATAGAGCTGAGCCAGGAGGATCCGGGCCGGGATGCTCTTGCCGTCCTTTTCCACCGCTTCCTTCAGGAGTTTCTCCGCCTTCCGCGTGTCGCCCTTTTCCAGGAGGAGCTGGGCAACCTGGGTCTTGTTTGCGGCGTTGTCCTGGAGCTGCCGGGCCTTTTCCGCCAGGGCCAGCGCCTTGTCCAGCTCGCCCCTGCCGTGGGCACGGTTCGACTCGAGCAGGTGGGGACCGGCCTCCTTGGGGAAGGAGGTCTTGAGCTCGGTCAGCAGGGAATTGAAGCGATCGTCCATCTTGTGGTTCTGATAGAAGCGGGCGAGGGTGAGCCCGGTGCTGATGTTTTTCCGGTCGACACGGTACGCGTCCTCGGCCCACGTGCGGGCGCTGGCGAGGTTTCCCCTGGACGCCTGGACGTCGCTCGCCAGGAACCTGATCTTGGAGGAGGACGGGTAGAGCTCGGCGCCCCGGGCGGTGGCGCGCACGGCGTCGTCGGTCCTGCCCATGCCCAGGTACATACGGGCGGCGTTCATGAAGTTCGTCTCCGAGGGTTTCGGGTCGCTCAGGAGCTCTTCCATGATCCGGACCGCCTCATCGGCCCTGTTCGTGTTGAAGAGGGCCTGGGCCAGGATCTCCCGGGCGTTCCGGTTTGCGGGGTCATAGGCGAGGATGGCCTGGGCCTCCTTTTCCGCCATGTCGAATCTCTTCGCGAGGATCTGCATGTAGGCGAGGTATTCATGGGCCTTCGTGTTCTTCGGGTCGGCCCTGACCGCGTTGTGGAACGCCCGGTACGCCTCGTCGCCCCGCATGCGCTTGAGCTCCACCTCTCCCAGCGCCATGTGGGTGGCCGCATCGTCCGGCGCGATCTTCAGCGCGTTCTGGTACTGGATGGAGGCCTCTGCGAGCTTCCCTTCCTTCACGTATTCGGCAGCGCTCTTGAGATAGGCGTCCCTCTTTTCCTGAGGGCTCTTGCTGCATCCCGAAAGAAACATCACCAGGGGGATGAGCATCACGAGTCCGACAACGAGCGATCGCTTCATGGAATCCTCCATTCATTCTCTTAAGAAAGGGGAATAACACATATCCTCCCAAAGGCAAAGGGTCAAGGCCCCCCCGGGCGGGCAGGAGCCCGCACGGGGACCGGCTCCGCCCGCCCTGTGGGCCAAGTCCCCGAAGGAAGTCCTTTTCTTGACTTCTTCAGGGCATGGCACTATTTATCACTGGTAGAAAGACGGAGGGATAGATGATTTTCGATCCGCTGTACCTCATCATGATCGTGCCTGCACTGCTGCTCAGCATCTACGCACAGGTAAAGGTCAAGTCTACCTATTCGAAGTTCTCGCAGGTACCGACGTTCAGGGGGGTGACAGGGGCGCAGGCGGCACAAATGATCCTGAAGGCCTCGGGGGTCCATGATGTGAGCATAGAGATCACCCGGGGGTTCCTCTCGGACCATTACGACCCGCGCAGCAAGGTGCTGAGGCTGTCCGAATCGGTGTACGCAGGCAATTCCATTGCCAGTGTCGGCGTCGCCGCCCACGAGGCCGGCCACGCGATCCAGGACGCGTTCGCGTATGCGCCGCTGAAGCTCCGGAGTGCACTGGTTCCCGTGTCGAACCTCGGATCGAACCTCTCGTGGCCCCTGCTCATCATCGGCTTCATCTTCATGTCGCAGTCCCTCATCCTGGCAGGGATACTCTTCTTCACCCTTGCCGTCTTGTTCCAGATCATTACCCTTCCCGTGGAGTTCAATGCATCTTCACGGGCGCTCACGGCTCTTCCTGCAACAGGGATCCTTTCCGAGGACGAGGTGAAGGGGGCGCGCAAGGTCCTGTCGGCTGCGGCGCTCACCTATGTCGCCGCCGCGTCGGCGGCCATCCTTCAGCTCCTGTACTTCATCATGAGGGCAGGGCTCCTGGGCAGAGACGAATAAGGAGGGGGCCGTCCCTTCCACGGGCCGGCACAGGCCGGTTCGCCGGATCGTATGTGAGATGAGAGAGCAGGAGGTTCCACCCTGCACGCGGCGATACTCCCTTTGGAAATACCCACAGGATCTCATCGAATGGCGGGCACCTGCCCAGGTTTTTTCCCTGAAAAGATTGGGGCGATTAAATGGCCGGAATTAGCTCAAGATATGTGGCCTATTCTGACGATGTAAACACTTATGACGAGGAGTGCTTATTCTGCGATAACATTGTTTGTCTTTGATGTGGCGGTAGCGGTGGGCTCCGTTTTCCTTGCGAAATACCTGCAGAGGATCCTGCCCGGCGTTTCGCTGCCGGACGAACTGCTGTGGCTCAAGGCGGGCATCTACGCCACGACGGGGATCGTGTGCTTTTATTTCCAGGACCTCTACAACTGGAAGTACTGGAGAAAGATCTCCGAGCTCACCTCTTCGCTCCTCCTGGGCGGAGGACTCGCCCTCATCGTTCTGGCCCTGTTCTACTACATCGTGCCCTCCGTGGGCCTCGAGCGCGACGTCCTCCTGGGCTCGCTGATCATCACCCTCATGGCGTCCTTTGCCATCAGGGCAGGGTCCATGAAGTTCAACTTCGGCGACTACCGGGGGACCAGGGTCGTGGTGCTCGGGGACGGGGACAACGCGAAGTTCCTGTTCCAGGAGATCCGTTCCGGGGGGTACCCGGTGGTGTTCGAAGGCTACATCGGCAGGAACAACTGGGACCTCGCCGCGAGGTACCTGGGCGATGTGTCCGACCTGCACCGGATCATCAGGGAGCTCGAGCCCGACCTCCTGGTGGTTGCCCCGGACGGGTGGAGGGGCACCCTGCCCATCGACGACCTCCTGCACATCAAGCTCACCTCGTGCGACGTGATCGACGCGCCGAGCTTCTACGAAAAGATGACCGGAAGGATCCTCGTGGAGGAGATACGCCCGAGCTCCATCATCTTCACCCACGGATTCCTGAGCTCGCCACTCCAGGACGCCATCAAGCGGGGGTTCGACATCTTCTTCGCCCTGGTGGGCTTCGTGGTGACGCTGCCCATCATGATCATCACGGCCGTCGCCATCAAGCTGGAGTCGCCCGGCCCGGTCTTCTACGTCCAGAAGCGGGTGGGCAAGGACGGCAAGGACTTCAAGCTCATCAAGTTCAGGTCCATGCGCCAGGACGCGGAGAAGAAGGGGCCCCAGTGGGCCATGGAGAACGACCCCCGGGTGACGAGGGTGGGCCGGATCATCCGGAAGCTGAGGATCGACGAGCTGCCCCAGTTCGTCAACGTGCTCAAGAACGACATGAGCTTCGTGGGCCCGAGGCCTGAGCGGCGGTACTTCGTGGACCAGCTGGAAAAGGTGATCCCCTTCTACGCCCTGAGGCTGCACGCCAAGCCCGGCCTCACCGGGTGGGCCCAGGTGAACTACCGCTACGGCGACACCATCGAGGACGCCAAGGAGAAGCTCAAGTACGAGCTCTTCTACATGAAGCACCGCTCCATGTGGCTCGACCTGGTCATCATCTTCAAGACCATCAAGGTGGCCATCAAGGCCCGGGGCGCCCAGTAGGTCCCTCCCTAGAAGAGGAACCTGATACCCAGGGACGCGGTCGTCCCGCCCAGCTCGAGATCGTCGAAGAAGTAGTCGTCGAAGTCCTCCTGGATCTCCGTGTACTTGAGCTCCATGGTGAAGGCCATGGCCGGGTTCACCTTGAAGTCCGCGCCGATAAGGGAATGGAAGCCGAGGGAGGTCTCGTCGACGCCGTCGTCATGGTAGTACCCGTCGGGGTAGTCGTAATCGTCTATGGTGGTGAAGTACAGGCCGAATCCTGCTCCCGCATACAGCTCCACCTGGTTCGAGAGGGGGAGGACCACCTTGGCGGTGACCGGCACGCCCAGGGTGTTCACGTCGACCCGGTCATACGTGTAGTCTTCATCGAACTCCGTGGAGACATTCTCCAGCCCGATCTCCAGGGCGAAGTTCGGGTTGAGCCTGCCGCCAATGGCTGCCCCGATCGCGTACCCGTTGTCGAGAATGTCGGCATGCTCGTCCGGCATGAACACGCCGAGCTTGACCGAGACGTAACCCCGGGAATCTTGGTTCTCCCGCTGATACCAGTCACCGTAATGCCGGTCTCTCCCGTGCTTCCAGTTTCCCGCCATGGCAGGGGTCAGGGGTAGCAGGATCATCAGGGCAGCGAGCGCTAGGATCAGTTTTTTCATCGTTCCCTCCTCGTGAAGGCGCTGTTGTCTGTTGAAACGTCACCCAAGATGACGTGCGTGATGCCCGCGTTGTCTACACGACGAAGAAGACAGGAAAGAATCAGGGGGTGCGGTAATGAGGAAGGGTGGCGGCCCTCAGGACGGGCCCGGGCAGAGAGTCCCCCGTCACGGGGCGGACAGGATGAGCGGTCCGTTCTTCGTGACCGCGACGCTGTCTTCGAAATGGGCCGAGAGCGAGCCGTCGGCGGTGACCACGGTCCACCCGTCGCCCAGGATCTTGACCTCCCAGTCGCCGACGTTCACCATGGGCTCGATGGCCAGAGTCATGCCCTCATGGATCACGGGGCCCTTGCCCCGCTTCCCGAAGTTGGCTATCTGAGGCCCTTCATGGAGGTTCCTGCCCACGCCGTGGCCCACGAAGTCCCTCACCACGCTGAACCCAGCGGACTCGACCACCTTCTGGACCGAGGCGGAGATGTCGGAAATGCGGTTCCCGGGCCGTGCCTGGGAGATGCCCGCCTCCAGGGCCTTCCTGGTCACGTCGATGAGCTGTCTTGCCGTGTCCGAGACCTCGCCCACCGGGAAGGTCCTGGCGGCGTCGGAGTAGAACCCCTCGTACAGGGCGCCCACGTCGATGCTGAGGATGTCCCCGGGCTTCAGCGTCCTCGGGCCGGGTATGCCGTGGACCACCTCGTCGTTCACCGAGCTGCACAGGGTTCCCGGAAACCCGCGGTAACCCTTGAAGGCCGGGGTCGCGCCCCGGGAGAGGATGAAGAGCTCGGCCTCCCGGTCGAGTTCCAGGGTGGTCATGCCGGGCTGGATCATGGGGGTGATGTGCTCGAAGAGCTGCGCGAGAAGACGGTTGGCTTCCCGCATGATCGCAATTTCCCTATCGTTCTTAATGGTTATCATCCATCCAGGACCTTTTTGAGCGGATACTCGATAATGCCGCGAGCCCCTGCGCGAAGGAGTTCCGGGATAAGGCTCCTCGACTGGGACTCGTGGATGATGATCTCCAGCGAGTACCAGTTCGGATCGTGGAGCGGGGAGACCGTGGGGGAGGTGATGGACGGGAGCATGGCGATGATCCCCTCGAGGCTCGCCTTGGGCGCGTTCATCTTCAGGCCGGCCATGCCCGTTGCCTGGAGCGCGGACTTGAGCATGAGGGATATCTGCTCGATCTTGGTCCTCTTCTTCGTGTCCTGCCAGGAGTCCCTGTTGGCGATGAGCTTCGTGTTGGTGACCAGGAGCTCTTCGATGATCTTGAGGTTGTGCGCCCGGATGGTGGAGCCGGTCTCGGTCACCTCCACGATGGCGTCGGCCAGGCCGTCCACGACCTTGGCCTCGGTGGCACCCCAGGAGAACTCCACCTCCACCGGGATGCCGCGCTCCTGGAAGTACTTCCGGGTGAAGTTCACCAGCTCGGTGGCGATCTTCTTGCCGCGTAAGTCTTCGGCGCTCTTGATCCCCGACTTCTCGTCGACCGCGAGCACCCACTTGGCCGGGCGGTAGGTGGCCTTCGAATACACGAGGTCCGCCACCTCCACCACGTCCGAATCGTTCTCGAGTATCCAGTCCTTGCCCGTGAGCGCCACGTCGAACAGACCGGACTCCACATAGCGGGATATCTCCTGGGCCCTCACCAGTGCGCACTCGATCTCGGGGTCGTCGATGGAGGGGAAGTAGCTCCGGGAAGACATCTTGATGACCCATCCGGCATCCTTGAACAGGTCGATGGTGGACTGCTGGAGGCTGCCCTTGGGTATTGCCAGTCGTATCAGGCTCATTTCTTGTACACCTCGTCGGGGTCGAACACCCTTGTCCCTTCTTCGATGACCTGGCCGTTTTCGATCTTCCGGAAGAAGCACGACCGGTGGCCCGTGTGGCACGCAGCCCCTCCCACCTGGTCGATCTTGAGCACGAGGGTGTCCCCGTCGCAGTCGACCCTGATCTCGTGGACCTTCTGCACGTTGCCCGACTCCTCGCCCTTTCTCCAGAGCTTGTTGCGCGACCTGCTGAAGTAGCACGCGCGCCCGGTGCGGAGCGTTTCCTCGAAGGATTCCCTGTTCATGTAGGCGACCATGAGCACCTCGCCTGTCTTCCAGTCCTGCGCAATGGCAGGTATGAGGCCGCCCTGCTTTTCGAAGTCTAAAATATCATTCATTAATAGCTCTCCTGCTGGCAATCGCTTACCAATTTTCAAGTTGTTGTGTCAAGCAGGCATATCCTGCAGGCACGGGAGCGTCTATGGGTGGTGCACGCTTCTCTTGAGGATGTCTTCCGCAGCCTCTTTGACGATTTCCCCCAGGACCGGGTGCGGGCAGTACGAGCCGAGGAAGCCCTCCACCGTGAGGCCATGGTCGATGGCCAGGGCTGCCCAGGTGATGAGCTCGGAGGCGTGGGGGGCGACGATGCTGACCTTGAGCAGCCTGCCGTCCCGGTCCGCCGTGATGCGGGCATAGCCGTCGTTGGCCTCCATGGTCCTTGCCCTGCCCAGGGCGGACACCGGGAAGGTCCCTATCCTGCAGTCCGTGGGCTCGTGTTTGTCCGGCAGGGTCCCCACCGAGGCCACCTCCGGGTTGGTGAACACGACCGTAGGGATGTTCCGGTACGACATCCAGGCCGTGCCCCCGGCGATGTGGTCTACGGCCACCGATGCCTCCCGTGAGGCCACGTAGGCATACATGTAGTCCCCGGTCACGTCGCCCGCCGCGTAGATGCCGTCGATGGAGGTCCTCATGAACTCGTCGGTGCGGATGCCACCCGTTTCGGTGAGCCTGATGCCGAGCTCTGCCAGACCTTCGGGGATCACCGGCCGCCTCCCGATGCTCACCAGGATCCTGTCCGCCTCGACGCTTCTGGGCCCCGAGGGGGTCTCCACGGTCAGTCTGCAGGGGCCCGTGCCTTCGACCCCCGTGACCCGGGCCGAGGTGAGGATGCGCACCTTGTGGTAGATCTTGGCCATGTATTCGGAGACGTGCCTGCTCTCTCCGGGAAGGATCCTGTCGAGGGCCTCGATGAGGGTGACGTTCACCCCCAGGGAGGAGAAGATGTGGGCCATCTCCATCCCGACGCCGCCTGCGCCGATGATGGCGAGCGATCCCGGCAGCTCGGTGACGTCGAACACCTCGTCGCTCGTCCAGAAGCCGCTGCCGTTGAGCACCGGCAGCCCCCTCGGCCGTGCCCCTGTGGCGACGATCGTGTTGCGGGTGCGGAGGAGCGTATCCCCCACCTGCACCGAGCCGGGCTCGGGAACGGACGCGTCGTGGTGGAAGACATCGATGCCGTGGTGCTTCAGGAGGAAGTCGATGCCCTTGGCGAGCCTTTTCACGATCCGGTCCTTCCTCGACTTGACCTTGGCGAAGTCGATCTTCGGATGCGGGGCCTCGATCCCGTACTTTGCCGCCCCGGCCATCTTTGCCAGGAGGTTCACGCTCTCGATGTATGTCTTTGCGGGTATGCACCCGGTGTTGGTGCACGTTCCGCCGAAGGCCGATCCCTCGGCGATGCCTGTGCGCAGACCCTTCTTTGCCGCCAGGATGGCGGCGGAATATCCGCCCGGGCCTGCGCCGATGACGAATACGTCGTAGGGTTCAGTCGTCGTGGTCATGAAGCTTCTTTCTCTTTCTGGGCGGGATGGGGTAGCAGATGTCGATGTCGTGGTGCTTCCAGAGGCCGATGGCCTCCCGGTGGATCATGAGCATGTCCTTGCGCTCGATGGCTTCTTTCCTCAGGGCGTTGAACTGGTCCACCAGGGCGTTGTACTGCTCCGCGTCCTCAAGACCCGCCATTTTCCTGTCCAGGGTTGCGAGCTTGTCCAGGACACCCTCCAGCATGTCCCCGGAGTGCCCCAGAGCCTTTGCGATCTCTTCAACGATCTCTTCCTGTGTCTTGTCAATGCTGTCGTCTCTTCCCATACTGATGTGGCCTATAACATAGAAGGCGGAGAGTGAAAAGATGCAGCCCCCGGTCCCTCCTATGAATTAATATGCACTGCTCATCGGGCAATGGGTATAGGCAGCCCTGAAAAACCCTGCTCGCCCGGGCCTTTCCTCCCCGTGGAGAATACGCTTTCCGTCGATTTTCACTTCCTATATAATGCATGTATGTCTGAATGAGGCGCGCCCGGGAGGCGGGCCGGGGAAGGCAGAGGTCCGTGAGCCATGGAAACAGCCTGGATACATCGATGGTTGGAATAAAGATAGGGTGGCGGATAACCGATAACTTGCTTATTGGAGGCTGTTGATGGAACAAGAAGTCGTGCGCGCGGAGATCGACACGGCCATAAGGACCGTGGGCAACCCCACCATCGACTCTCCCCTGAGGGCCATGACGACCTGCATGGAAGACTCCGAGCGGGTGGTCATCGACCCTTCCCTGAGCGAGGTGGAAAGATGCCTGAGGGAGGGCCGGGAGATCCCGTCCTTCGAGCTGGCGGGCCCGAGGAAGAAGATCTTTTTCGACCCCTCGAAGACCAAGTGCGGCATCGTCACCTGCGGCGGGCTCTGCCCCGGGATCAACAACGTCATCCGCGGGATCGTGCTCGAGCTCTACTACATGTACGGGGTCGAGAACATCTATGGGATCCCCTACGGCCTTCAGGGCTTCATCCCGAGCTACCGGCACTCCTTCGTGGAGCTCTCGCCCGCGTACGTGGAAAGCATCCACGAGATGGGGGGAACCGTCCTGGGGTCCTCCCGGGGCTCCCAGGACATAGGCGAGGTCGTCGACGCCATCGAGCGGGTCAACATGAACATCGTGTTCTTCGTGGGTGGCGACGGGACCATGAAGGCTGCGTCCGCCGTGGCCAACGAGGCCCTGAGGAGGGGGTATCGGTGCTCGGTCATCGCCATCCCCAAGACCATCGACAACGACATCTCCTTCGTGTCGAAGACCTTCGGCTTCGACACGGCCGTGGAGGAGGCCAGTAAGACCATCCAGTGCGCCCATGCCGAGTCGAAGGGCGCTCCCTACGGCATCGGGCTCGTGAAGCTCATGGGCAGGGACTCGGGCTTCATCGCGGCCCATGCGGCCCTGGCGTGCCGGGATGCCAACTTCGTGCTCGTGCCCGAGGAGGACTTCGACCTCGACGGCGACAAGGGCTTCCTCAAGACGCTGGAGCACCGGCTCCTCTCCCGCGGGCACGCGGTGGTGGTGGTTGCCGAAGGCGCAGGGCAGAAGTTCTTCCAGGACATACCCAGGCAGACCGACGCGTCCGGAAACGTGAGGAAGGGCGACATCGGGATCCTGCTCAAGGACAGGATAGAGGAACACTTCACAGCGCGGGGGTTGCCCGTGAACCTCAAGTACATCGACCCGAGCTATGTGGTCAGGAGCGTCGTGGCCAACGCCTCCGATTCCATATTCTGCGGCCTGCTGGCCCAGATGGCCGTGCATGCGGGCATGAGCGGAAAGACCGACATGCTCATCGGGCTGTGGAACAACCGCTACGTCCATATTCCCATAGCGCTCAGCGTCGAGAAGCGCAAAAAGATCGACGTGAACGGGGCCCTGTGGATGGCGGTGAGGGAGTCGACCGGACAGGCGGTCATGAAGAACTAGGACAGGTGCGGAGCCTGTCAGGGGAGGAGGAGTGACATGAGTGTGGAAGACAAGATTCTGGACGACGACGACATCATCGATCTGACAGACCTGCTGGAGGAGGGGGAGCCTCCGAAGAAGGCGGCGCCGAAGAAAGACCTGGGCGCGAAGGCCCACGGCCCGCTCAACGAGCCCGACACGTTCGATCTGGGCAAGGAGATCTCCATGGAGTACGACGTGTCGGTCGAAGAGATCGATCACGGCGGTGAGAGCCTCGACATCAACGGGAGCCTTTCGTCCACGGAAGAGGTGGCCCTTGCCCCGGACAAGGCTGTGGCCGAAGAGGTCGTGCTTGAGGAAAAAGAGGTGAAGGAGCTCGATCTCGCCGAAGACGTGTTCGACCAGGAGCCCGCCGCCACGTCTCAGGAGGCGCCGGCCCTGGAGCCGGTGCAGGCCTTCTCCGAAGCCGACCTCGTCCGGGGGCCTGCCGGTGCCGAGGCGAAGAAGCCGGCGTTCGTCCCTGAACCGGAAGAGCCTGTGCTCGTGCCCGAGGACCCGGACGTCGTGTCCTTCGACGAGATAGCCGCTCCGGAGGAACCGGCGCGGCCTGCCGGGATCCGGCCGGAGGCGGCAGTCGAGATCGAGGCCCCAGGCAGGATCGAAGCCGCCGCAAAGATCGAGTTCGACCGGCGCTCCCTGGACGACTCACCGGCCCCTGCGGCGTTCAGCGCCGAGGACGTGGCCGCGGAGCTGAGGCAGCAGGCGCCCGCCATCATCGAGGCCATCGTGAGGCCGCTCATGGCGGAGCTCGTCAAGGACATGATCGCAGCCACCCGGGAAGAGCTGCCGGGCATCATCGAAAAGGTCATCCGCGAGGAGATCGAAAAGCTCAAGAAGCTCGACTCGTAGCGTCCAGGACAGAATAAACAGGCATCAATTCCGCTCCCACACAGTGTTCCTGTGGGAGCGGGATTTTTTTGCAGGATATCTCCTTTTCAAAACCCTCTTTTTCTGAAAAAGTTTCATCATGAAAAACCGGAGCCTGGTCATAATCTTTACCCGCTTCCCCCTGCCGGGAAAGACCAAGACCCGCCTGATCCCAGTTCTTGGTGAGCATGGCGCAGCCCGCCTTCACAGGGATATGGCCCGCCACACGATCAGGGCGGCCGGCAGACTGCTGCCGGAGGTCTGTGTCGAGCTCTGGTGTGACGGCGGGACACAGGAGGAAATCAGGGAAACCTTCGGTGTGGATGTCCCGATACGCCATCAGGCGGGGGAAGGCCTCGGGGAACGCATGCTGAGCGCCTTTTCCGATTCCTTCGGCCGGGGCTCCAGCAGCGTGGTCCTTGTGGGCACCGACTGCCCTTTTCTCCTGCCCGAAACCCTGAAGAAGGCTTTCGATGGGCTGGCATCCGCTGACTGCGTGCTCGGGCCGGCCCACGACGGTGGATACTATCTCATAGGGCTGAGCAGACCATGCCGCGAGGTTTTCGAGGGAGTATCCTGGGGAGGAAGCGAGGTCCTTGCTCAAACACGTGCCAGGGCCCACGCCGCCGGGCTTTCGGTGAGCCTGCTGGAAACCCTGCACGACATCGACCGCCCGGAGGATCTCCCTCTCTGGAAGACGGCGTTCATCAGGAGGGCCGATCCCGTCTCCGTGATCATTCCCGCTCTCAACGAGGGCGTGGTGATCGAGGATTCGGTACGCCGATTGAACCGAATCCCCGGGGTCGAGGTGATTGTCGCCGACGGGGGGAGCAGCGACGGCACACCCGAGCTGGCGCGATCCTGCGGGGCGAGAGTCGTTCATGCGCCTCCGGGACGCGCCGCGCAGATGAACGCCGGCGCCATGCACGCCGGTTCCGAGATCCTGCTTTTCCTGCACGCGGACACACGCCTCCCCGATGACTTCGACCAGCGGATAAGGGCCGCCCTTGCAGACCCGGTTGTCATGGCCGGGGCCTTCAGCCTTGGGTTCGACGATCGGTCCTTTCCTATGAGGATCACGGCGTGGGGGGCAAACCTGCGTTCGCGCCTGCTGCAGCTCCCTTACGGCGATCAGGCCTTTTTCATGAAGAAGGCCGATTTCAGCGCGGCTGGAGGCTTCCCTCTCATCCCGATCATGGAGGATGCGGTTTTCGCATGGTCTCTCAAAAACCGGGGGCGGGTCGTCACCCTGCCGGTGCGCGCTGTCACGTCGGCCCGTCGATACAGGAGGCTCGGGGTCTTCAGGACGTTCCTCGTCAACCAGTGCGCCATCGCGTGTTTCCTGCTCGGGGCGGACCCCGCGGTCATTGCCGGGCTGTACCGCTCGGGCAGCGGCATATGGGAATGGCTTGCGCTCCTTGGAAATACTATCTGGAAGAAGATTCACGGATAGTCCGCGCTCTTGATGCCCATACCGCAGATTCGGATGTCTTGACTCGTCAAACCTCGATTGATATTCCAATTGGTAATATTCCTCTTTCTAATATTATATCTATGAATTGGATTTATCACCGCATCCCGTGCTAGATCCCATATGTAATTAAATGAAAATATATGGGCTTTTTCAGATGCATCTCTCTGAGAGCCTCCTGGCGGCAACATGAAATCTTCTGGTGATCATACCCCTTCCTCGGCGGAAGGGCAATCCAGGGCAGGCGTAAAGGGCCGGGCCATGCGCATCTGTTCCCAGCTTTTCTCCGTGTGGCCTTACCGTGCCGTCCGCATAAGCCTTGCCGCTCTCTTCATCTACGGGGGAGGAATAAAGCTCCTCGACCCGAAGGCCTTCGCCCGGACCATCTCCGCATACGACCTGGTCCCGGAGATGCTCCTGCCCGTAGCAGCCATCGGGCTTCCCCTTGTGGAGACCATTGCCGGTCTGGGGCTGCTCTTCGATATCCGCTTGAGCCTTGCGGTGATTTCTTCCCTGATAGGGATGTTCATCCTGGTGCTGGGGTACGGAGTCTTGCAGAATCTCGCTGTGGACTGCGGATGTTTCGGCGCCGATGAGCTGTCGCGGCAGCACGGCCTCGTGCAGGCGTTCTGGAGAGACCTCTTTCTCGGAGGCATCGTGGTCCCCTACCTTTACCTCGCCCGTAGAATGCTGCGGAAAAAATACAGATAAAATACTAGTAAGAGGAGGAGAATGACAGCATGAATACAAGAAAAAATCTTTTCGGTCTTATCATGGCGGCTTTCTTTGTTGTGAGCCTTGCATCCGGTGCGCAGGCGTTTTGGGGAGCCAAGGAGCTCGATACGGAGCAGAGCGCGGTCACTTTCGCAAACGAGGTCAAGAGGGGCGGCTACGGAATCGTCACCACCAAGGAGCTCAAGACCTGGATCGATGAAAAGAAAAGCATGCTCATCGTAGACACCATGCCGTTTGAGACCAGCTACAAGAAGCAGCATGTGCCAGGCGCCGTCCAGATCGAGTTCCCCATCCCGGAGATGACGACCCTGGACGACAACAAGAAGGCCGAGCTGCTGAAGCTCCTGGGCCCGGACAAGGACCGGACCGTCGTTTTTTACTGTGGGTTCGTGAAGTGCACCCGGAGCCATAACGCGGCAATGTGGGCCGTTAAGCTGGGATACAAGAACGTCTACCGTCATCCGGGCGGCATCAAGGCATGGGGGCAGGCGGGCTATCCCATAGAATCGGCAAAGTAGGGTCATTACCCGGGGCGTCATTCCAGGAGGATCACGCCTCGGGTTTTGCACATCTGTTAAGGAGAGGCGGCTGACAATGTATTGGCCTTTCGATGTTGACGTGCTTCGTCTGCCGGCGCTCTCGCGCCGCGCCTTCCTTGTGTCCATGCTCGTGGCGAGCGGGGCCGCGGTCCTGAGGCCGGACAGCCTGCCGGCTGCCGCGACCCCCCGCGTGCCGGTGAGGGAGTGGAGCCCTGAGTGGCCGGCCAGGCTGGCGCCGCTGAGAGAGGATGTCCCCGGCAGGGCAGTGAAGATCTATGCCGAGCTGAGCCTGAAGCACCTCACCGAAACGACGGCTCACTGGGGCATAGGCTGCAGCAGCGGGAGCTGCGCCGACAAGTTCATCTTCACGTCCCCTGTGGAGCCCGCCCACCTGTACGACGCCCTGTGCAGGATCGGCGCACGGCCGGGAAACAACCTCACCCTCAAAAGCTACGGCCAGCATGCCGCCGGGGACGAGCTCGCCCTTTCCGTCCAATGGTCAGGGCTTGCAAAGGAGCTGAGCCTCAGCAGCGTCATCCTCGACGAAGCAGGCAAAGGCCTCCTCATCCGCTTCGGAGGGAACAGGGCCGCCGCCCTGGAACAGAAGACGGGCTGCCTTACCTGCCTCGAATCATGCCCGGTCGCCATTACCAGCAATTCGCTCTACCCTCACATAAGCGGCTTCCGGAGGGCGGTAAGGCCGAATTCGAGATTCAGGGGAAAGCCGGAGATGCTTCCGAACCATGATCTGCTTCCCGTGGTCATCACTTACCGGCTTGCCGCGAAAGGGTGAAAGGCTCGAGAACAATGGACACGAAAGAAGCGCCCAAGGCCCACGGCAACGCCCCCTTACGCCCTGCTCTGGCCCGGCAGCTTGAGGACGTGATCGAGAGGTGTACGGACTGCGGGGTGTGCCGGGACGAGTGCGGGTTTCTGCAGAAGCACGGCACCCCCGTGGAGATCGCGCAGGGCTTCACCCCGAAGCAGGTCAGCCGGCAGGCCCTACCTTTCGAGTGCAGCCTGTGCCGGCTCTGCGATGCTGTGTGCCCTGCCGGGCTGAAGCCCCGGGACCTGTTCATGGAGATGCGGCGTGAAGCCGTTGAACGCGGACAGGGGCCGTTCCCCGAGCACAAGGGTGAGCTGCGCTACGAAAAGACCGGCATGTCCCGCACCTTCACCTGGTATGCCCTGCCGGACGGATGCACGAGCGTCCTTTTCCCCGGATGCAGCTTCGCGGGGACGAGGCCCGGCAGGACACGCGAGCTGTATGCGACTCTGAGTGAAAAGAACCCGAGTCTCGGGGTGGTGCTCGACTGCTGCGGGAGGATATCGAGCGATCTCGGGCGGGAGGCCTTTGCCAGGATCATGATGGAGGAAATGGCCGATTACCTCCTCTCGCAGGGGGTGCGGGAAGTGATCACCGTTTGCCCGAACTGCCGCGACATGTTCATGGACTACGGCAAAGGCCTTTCGGTCGTGACGGTCTATGAAATGCTGGCGGCCGGAACGCCCGCTCCTGCCCCCGGGGGGAAACCTCTCGTTCTCCACGACCCGTGCGGCGCACGCTTTCATCGCGGGTCCCATGACTCGGTGCGTCTCCTGCTCCGATCGGCGGGTTTCTCCGCCGAAGAGATGGGGCACTCTCGGGAAAGGACTATGTGCTGCGGGAATGGGGCCGGTGTCGATGCCTTTTCCCCTGAACTTTCACGAAAGTGGCTTAAAAAAACGTCCGGAGAAGCCGGGGGAAGGCCTGTCGTCACGTACTGTGCGGGCTGCGCCGGCGCGCTCGGCTCCTGCACCCAGGCAGCTCATGTCCTGGACGCCGTATATGAGCCGCAGAACGTGACGGCAGGAAGAACGACCGTATCGAAAGGCATCGTCACCTTCCTGAGCAGGCTCCGGCTTAAACGGCATTTCCAGAGCACCATAGCCGCCCGTTCGTCCAGGGAGAGGAGATTCGTCCCGGAAGGCGAAGGGGGGAAAAGCCGTGCCGGGCGCCTGCTCATCCTGGCGGCTGTGATAGCGGCAATCGTCGCGGTGAGGATGACAGGGGCCGCGGACGCGCTCGACAGGGACCATCTGCAGGCGTTCGTCGAAGGCTGCGGATCGTGGGCCCCTTTGATCTACATGCTCGTCTATGCCATCGCCCCTTCGCTTTTCCTCCCGGGCCTGCCCATCACGATCGTGGGAGGCATGCTCTTCGGCCCCTTCTGGGGGGTGGTCTACACCATCACAGGGGCAACTGCCGGGGCGTGCTTAGCCTTTCTCATAGCCCGTTACGCAGCCCGGGACTGGGTGGAAGGCAAGCTCACGAGCCCGCGCTGGAAAAAACTCGACGAGGGCGTGGAGCGCAACGGGTGGAAGGTGGTGGCCTTCACCCGTCTTATCCCTCTCTTTCCCTTCAACCTCCTGAACTATGCCTTCGGGCTGACGAAGATCGGGTTCGTGCCGTATGCCGTGACCAGCTTCATATGCATGCTCCCGGCCTGCATCGCCTTTATCGTTTTCTCCAGCTCGCTTCTGGACCTGCTGAGGGGCCGGGTGTCCCTGAACCTCATCATCGGCGCAGGGCTCATCGCCCTCGTGTCGCTCATACCCATCGTGTATAATAGAAAAAGGAAAGGAGAGATGTGATGTCGGAAAACTACTACGAGCCCAAGGATCTGGCCGACTTCCCCAACATAACGGAGCATGCCTCCGAGCAGGGGGCGAAGTTCTTCGAATATTACGGGAAGGCCACCGGCGCAGGCGCGCTCACGGAGCGGGAGAAGGCCCTCATCGCCCTTGCCGTGGCCACGGTGAGGCATTGCCCCTACTGCATCGACGCCTACACGAACAAGTGCCTGTCCCTGGGCGTGTCGGCCGACGAGATGATGGAGGCCGTCCATGTCGGCGCGGCCATGACCGCGGGCGACGTGCTGGCACATGCCACCCAGATGAGAAAGATCGTGAAGAAAAAGGAGATGTGAAGATGCTGCCCTCCGAGCAGCTGGAGGCGCTGGAAAAGGCCTCACCGGGCCCGCCCTTCGGCGGGATGATCGGCAGACCCCTCCATGCCGCTTCCCTGGACATACTCCAGATCAACACGGGGAAGCGCTGCAACCTCTCCTGCAGGCACTGCCACGTGGATGCAGGGCCCGGCCGCACGGAGCTCATGGGCAGGGGCATCTTCGAGAAGTGCCTGGAGGTCCTCGATCGGTATGACATAGGGACCATCGACATTACGGGCGGGGCGCCCGAGATGAACCCGGAGCTGCCGTGGTTCATCCATGAGGCAGCCGCCCTGGGAAGGCGACTCATGGTCAGGTCCAACCTCGCTGTCCTGCTCGAAGACGGGTATGAGCATTTCATGAACCTCTACGCCTCGCATGGTGTCGAGGTCGTGGGCTCGCTGCCGGACTACCGGATGGAGCGTACGGACAGGCAGCGCGGCGCAGGCTTGTTCGATCGGGCCATCGAGGCGATGAGAAGGCTGAACGCCCTGGGATATGCGCAGCCCGGGAGCCCTCTGGTCCTGGACCTCGTGCACAACCCCGTGGGCACCTATCTCCCTGCGTCGCAGGCGGCGCTGGAGCACGAGTACAGAACCCGACTCAAGGCGGACCACGGGGTGGACTTCAACACCCTCTTCTGTCTCGTCAACTCTCCCACCGGCAGGTATCTTGAATATCTCATCAGGTCCGACAACCTGATCGACTATGTGAGCAGCCTCCGCCAGTCTTTCAATCCCTCGACAATCGACTGCCTCATGTGCAGGAACACCCTTTCCGTGGGATGGGACGGGCGGCTCTATGACTGCGACTTCAACCAGATGCTCGAACTGCCGGTATCATGCACCTCGTCGTGCACGGTCGGCGAGTTCGATTACGGGGAGCTCAAAACGCGCAGGATCGTCACGGCGGACCACTGCTTCTCCTGTACTGCCGGGGCAGGGTCGTCCTGCCAGGGCGCGCTTCGATAACGGCCGAATGGATGCCGGTGCATCGCTCCACAGGGGTACGGCAGGCATGCAGCCGGGTGTAGCACGACACAAGAGCGGACAATGACAGGGGGGCACAAGGCGGCACAGTGTCCGGTCTACTGTCCGCCGTGCTGCCCACCCTGGCCGTCTCCCTCGTTATTTCACGACCTCCAGCCCCGCGTCTTTCCAGTCGGCCAGAAGGGTCTGGTAAATGTCGGGGTAGGCGAGCTGGTTGAGTTTTCGATACGCCAGGTAGCTCCGGCTCCCCGTGTTGCAGTAGACGATGATCTTCTTTTCCTTGGGGAGGATGCCCGACTGGGAGGCAAACGTCTCGGCCGGGATGTTGATGGCCGTGGGGATGTGCCCTTCGCCGTATTCCTTGGGGTCGCGGACGTCAACCAGGACGAAGTCCTGTTTGTTCTCGTCGATCATCTTTTTCAGGTCAGCGGGCTTTACCTTCCGGGTCTCGATCTTTTTGCTGTACTCGGGTCCGGCGACTATGGGGAACGCTCTTTCCTCCCACACGGGGATGCCTTCGCTGTAGATCATGATGTTCGTGTATCCCAGCGGTTCGAGCTGCACTGCGAGCCGTTTGCTCTTTCCGCACTTCACCCCGTTGCAGTAGATGACGAGCAGGGAGGACTTGTCCTCCGGGAGCAGCGCTTTGTTTTCATTGAGCTTCTTTTCCGGGATACTGATGGCCCCTTTTATGTGCGCTTCCTGATATTCCTGCGGTGTTCTCGAGTCGATGAGGACAAGGGCCTGTTTCTGGTCGATCATTTCTTTCAGTTGATCGGTCGTGACGATCCTGAACTCGGTATCGGCGAAGACCGCTGCCGGGAGCCCTGCAAGGAACAACAACATGACAAAGGAAAAAAGACCGGGTTTGATTTTCGTGCCACTCTGCTGCTTCATGACAATCTCCTTGTTAGGTATCTGTGTATGCAAAATCTGCTCTGGTATGGCATGGAATATATTGTTTTCTTTGGTCGAAAGTCCAATAATAATAAAGAATACATAAGCCTTGATCATTCAACCGCTCTATACGAGATCAACGGGGTGCCTCGGGGGGCACAAGGTACACATGGCCCTCTTTCTTCAGCGTGCGGCACCGTTATCGGGGCGTTCGAACGGCAGCGAGAGGTTTACCTTGACACAAGGGACCTGCTTGCTATCTTAAGCGCAGGCAATCATTAAATCTTAATCGATAAAGGAGTCCCCATGAAATACGGAGCGCGCAACGATATCAAGGCAAAGGTGAAGTCTGTACAGAAAGGCGATATCATGAGCCTGGTTAAATTCGAGGGCATCAAGGTTTCCGAGATGGCCTCCGTGCTTACCACAGAATCGGTCGAGAGCATGGGATTGAAGGCCGGGGATACGGTGGAGCTCATCATCAAGGCCATACACGTACTGCCTGTCAAAGAATAGACGAGAGCAGAACGGGAGTGGGCGGATATCGCGGGCCGCCCACTCCCTCCTGTGTCAGCAGAGGTGGTCAATCCATCATGAGGCCTCGGAGAAATGAAGGCTCATGATGACGCAGGACCTGACCCCGCATTAAGAACGCTCCCGCCCGGAAGCCAGAACCTGGGTACCATTTCCCCCATTTTCATGCTATGGAATTGCAAGAGAAATCCTCGAGGAGAAGCACATGCTGGAGAGAGAATACGACCCCAAGGACATCGAGCAGAAGTGGTATAAGGTCTGGCTCGACAACGGATACTTCCACGCCGACGAGAAGGATGCGACAAAGCCCCCCTATGCCATCGTGATCCCGCCCCCGAACGTCACCGGCGTCCTCCACATGGGGCATGCCCTGAACAACACCCTGCAGGACATCATGATCCGCTTCAAGCGCATGGACGGATTCAACGCCCTGTGGATGCCCGGCACCGACCACGCTGGCATCGCCACCCAGAACGTGGTGGAGAAGGCCCTGGCCGAAAAGGGCACCTCCCGGCACGACCTGGGCAGGGAGGCCTTCATCGAGGAGGTCTGGCGGTGGAGGGAGAAGCACGGCGGGCTCATCCTCAACCAGCTCAAGCGCCTGGGCGCCTCCTGCGACTGGGAGAGGATCCGCTTCACCATGGACGAGGGCCTCTCGAACGCGGTGCGCAGGGTGTTCGTGACCCTGTACAACGAAGGCCTCATCTATCGCTCAGACTACATCGTGAACTGGTGCCCGAGGTGCCACAGCGCCATTTCCGACCTCGAGGTGGAGCACGAAGAGGAGAGCGGTTTCCTCTGGCACATCCGCTACCCCCTTGCCGACGGCTCGGGCGACGTGATCGTGGCCACCACCCGCCCCGAGACCATGCTGGGCGACACGGCCGTGGCCGTGAACCCCACGGACGAGCGCTACGAGGGCCTCATCGGCAAGAAGCTCCTCCTGCCCGTCATGAACCGGGAGATCCCCATCATCGCAGACCCGGTGGTGGACAAGGAGTTCGGCACCGGTGCGGTGAAGGTCACCCCGGCCCACGACCTCAACGACTACGAGATGGCGCTCAGGCATGGCCTCGAGATCATCGTCATCATCGACGAGTCCGGCAACATGAACAAAAACGCGGGCATCTACGAAGGCCAGGACCGTTTCGAGTGCCGGCTCAACATCGAGGCCGACCTGAAGGAGCAGGGCTTCCTCGTGGACAAGACGCCCTATCGGCTGCCCGCGGGCAAGTGCTACCGCTGCAATACCATCATCGAGCCCTACCTCTCGAAGCAGTGGTTCGTGAAGACGAAGCCCCTTGCCGAGAAGGCCATCGACGCGGTCAGGGACGGCCGGACCCGGATCATCCCCAAGCAGTGGGAGAAGACCTATTACGAGTGGATGTACAACATCCGCGACTGGTGCATCTCCCGGCAGATCTGGTGGGGCCACCGGATACCGGCCTGGTACTGCGACGGGTGCGGCGAGGTGATCGTGTCCGAGACCACGCCGGTCAAGTGCACGAAATGCCCGTCTGAAACCTTACGGCAGGAAACCGACGTCCTCGACACCTGGTTCTCCTCGGGGCTGTGGCCCTTCTCCACCATGGGCTGGCCCGAGAACACGGAGACGCTCAGGAAATTCTACCCCACGGACGTCCTCATCACCGCCTTCGACATCCTCTTCTTCTGGGTCGCCCGCATGATGATGATGGGCATCAAGTTCATGGGCGAGGTCCCCTTCAAGGACGTGTACCTCCACGCCCTGGTCCGCGACGAGCACGGCCAGAAGATGAGCAAGTCGAAGGGCAACATCGTGGACCCCATCGTGGAGATGGACAAGTACGGCGCCGACGCCTTCCGCTTCGCGCTCACCGCCTTCGCCGCCATGGGCAGGGACGTGAGGATCAGCGACAAGCGCATCCAGGGCTACCGCTTCTTCATCAACAAGATCTGGAACGCGGGCAAGTTCGTCCTGGCCAACGTCGAGGGCTTCGACCCGGCAGGCGTGACGATCGACGAGGGCAAACTGGGCCTCGCTGACAAGTGGATCCTCACCGAGCTCAACAAGGCGGTGGCGGGCATCCGGGCCGCGCTGGAGGAGTACCGCTTCAACGACGCGGCCGACCTGCTCTACCAGTTCACCTGGCACACCTTCTGCGACTGGTACATCGAGCTGTCGAAGCCCCTGCTGAACACAGAAGGAGCTCCTTACACGAAGTGGGTGCTCACCCATGTCTTCACCTCCATCCTGGAGCTCCTCCACCCCATCATCCCCTTCGTGACCGAGGAGCTCTGGCAGCTCATGCCCGGGCACAAGGGAGAGTCCATCGTGGTCGCCCGGTACCCGCAGCACGACGCGAAGCTGGACTTCCCGACGGACGCGGCGAAGATGGGCACCATCATCGACATCATCTCGGGCGTGCGGAGCATCCGCGGCGAGACGAACATCCCGCCGTCGGTCCAGCTCGACATCGTGCTGCGGATGAAATCGGGCGAGATCGAGGATGGCGTGAAGGGCTACAGCTTCCTCGTGAAAGATCTCGCCCGGGTCAAGTCCATCGAGTTTCTCCCTGCGGATGCCCCCCGCCCGGGAAAAAGCGCGCTGGCGGTCACGGCTGCGGCCGAGATCTACGTGCCGCTCGAGGGCGTCATCGACATCGCCAAGGAGAAGGACCGCCTGGACAAGACCATCGCCAAGCTGGGCAAGGAGCTCGAAGGGAAGCTCAGGAAGCTCTCCAACAAGGACTTCCTCGAGAAGGCCAACCCCGAGGTGGTGAGCGAGCAGCAGACCATCAAGGAAGAGCTTGAGTCGAAGATCGACAAGCTCTCGAAGGCCAGGGAGCTCCTGGAGGGATGATCCCTGCTGCCGGGACGGGCATCATACGGGAGATCGTGGAGCTCGGCTCGGTGGATTCCACCAACACCTATGCCCTTGATGCGGGCAGGGCAGGGCTCCTCGTGACGGCGTCGCAGCAGACCGCCGGCCGTGGCAGGCACGGCAGGGTCTGGTTTTCCCCCGAAGGCCGGAACCTCTACCTGACGCTCACCACCGCCGGCTCGGACCCGAGGCTCTCCATCGTCACCGGGGTGGCCGTGCACGAGGCCGTGCTCCCCTTCCTGGGTCAGGATGCCCTCCTGGAGATCAAGTGGCCCAACGACCTCATCGCCGACGGCAGGAAGGTCTGCGGGATCCTGTGCGAAACCCGGGGCGGCCTGACCGCTGTGGGCATCGGGCTCAACGTGAACGGGAAAGCCTGGCCCCTTGAGCTCGAAGGCAGGGCGGCCTCGCTGGAGGAGGTCGCCGGCTCTCCCCTCGACAGGGGCCGGGTCCTCGAAGCGGTCGTCCTCTCCCTGGAACAATGGTTTGCCCGCTATCTCGCCGAGGGGTTCGGCCCCGTCAGGGAGCGATTCCTCGAGCACGGGATGCTGAAAGAGCACGTGCTCGCCACGGAGGACGGCCAGCCCTGCGCCATAGCCGATATGGGCGAAGACGGCCACCTCGTCCTCGACGTCTCGGGCTCTTTAAGGGAGCTCGTGAGCGGGACGATCGTTCTGCAGGAAGCACGGGACAGCAAGGAGAAGTCGCCAGGACGCACGTCGAAGTAGCGGAAGCAGGAAGGCGGAACGGCCTGCCGCGTTTTCATGTATCGGGCCCGGGGGAGGGCTTGCCTACGATGGCCGGCCTTCATGAATCCCGGGGTGCCGCTCCCGGAAGGGAGAGTCCTGCCGTGCAGGACAGGACAGCCGTTCAGGCGTGTTTTTTTATTCCCCTGTGATCCCTAATCTCAAGAGATTCCTTCTAGTATCAAACTCTTGCATTTCAGGATTACCATGTTACCATAAATTTTGTATCACGCAGGAGGTCCTATGCGATTAGACAGGAACATCCAGCCGAAGACAGTCGATCCGTATGGCAAGGGGAAGAAGTATTCGGAAGGAATGTATTGTCCGGAGTGCCAGGCCTTCTACCAGCAGGGGCGGTGGAAATGGCCCCGGGAGGGCGACACGCCCCGGGAGCCCAGGGTCTGCTCTGCCTGCAGGAGGGCGAAGGACCGCTTTCCCGCCGGCGAGGTCCTGGTGTCCGGAACCTACCTCAACGCTCACCGCGCGGAGATCGTGGGCCTCATCTTCAACGTCGTGAGGGAAGAGAACAACCGCTCGCCGCTCAAACGCCTCATCGACCTCAGCGCCGAGAACGGGGCGCTGCGGGTGAGCCTCACGGACAACCACCTGGCGCGGCACATCGGGGATGCCCTCTACAAGGCGTACCGGGGGGAGCTCGCGGTCAGGTACTCCGACGGGGAGAAATTCGTCCGGCTCTACTGGCACCGGGACGCATGACGCGCCTGCTCGTCGTCAACGCCGACGACCTCGGCCTGAGCCGGGAGGTCAACGCAGGGATTCTCATGGGTCTCGGCCAGGGGGTGATCAGCGATGCATCCCTCCTGGTCGACGCCCCGTGCGCAGAGGATGCGTGCCTTGAGCTGCTCAGCTCCGGGATCCGGTCGCTGGGCATCCACATCAACCTCGACAGTCAGTTCGGCTGGGATCTGCCCGGTCACGAGCGCCACGCCCGGGAGGACCTCATGGCCATGCTCGAGGACCGCTCCTTCCTGGATGCCTGCGAGGGAAGCGCCCGCTCCCAGATCGAGCGGTTCATGGAGGCCGGCCTCAACCCCACTCACCTCGACACCCACCACCACGTCCACGGGTTCTACCCGGTGTTCAGGCTCCTCATGGACATGGCCCGGGAATACCGGATACCCGCGATGCGCTTCAGCCCGGAAGGCTACACCCTCACCACCAGGAAGCCCGTCCCCTTTGACAGAGAGGTCTACGGCAGGATGAAAAGGCTTCTCGAAGACGAGGGCATCTACTCCTGCAGGGACATGGTCGAGGGCGCAGGCCTGGTCTCCCGCATCGCCTCGTACCCGGCCGAGCTCGTGGTGCACCCCTCCCTGGGCGGAGACGCGTGGAGGCAGGCCGAGCTCGAGACGCTCCTTTCCGAGGGCTTCCGCTCGGAGATCGAGGACTCCGGCATCAGGATCGTGAGCTTTTCCGAGCTGGCCTGTGCAGGGGAGCGGGCAGGGCGTCCCGCTGCCGGTCGAGGGCCGAGTTCCTGAAGTACAGGACCATGTCGACGGCCACCATGACCGCGTTGAGCAGGTAGAACAGGATGACCCAGTCCATGTTGTAGAAGATCTTGTGCAAGATGCCTGCGCCGTAGCCCACGAGCACGATGCAGAGGAAGAACAGGCTCTTGCCTTTCGACGTCCTCGACCGGTAGGACTTGTGGATGGAGGACGGCCAGGCAGCCCCGAAGCACAGGAGCATGACGATCTCGAATACGCTCATGTCAGGTGTCCTTTCTCTTCCCGTTCCAGGTCAAGCCGGCGCGGTTATCCCCTAATACCCTGTATGGGCACCAAAAGAAAACGGGTAATCCTGCATCGTCCCCATGACTATGGGGGAGGGCATGAAAAGAGCCCGGAAGGCTCATCCGCCCGCCGGGCTCGAAGGTTCATTTTTCGTTCGGGAGCTTACACGGCTCCGGCCATCTTGAATATGGGCAGGTACATGGCCACGACCACGAATCCGATGACGCCGCCCAGGAACACCATGAGCATTGGCTCCAGGGCCGAGGTCAGCGCGTCCACCGCGGCATCAACCTCCTCGTCGTAGAAGTCGGCGATCTTGCTGAGCATCTGGTCCATGGCGCCGGTCGCCTCGCCCACCGAGATCATCTGCACCACCATGCCCGGGAAGATGCCCGTGGCACCCAGGGGCTCGGCCATGGACTGGCCCTCACTGATGGCGCTCCTGACCGCCTTGATGGCTTTTTCGATGATGACGTTGCCCGCGGTTCTGGAGGTGATGTCCAGTCCGTCCATGATGGGGACGCCCGAGGAGATCATGGTGCCGAGCGTCCGGGTGAACTTGGCCACGGCCACCTTCCTGATGAGCGGGCCGAACACCGGGAGCTTGAGCGCGATGGTGTCGAGATAGAACCGGCCCTTTTCGGTCCTGGCCGTCATCTTGAATCCTACGATAAAGGCTATGATCACGCCGAACATGACGTACCAGTAGCCCCGGAAGAACGCGCTCATGCTCACGACCAGCTGGGTGGGCCCCGGCAGGGCCGATCCGAACTGCTCGAACATGTCCTTGAAGGTGGGGATGACGAACATCATGAGCACGGCCACCACACCGAACGCAACGGTGAGCACGATGATGGGATAGGTCATGGCGCCCTTGACCTTGCGCTTGAGGGCTTCGGACTTTTCGAGGTAGACTGCAAGCCTCTGGAGCACCGTGTCGAGCACGCCGCCGATTTCTCCGGCCGCCACGAGGTTGACGAAGAGGCCGTCGAAGACTTTGGGGTGCTTGCCCAGGGCATCGGCAAAAGTGCTGCCGCTTTCGACGTCCGTCTTAATCTGGGCGAGCATCTTCTTGAACGTGGGGTTGGGCTGCTGCGACGAGAGGATCTCGAGGCACTGCACCAGGGGCAGGCCGGCGTTGATCATGGTGGCGAACTGCCTGGTGAAGACGACGATTTCCTTGGTCTTGATGCTCTGCTCGAAGAGGTTGATCTGCCTCGCCTTTCCCCTGATCTTGGTGGGGGTGATCTTCTGGCGCTTCAGGAGCAGCTGCACCGCCGCCTTCGAATCAGCCTCCACCTCTCCTTTCCTGATGGTCCCGTTGGCAAGCCTGCCTTCCCACACGAACACCGGCATGGTCTATCTCCTTTCCTTCATGACGGGCCCGGCCGGCCTCGGCTGATTGGGCGAGGCCATCATCTGCCGGAGCTCCTCGGGGTCCATGGACCATCCGAGGGCATCATCAAGGGATATGAGTTTGCGGCTGAAGAGCATGTAGAGGGCCTGGTTCATGGTCTGCATGCCATGCTTGGCCTGGCCCACCTGCATCTGGGAGTAGATCTGGTGGATCTTGTCTTCCCGGATGAGGTTCCGTATGGCGGGTGTGGAGATCATGAGCTCAGCCGCCAGCACCCTGCCTTTTCCGTCCGCCCGCGGGAGGAGCTGCTGGGAGATGACCGCTTCCAGCACGAAGGAGAGCTGGGCACGGATCTGGGACTGCTGGTGGGCAGGGAACGCATCCACGATGCGGTTCACGGTCTGCACAGCAGAGTTTGTGTGGAGCGTGGCAAAGACCAGGTGGCCCGTCTCGGCGATGGTGAGGGCCGCCTGCATGGTCTCGAGGTCGCGCATCTCGCCGATGAACACGACGTCCGGGTCCTGCCTGAGGATGTACTTGAGCGCATTGGTGAAGTTCTTCGTGTCGGCGCCCACCTCCCGCTGGTTCACGAGGCAGCCCTTGTGCTTGTGCACGAACTCGATGGGGTCTTCGATGGTGACGATGTGGTCGTGGCGCTCCGTGTTGATCTTGTCCAGGAAGGAGGCCAGGGTGGTGGACTTGCCGCTGCCCGTGGGGCCGGTGCACAGGACGAGGCCCCTGGGGAGGGAAGCGAGCCTGCCGATGCCCGGGGGAAGCCCCAGGTTCTCGATGGGCACGATCTCGAAGGGGATCACCCTGAACACGCCTGCCATCGCGCCCCGCTGGACGAAGATGTTGGCCCTGAACCGGGCAAGACCCTTGATGCCGAAGGACAGGTCGAGCTCGAGCTCTTCCTCGAACTTGTGCTTCTGCGCCTCGGTGAGGATGGAATAGAGCAGCGTTCTCGTGGCCTGGGGATCGAGGACGTCCTCGACCAGGGGGAAGAGCTCCCCGCGAACGCGCACCTGCGGGGGTGAGCCCGTGGTGATGTGCAGGTCCGACGCCTCTTTTTCCACCATTGCCTTGAGCAGATCGTATATGCTGTTCTCCAAGGTGTTCCTCCCTTGCTAGTCTGCCATGGTAATCCTGAGGATCTCGGAAACGGAGCACACGCCCTCGCGGATCTTCGTGAGGCCGCTCTGCCTCAGGGTCTTCATGCCCTGGTTCACCGCCTCGTTCTTGATCTCGGTGGCCGATGCGCCCATGAGGATGAGCTCCCGGATGCTCTCGCCTACGGTCATGACCTCGTAGAGCGCTATCCTGCCCTTGTACCCGGTGTTGCCGCACACGGCGCACCCTCTGCCCTTCAGGCACTCGGTCCTGGCCGCGTCTTCCGGGGTCATGCCCATCTGGATCAGGGTCTCCACCGCGATGTCGTCCCGTTCCTTGCACGCCTGGCAAACCTTTCTCGCAAGCCTCTGGGCCACGATGAGGTTCACGGACGAGGCCACGAGGAAGGGCTCGATGCCCATGTTCAGGAGCCGGTTGATGGTCGAGGGAGCGTCGTTGGTGTGGAGGGTTGAGAGCACGAGGTGGCCGGTAAGGGCCGCCTTGATGCCGATCTCGGCGGTCTCGAAGTCGCGGATCTCGCCCACGAGGATGATGTCCGGGTCCTGTCGCAGGAAGGACCTCAAGGATGCGGCAAAGGTGAGTCCGATCTCTTCGTGCATCTGCACCTGGTTCACGCCCGGGAGGTTGAACTCCACCGGGTCTTCGGCCGTGGAGATGTTCCGGTCGATCTGGTTGAGCTCGGAGAGGGCCGAATACAGGGTCGTGGTCTTGCCGGAGCCTGTGGGCCCTGTGACCAGGACCATGCCCCAGGGCTTGTAGATGCCTTCCTTGAACCGGACGAGCGCATCCTCCTCAAACCCCAGCTTGGTCATGTCGAGCTGCAGGTTCGACTTGTCCAGGATACGGAGAACCACCTTCTCGCCGAAGAGGGTGGGCAGCACCGATACGCGGAACTCCACCTCCTTGCCGCCCTGGACCCGCAGCTTGATGCGGCCGTCCTGGGGAAGCCTCCGCTCGGCGATATCCAGCTTTGCCATGATCTTCAGGCGGGACACCAGCGCGTTCTTCAGCCTGATGGGAGGCTTCATGACTTCATAGAGCATCCCGTCCAGCCTGAACCGGATGCGCATGTACTTTTCATAGGGCTCGATGTGGATGTCGCTCGCGCCCTTCTTGATGGCGTCCACGAGGGTGAGGTTGACCAGCTTGATGACCGGTGCCTGGTCCGCCTCCTTCTCCAGATCCCCCACAGTGACGTCAGACCCTTCGGTGGCCACCTCGATGTTGCCGTCGTCCTCCATGCCGCTCAGAGCGTCGTCCAGCGAGGCCGTCTGGTCGTAGTAGTGGTCCAGCGCCCACTTCAGGGACTCCTCGGAGGTGACGTGGACGTCGATGGAATAGCCGGTGAGGAACTTCAGGTCGTCCACCGCGAAGATGTTGGTGGGGTCCGTCATGGCCACCTTGAGGGTGGACCCGTTCCGCTCGAAGGGGATGGCGTTGTACTTCTGCACGATGTTGAGCGGGATGAGCTTCACCACCTCGGGGTCCGGACTTAGCTCCTTGAGGATGACGGAGGGCAGCCCGTACTGTTTGCCGAGGAATTCCACCAGCTGTTCTTCGGTGATGTGGCCCAGCTTCACCAGCTGGGAACCGATCCTCGTTCCTGTGGTCTTCTGCGCCTTCTGCGCCTCGAGAAGCTGTTCAGGCGTGATCAGGGCATTTTTTATAAGTTGGTCGCCAATGCGTTCGTTCGCCATAATTGTCCTTGCCTGTCAATGCCTATCGGCATCCGGTTCTCCTCACTTTAACAAAACCGGGTGCCTGAAAATCTTTTAATCATTCATCTTTTTATCAGGGGAAGGATCTGTCGCAGGAGGGACGACCCAGGCATGGCCGGCTGCCGGGCACCTGTTTCGTGTACCGGGTTTTTTCGGCCTTCAGGGGTCGTCGTCCTGCTTTTTTTTCCGGAACCTGTCAAGGGAGAGCAGGTCGCCGGGCCCGGATTTTCTGGGGGGGAGGCCGCGGGCTGGAGGCGCTTCCCCCCCGGGTCCGGCCAGCGGCACGATCCGGATGGGGATATCCTTCATGGTGAAGTCCGCCCCATCGAGATACTCCTCCCGGAGGATCCAGGTGGTTTCCTGGGGCGGGAAGCTCAGGAAGAGGAGGCGGACCTGGTACCAGTGGGGCTTGATGTCGGCGGTGATCATCTCGATGCGCGCATATACGGAAGGCTTGTTTTCGAAATAGATTGCCACAACATCACCGACCGAACGCATAGGCAGTCTCTACCACAATTCCTCAACTCCTTCCACGTGTTCTTTTCCCACGCTGGGATCGCTCCGGGTGCACACAGCATAAAAGATCTTGAATTTTATCAGGAAAAAGGCATAACAATTCATATGATCCCTGGCTGAGAAGGGAAGAACCGTGACGTGGGGGAAGCGTCCGGTACGCGATCGATCATTCAATATTTTCCGGCAAGAGGACGAATAAGATAAAGTAATGGCAGAGCAGATCCTCTTCGTAGACGACGAGCACTACATCCTCGATATCGCGGAAGCGCTGTTCGAGTCCAGGGGTGTCCGCATCCTCACGGCCACGAGCCCTGAAGAGGCCCTCGAGAAGGTCAGGACAAACGAGGTGGCGGTCATTGTCTCGGACAACCACATGAAGGGCATGATGGGGCTCGATCTCCTCTCCCGGGTCAAAGTCATCTCCCCGGACACGGTCAAGATCCTCATGACCGGGTTCGCTGACCTCGACACGGCCATCGAGGCCATCAACCGCGTCGAGGTCTTCAGGTTCATCGTGAAGCCCTGGGAGAATACCCAGCTCCTCGAGCTGGTCACCGACGCCCTGGAGCGCTACCGGCTCGTCAAGTCCATCGTCACGGGCGACGAGGCGGCCATGCTCTCCCTGGTGCGGGCCCTCGAGCTCAAGGACTCCTACACCAAGGGCCATTCCGAGCGGGTGGCGGGCTACGCCCTGGGCATCGCCGGGAAGATGGGCCTCGACGAAGGCACCGTCAAGGCCATCCGGTTCGGAAGCTGGCTCCACGACTGCGGAAAGATCGGCGTCTCCGAGAACATCCTGAACTATGAAGGCCCCTTGGACGATGCCGAGGTGCACATCGTGCGGAACCACCCCATGTGGGGCGCCGACGTGGCGAGGAAGGCCAGGCTGTCGGAAACCATCGTGAACGCCATCCTCTTCCACCACGAGCGCTTCGACGGCAAGGGCTACCCGTCAGGCCTCCACGGGGAGGAGATCCCCATCGAGGCCAGGATCGTGGCGGTGGCGGACAACTTTGACGCGCTGACCACGGAGCGACCCTACCGCAAGGCCTACGACCGTGAGAAGGCCCTGGAGATGCTCGTCTCCATGAAGGGAAACGTCCTCGACCCCCGTCTGGTCGACCTCTTCTCCGAGGTGATCAGGCAGGAGAAGCAGCCAGATCTGTTTTCGTGATCCGTGTCTACCCGCAGCCGAGTCCTGATCGCCGGCTGACGTTCCCGTTTCCTGTTCGACCTTTCTCTTGTCTCAAGACCGGACCCGTTCGTGTTCCACCTGATGGAACGTGATGCACCCCGGTCCGAAAGGAAGATATCGGGGGCGATCTCGATACTGATGAATGCGGAAAAAACCGGAGCCATCCGGGCGGCCCACGACTAAGGACTCGGAACGCCGTACCGGCGGAAGGGAAGGGCCTTCGATGGTGAAAAAAGGCTTGACGTCCGCTCAAGGGTGAGGAGTAGGCTGTTCATCACCGCGATGGGGCGCATCGCGGGAGCACCATGAAACGCAGGATCATCAGGAGATCATGTCTGCAGCGGCTGCACCCGGGCACAGGGGCACTGAAGGGTGCGCTTTCGGGATCGTTCCATGGAAGGCACGCCGGTTCGGCTCTGGTCGTGCCTCGAGGGGATCAGGGACCGGTCCGGGCCCGCGTCCGGGGGATTCCATCGTGAAACAGCACCTGAACAGACCGACCCGCATGGCATGGCTCATGGCGCTGACGATGGTCCTTCTGGCCGTGGTGATCGGCGTTTCCGGCCATGCCGTCTACACCAGGTACAGGGCCGTCTATCAGGAAGAGATCGAGCGCCAGCTGGAGGCAATCTCCGAGCTAAAGGTCGGCCAGATCGAGAAATGGCGGCAGGAGCGGGCCTCCGATGCCACCGGTATGTACCTCAACACCATTGTCCGGCAGGGGATCGAGAAGCGGCTGAAGGGAGACAGGTCTCCCGGGCTCAAGAGAGAGCTGGAGGCCCTGTTCACCTACTTCGGCAGCAAACCCGGATACAAGGACCACTATCTCCTGTGGCCGGACGGGGGCATCGACCTGACGAGCGGTCCGTCCGGCAGGTCCCACTCCACCGTGGTCGCGCGCTTCATTGGCCGGGAAGAGGCGCTGTTCGAGCCCGGGGAGGCCTACTTCATCGACTTCCATCCCAGGGGACAGGACGGCCCCCTGGAGCTGGACGTGCTGACCCCGGTGATGGAGGCACGAAACGGCGGCCACGAGATCCTGGGGTACATCCTGCTGGAGATCGATCCCGGGCAGGTCCTCTTCCCCCTCGTCGAGAGCTGGCCGGTCCCCAGTTCCTCCGCCGAGGCGCTGCTCGTCCGCAGAAACGGCAGCCAGGTGGAGTATCTCAACAGCCTGAAGCATGGTGACGCCGCCGGCTCGATGCGCCCGGCACAGAGCCCGGACCTCCCGGCGGCCATGGCGCTCTCCGGGAAGTCGGGCCTGGTGGAGGGGAGGGACTACCGGGGGGTGGAGGTGGTCGCCTTCATCCGGCAGGTCCCGGATTCACCCTGGCACCTCATCGTGAAGAAGGACGCGGAAGAGGTCTATGCCCCCATCAGGAACGCGGGCCGCGTCATCCTCCTGGTCTCATCGCTGGCGCTTCTCGCCTTCGGCGGGGCGGGCATGTCCCTGCTCATGAAGTGGCGGGCGAACCACTACCGCTACCTGGGCACCCTGGAATCCCAGAAGGCAGAGCTCTTCGAGCGCCTCGAGAGCCTCATGCAGAACGCCGGCGACGCCATCGTCGTGTTCGGCGGCGACCTGGTGATCAGGGAGGCCAACAGGCACGCCATCGGCATGTACGGCTACACGCGGGCCGAGCTCATCGGCATGAGCGTGGAGGACCTCAGTGCCCCCGAGGCGAGGGAAGGGGTGGCGCACGACCTCGTGAACCTTCGCGGAAGGCTCCTCTTTGAGACGAACCACGTGCGCAGAGACGGCACCGTCTTCCCGGTGGAGGTGAGCGTGGCCAGCATGGTGATCGACGGCGGGCGGTGTTACCAGGCCATCGTCAGAGACATCACCGAGCGCAAGCAGGCTGAGGCCGAGCTGCTCAGCTACCGCGCCCACCTCGAGGAGCTCGTGAAGGACCGCACGGCCGAGCTCGAAGACCGGAACAGGGAGCTGGGCGAGGAGATCGCCGAGCGGGTAAGGGCCGAGGAGGAAAAGGAGAAGGTGGAAGCCCAGCTCGTTCAGGCCCAGAAGATCGAAGCCCTGGGCCGGTTCGCGGGCGGGATCGCCCACGACCTGAACAACGCCCTCTACCCGGTGATCATCAACACCGAGATGCTCCTCGAGGAGGCCCAGCCCGGGACAGACCTCCACGAGATCCTGAGTCAGAACCTGCAGGCAGCATACCGGCAGCGGGACCTGGTGAAGCAGATCCTCTCCTTCAGCAGGCAGGGTGCGCAGAAGCTCAGGCCCGTGAGGATGGTCCCGCTGCTCGCTGAGACCCTCGACCTCGTCAGGTCGTCGCTGCCGAGCACCATCGAGCTGAGGCGCTCCATCGACGCCCCGACGGACACCTTCATGGGAGACGCCTCGCAGATCGGGCAGGTGATCGTGAACCTCTGCAGGAACGCGGCAGACGCCCTGGCCTCGCAGCAGGGGGTCATCGAGGTGGTTCTCACGAACGTGCGCCTCGATTCCCTGGTGCCCCATCCGGGCCTGAAGCCGGGCGACTACCTCGTGCTCGAGGTCCGGGACACGGGGGGCGGGATGTCCGGAGAGGTCATGCACCACATCTTCGACCCGTTCTTCACCACCAAGGAGGTGGGGGAGGGCAGCGGCATGGGGCTCTCGGTGGTGGACGGCATCCTCAAGAAGCACGGCGGGGCTGTCACGGTTCAGAGCGAGGAGGGGAAGGGCTCCCTCTTCACCGTGTACCTTCCGGTCCACGGTGATGGAGCTCGGTCACCGGCGGTCATGGCCGGAACCCGTGAGCACGGCCGCGAGAGCATCCTCCTCATCGACGACGAGGACATGGTCCTCTCGAGCCTCAACCGGGCGCTCGAGAAGTATGGCTACCGCGTCTCAGCGATGAAAGACCCCCTGGAGGCGCTGGAGCTCTTCTCCCGCGACCCCGGGCGGTTCGACCTTGTCATCACCGACCTCACCATGCCCAGGATGAACGGCCTGGACCTCGGAAAGAGGCTCCGGGACATCGAGCCAGGCGTCCCCATCATCCTGTGCACCGGGTTCAGCGAAACCATCTCCCGGGAGGAAGTGCTCTCGAACGGTTTCAAAGGCCTGCTCCAGAAACCCGCCGGCGCCGGGGACCTCAAAGAGGCGGTCAGGAATGCGCTGCAGGCTGGGGAGCCCGGATGAATCCCCCCCATTATTCAATGGATTCAACCCTTTTACATTGATAGCATGGGATCGGGTCATGGCTTGGTCGCATGACACTGCGAAAAGGGACGGGGCCTCCCGCAAGAGCGACAGGTGGTAGTCACCATGAGGATTCGACAATTACGGCATGGAGACGCGGAAAAGGCGGCCGAGCTGTTCCGCGATACGGTTGCACGCATCAACAGACGGGATTATTCGTCCGATCAGATCAGGGCCTGGGCTCCCGGAGACATGGATGTCGAGATGTGGCGTTCTCGCCTTCAGAAGGGGAGGGCGTATGTGGCAGAGTCCGGGGAGGGAAAGCTTCTCGGCTTCATCTCAATCGATCGCAACGGGCACATAGACCTCCTGTACTGCCATGCCGATCACCAGGGGCAAGGGGTGGGATCTCGATTGTTGAGCCATGCCGAGAGGCAGATCAAGGCTTCGGGGGTTACGCACGTCTCCACCGAGGCGAGCATCACCGCCCGCCCTTTCTTTGAGAAGCGGGGATTCGAGGTCGTCAAAGAGCAGAAGGTACGGAGGAATGGCAGTAATTTCATCAATTACGTCATGGTGAAGCATTACTGAGACTCGAGCCGTCACGTGCATTCAGGCAGGTGCGGTGGCTGAGTGACACGGCAGCGGAGGGCGATCGGGCACTTTCGCCGGCAGAGAAAACTGGGATCTGTAAAAGGAAAAGCCCAGGAAATCAGATGAATTCCTGGGCCTTCCGTATCGACGTCCCCAAGGGGATTTGAACCCCTGCTGCCGGCGTGAAAGGCCGGTGTCCTGGGCCTAGCTAGACGATGGGGACACAGCTCTCAAATATTGTAGTGAGCCGGGAGGGGTTCGAACCCTCGACCACCGGATTAAAAGTCCGATGCTCTACCGGCTGAGCTACCGGCTCGGTCCCGTCTGCTATCTCATGGATGCTCGAAAATATCAAGGATAAAAATAACGGGATACGGGTGAAAATCAAAGGCATTCCACCCATGGGTGGAATAAGGAAAGGGAAATTTCCATGAGGGGTTTCTCGCCGGTTCATCCTGTGCTATAGAGTCGCTATGGTATGGGTGCTCCTCTTCCTTCCCGTGTGCATCTGGATGGGCACAGGCATCATCTCGCAGATGAACCTGCTGTCCATCGCTGCCACCGCCGTCACGGTGGTGGTCTTCACCCTCCTGGAGCTCAGGTGGCTTTCCCGGGAGGAGGGACGGTCGAAGATACCGCTGGTGATCATGGGCATGATGATGGGCTCCATCGTGCTCGGTCTGCTCTGGAAATGAAAAAGGAGAGGAAGGGCATCTCCTCTCCTTGTGCTGCCGGAAAAATCCGGTCGTGTGCCTACACGTCTTCCTGGTAGAAGAAATCGTACACCTTCGACACCTTGATCCCGTGGATGGAGAAGTAGAGCTCGTCGCCCCGCTCGACCCCCCTGACCTCGGCGATCCCCGATTCCTGGGCCTGGAAGATCTTGGTGTTGCCGAAGTCGAAGATGGGCAGGGTCTTGCTCGTGAAGGTCCAGATGGTCCCGTCCTCGGCGATGGTGGAGATGATGTACTCCCCCTGTTTCATCCACTTTTTCAACCCCTGGAACTCTATTTTCTGATCTTCCTTGTACATTTTTCTGCCCTTCTTTCGTCCGGTGCCGATTTTTTCTTCTTTTCGTTCTTATCGGCGGGAAAGGGGGCAGGCTTGAGGAGGAGAGTCCGGGGGCAGGGCTTTTTCTAAGGCCGCTTCGAATCCTTGTAGAGCTTGTAGTCCATGCTGTCCACGAGCGCCATCCAGGATGCCTCGATGATGTTGCTGGAGACGCCCACGGTGTTCCAGTGGTCCTTCTTGTCGCCCGACTCGATGAGGACCCGCACCACGGACTCGGTGCCGGACTTCGACGAGATGACCCGAACCTTGTAGTCCAGCAGAGAGACGTCCCTGATGCTCGGGTAGAACTTGGTGAGCGCCTTCCTGAGGGCCTGGTCCAGCGCGTTGACCGGGCCGTTGCCCAGGGCCGCTGTGTGCTCGACGTTGCCGTCCACCTCGATCATGATGGTGGCTTCCGACATGGGGTCCGTGTCGTCGCTGCGCCGCTCGGTGTTGACCCGGAAACCCCTGAGGTTGAAGAAGCGCATGTGCTCGCCCATGGCCTTCTTCATGAGGAGCTCGAGCGACGCGTCCGCGCCCTCGAACTGGAACCCGCTGTCCTCGAGGTCCTTGATCATCTGCACGATCTCGTCGGCGGTGGCGTGGTCCTTCGACAGGTCGATGTTGAACTCACGGGCCTTGTACAGGATGTTGCTCCTGCCCGCCTGGTCCGAGACGAGCACGCGTCTGAGGTTGCCCACGAACTCGGGGTCGATGTGCTCGTAGGTGCAGGGGCTCTGCATCACGGCGTTGACGTGGACTCCGCCCTTGTGGGCAAAGGCCGACTCGCCCACGTAGGGCTGGTGCTTGTTGTGGGACAGGTTGCCGACGTCGCCGATGAACCGGGAGACCTCGCTGAGCATCTGCATGCTCTCACGGGTGATGGTCTTCAATCCCATCTTGATGCTCAGATTGGGCAGGATGGAGCAGAGGTTCGCGTTGCCGCACCGCTCGCCCAGGCCGTTCATGGTCCCCTGGACCTGGCTCGCCCCCGCCTGGACGGCAACGATGGAGTTGGCCACCGCCAGGTCCCCGTCGTTGTGGCAGTGGATGCCCAGCGGGGTGCGCAGGTCCCGTTTCAGGGCCCCCACCACGTTCCCCACCTCCGAGGGCAGGGCCCCGCCGTTGGTGTCGCAGAGCACGAGCCGGTCCGCACCGCTCGAAGCGGCCTTCTTCAGGACCGCCAGCGCGTACTCCGGGTTTTTCTTGTACCCGTCGAAGAAGTGCTCCGCATCGAAGAACACGAAGGGGAACACGGTCTTCAGGTAGGCGATGGTGTCGCCGATGATGCGCAGGTTCTCCTCCAGAGAGCATCCCAGGCCGCCGGGCCCCGTGATGTGGATGTCCCAGGACTTGCCGAAGACGGTCACCCCGTCGGCGGCGGAGTTCACCAGGTGCCTGACCATGCGGTCGTTCTCCGGGGACTTGCCGGGCTTGCAGGTGGAGCCGAAGGCCACGGTCCTGGCGTTCCTGAGCCTCACCTGCCTGATGAGCTTGAAGAGGCGCTCGTCCTTGGGGTTGGCCCCGGGCCACCCGGCCTCGATGTAATCGATACCTAAGGCGTCGAGCTTGAGCGCGATGCCGCGCTTGTCGTCCAGGGTAAAGCTCACGTCCTCGGCCTGAGCGCCGTCCCTGAGCGTGGTGTCGTAGATCTCGACCTTGCGCTTCAAGCTCACTCCCCGGCCTTGTCCATCTCGAAGGCCTCGTGGAGGACCCTCACGCCGAGCTCCAGGTACTTCTGGTCGATGGCGCAGGAGATCTTGATCTCCGAGGTGGAAATCATGATGATGTTGATGCCCACCTTCGAGAGGGCCTCGAACATGCGGGCCGCCACGCCCGCGTGGGACCGCATGCCCACGCCCACGATGGAGAGCTTCGCGATTGAGGTGTCCCCCACCACGTCGCGGGCGCCGAGCTCGGAGGCCTTCTTCCTGAGGATCTCGATCGACCGGTCGTAGTCGGCCTTGCCCACGGTGAAGCTCAGGTCCGCGGACATGCCGTCGGACGAGGAGTTCTGGATGATCATGTCCACGTTGATGTTCTCGTCCGCCAGGGCGGAGAACACCGTCGCCGCGATCCCCGGCCTGTCCTGCAGGCCCAGCAGCGTGATCCTGGCCTCGTTCCTGTCATAGGTGATGCCGGAAATGACTTCCTTTTCCATTGCCTCGTCCTCCGTGGTGGTCAGGGTGCCCCCGTCGTCGGTGAAGGTGCTCTTGACCAGTATTGGTACGTTGTATTTCTTACCGAACTCCACCGATCTCGTCTGGAGCACCTTTGCGCCCAGGGACGCGAGCTCGAGCATCTCGTCGTAGGAGATCCGGTCGATCCTCCTCGCCCCTTCGCAGATGTTGGGGTCGCAGGTGTAGACGCCGTCCACGTCGGTGTAGATCTCGCAGACGTCCGCGTCGAGCACGGCGGCCAGGGCCACCGCGGAGGTGTCTGATCCGCCCCTGCCCATCGTGGTGATGTCCCTGTCCTCGGTCATGCCCTGGAACCCGGCCACCACGGCCACCTCTCCCCGGTCGAGCACCTTCCTGAGCAGGTCGCCCTCGATGCCGGTGATGCGCGCCTTGGTGAAGGCGCCATCGGTGAAGATGCCGATCTGGTGGGCCAGGAGCGAGCGGGCCGGGATTCCCAGGTCCTTGAGCGCCATGGCCAGGAGCGATACGCTCACCTGCTCGCCGGTGGAGACCATGGAGTCCATCTCCCGGGGATCGGGGCGATCCGACATCTCCCTGGCGAGCCTGATCAGCCGGTCCGTCTCCCCGGACATGGCGGACACCACCACCACGATCCTGGTGGTCTCCTGGTAGCGCTTCGCGATCTTCCGGGCGACATTTCTGATCTTCTCGATGCTGCCCACCGATGTGCCCCCGTACTTCTGGACCACTACTCCCATGGATGCCTTTCCTTCGACTCTGCTGTCTGCTGCTGCGCTCGTGTTCATGTCCCGGCCTTCCCAGCCACCCGTCTTTTCACGTACCGGACTGTCCCGCAGGGGGGATGTCGAGTGTGAGCCCCCCGGTGTCCACCACGATCCTGCGGGAGGTTTCCCCTGTGTAGGAAAAGGTCACGTCGATGACGGCGCCGGAAAAGAAATCGCGCGCCTTTTCCGCCCACTCGACGACCATCACGTGCTCCCGATCCAGGTAGTCCTCGAGCCCGAGCTCGAAAATCTCATCAGAGTCTAGCCTATAGAGATCCACGTGTACGATGTCAAGCCTGGCCTTGTAGATGTTGACCAGGGTGAAGGTGGGGCTCACCACGGCCGTTCCCGTGCCCGCACCGAGCCCCAGGGCGAGGCCTTTGGTGAAGAGGGTCTTGCCCGCGCCCAGGTCGCCGTGGAGGAGGACGATCTCTCCGCCCCCGAGCCGTTCCCCGATCTTCCTGCCCAGCTCCTTCGTGTCCTCGGGGCTCAAGCTGGTATACTCGTGCACCGCCATCGTTCTCATGCGCCTTTTCAGACCGGGAACGCCTGTCCCGGCCACGGATATATAACCCATTTCGCCCGGGAAAGCATCACCCATCTCCTTCCAGCAGGACTATGGCTACGGCGAAGGCGCGTTCGTGGGACAGGCTCAGGTGGATCCCGGTGACGCCCAGGTCCTGCGCCAGGACCGAGGCGCGATTGTGAAGCCTGAGCCGGGGAGGGCCTCCCTCGGTGCACACCTCGATGTCCTTGAGCCTGACTCCGGAGGCGATGCCAATCCCGAAGGCCTTTGCCGCCGCCTCCTTCGCCGCGAAGCGGGCGGCGAGGTGGGGTGATGGATCATGCTTGCCGGTGCAGTATCCGACCTCCCCGTCAGTGAAGACGCGCCTCAGGAAGCGCTCCCCGTGCCTTGCCAGGAGCGAGGCAACTCTGCCCACGTCCACGATGTCGATGCCCACGCCCCTGATCACGACGCCCCCCGGATGGCGAGCAGCGTTTCCCGCACGCGGCACGCGCGCTTCACGTCGTGCACCCGCAGCACATCGACGCCCTGCAGGAGCGCCCACGCGCTCACCGCGTCCGTGCCTTCCTCCCTCTCTCCCACCGGCGTGTCGAGGATGGCGCCGAGGAAGGACTTCCGGGAGTGGCCGAGCACCACCGGCACGCCCAGGGACGAGAATTCTCCGATGGCGCGTATGAGCCGGAGGTTGCCCTGGAGGTCCTTGCCGAACCCTATCCCCGGGTCAACGAGGATCGAACAAGGGTCGATCCCCGCATCGAGGCATTGCTCGACCCGGTCGTCCAGAAAGGCGTAGACCTCGGAGACGACGTCGTCGTAGCCCGTGGCCGCCTGCATGGTCCCGGGCGTGCCCCGCATGTGCATGAGCACGATGCCCGCTCCGGTATCCCTGACCGCCTCGATCATCGCGGAGTCGTGCGCCAGAGCGCTGATGTCGTTGATCATGCACGCCCCGGCCGCCACGGCTGCGCGGGCCACCGCCGCCTTGCGCGTGTCGACGCTCACGGGCACGCCCACCTTAAGCGCGATCTTCTCCACCAGCGGCACCACCCGGGACAGCTCCTCCTCGACGTTCACCTCGGGCGCGCCGGGTCTGGACGACTCCCCGCCGATGTCGATGATGTCGGCCCCCTGCCGGGCCATCTCGACGGCGTGCTCGAGGGCCTTCGACGGGTCGCTCCACAGACCGCCGTCTGAGAAGGAGTCGGGGGTGAGGTTGAGGATGCCCATGATCAGCGGGGTCCTGTCCCAGGAACGCTCCCGGCCGCAGAGCTTCAGCGAGAGGGTTCCCTCCTCCCGGAAGACCTGTCCCTCGATGGCGGCGGCCAGGTCGCTCACACAGCCCTGGGCCTTCAGCTTGTCCACCAGGAGGCGGTAGTGCCTGAGGTCCCCCATGATCAGGCAGTCCGAGGCCTCGACGCGTCCGTTTATGACGTTCCGGTGCACGGCCACGTCCCCGCCGATGGAGAGCATGCTCTGCTTGAGGATATTTGCGGCATAGAGCCTGACCCCCTCGACGAGGAGGTTCCTGTGCCCGAGCTTGGGGACCATGTAGGGGAGCGAGGCCGGGTCCGCTCCGCACTTGAGGATCGCGTGCGCGTCCGCGTGGGCCAGCACCCTGGTCCTAGGCAACGGCCCCTTCTTCGATGATCTTGTCGATCTCGGAGCCATCGAGGACCTCTTTCTCCAGCAGGCGTCTCGCGATTTTGTGCAGGACGTCGATGTTTTCCCGGATGATCTCGCTCGTGATGTTGTAGCAGTCGGTGATGATGGACTTGATCTCGGCGTCGATCTTCTGGGCGGTCTGCTCGCTGTAGTCGACCCGCTTGGAAATCTCCCTGCCCAGGAACATCTCCTGCTCCACCTTGCCGAAGCTCTGGGGGCCGAGAGCGCTCATGCCCCACTCCGTCACCATGTGCCGCGCCATGTCGGTGGCCCGCTCGATGTCGTTGCCCGCACCCGTGGTGATGAAGCCCAGTACCTGCTCCTCGGCCACCCGACCGCCCATCATCACGGAGATGGTTGCCAGCAGGAAGTCCTTCTTGTAGGTGTGCCGGTCGTCGATGGGGAGCTGCTGGGTCACGCCCATGGCCCTGCCCCGGGGGATGATGGAGACCTTGTATACCGGGTCCGCGTTGGGCAGCTTCTTTGCCACGAGCGCGTGGCCTGCCTCGTGGTAGGCCGTGGCGGTCTTCTCCTCTTCGGAGATGACCATGCTCTTGCGCTCCACGCCCATGAGGACCTTGTCCTTGGCCATCTCGAAGTCTTCCATGCTCACCTTCGTGCGCTTCTTGCGGGCTGCCAGCAGGGCGGCCTCGTTCACGAGGTTCGAGAGGTCGGCGCCCGAGAAGCCGGGCGTGGCCTTGGCCAGGATCTGCATGTCCACGTCCTCTGCCAGGGGGATGTTCCTGGCGTGGACCTTGAGGATGCCTTCGCGTCCTTTCACGTCAGGGCTCGCCACCACCACCTGGCGGTCGAATCTGCCGGGCCTGAGGAGCGCCGGGTCGAGCACGTCGGGCCGGTTGGTGGCGGCCATGAGGATGACGCCCTCGTTGGATTCGAACCCGTCCATCTCCACGAGGAGCTGGTTCAAGGTCTGCTCGCGCTCGTCGTGCCCGCCGCCCAGGCCTGCGCCCCGGTGGCGGCCCACCGCGTCGATCTCGTCGATGAAGATGATGCACGGCGCGTGCTGCTTGCCCTGGGCGAAGAGGTCCCGCACACGGGAGGCGCCCACGCCCACGAACATCTCCACGAAGTCCGACCCCGACATGCTGAAGAAGGGCACGCCCGCCTCGCCGGCCACGGCCTTCGCCAGCAGGGTCTTGCCCGTGCCCGGGGGCCCCAGGAGCAGGACGCCCTTGGGGATGCGTCCGCCCAGCGAGGTGAAGCGCTTGGGCTCCTTGAGGAACTCAATGATCTCCTCGAGCTCTTCCTTTGCCTCGTTCACGCCGGCCACGTCAGCGAAGGTCACCTTGATCTTGTCCTGGGTCATGAGCTTGGCGCGCGATCTGCCGAAGCTCATGGCCTTGGTGCCGCCTGCCTGCATCTGGCGCATGAACAGGATCCACACGCCGATGAGCAGGAGCATGGGGATCCACGAGATGAGCACGGACATGTACCAGGGTGAGTCGTCCGAAGGTTTGGCGGTGATGGTGACCTTCTTTTCAACCAGCCTCTCCACGAGCTTGGGGTCATTGGGGGCATAGGTCTCGAACGTTGCGCCGTTCCTGAGCTTGCCCTTGATGCTGTCGCCCTGGATGGTGACCTCCTTGACCTCGCCTTTTTCCAGCGTCTCCAGGAAGTTGCTGAAGGGCAGGCTGGTGGACTCTTCTGGGGGCTTGTTGAACAGGTGGAAGAGCATGATCATGATGAGCGCAATGACCACCCACAGGGCGATGTTCTTCAACATACCGTTCCCGTTTTTCAGGGATTTGTTATTTTGCATCAACAGACACTCCTTGCAGCATTTCCAGTGATGCGAGAGCGGGCATGGCGACGTCGCGGTAGCCTTCGGAGACCTGGCTCAAGGTCTTTCTTGCCTCGTCCTTCCTGCCGAGCCCGGCCAGGGCCTGGGCCTTGTAGAAGAGGGCCTGGTCCTTGATGTCCTTGGGCGCGTTCCTGATGCACTCGTCGAAGCTGGGGAGCGCCTTCTGGTACTCTTTCTGGAGCACTGCCGACGTGCCCAGGATGAGGAGCCCCTGCCAGCGGTACACGTCTTTCTCCCCCCAGCTGCTCAGGAATTCCTCGGCGTAGCCCGCCGCCATCTTGGGGTTTTTTTCATCGTAAGCCATCCGGGCCAGCCTCAGCTTTGCGAGCTTGCCCGCATCGGTGCCCCCGTACTTCTGCACCACCTCCAGGGTCTGCTGGGAGCTGTTCCATGCATGGCTGTAGGCGAGCATCGATTCGATGTCCCTGCTCGTCTTCCAGTGGTAGAAGCCGAGCACGCCCGCGAAGACGACCACGGCTGCGGTCACGAAGATCCCGAACCGGACGGGGTTCTCCTTGATCCACTTCACCGTCGAGCCGGTGGTGGTGATGAACTCGTCGGGGGCATTCAGCAGCTCTTTCCTCGTCGTTTTCGCCATGCGCAATTCTCCTCTAGAGATAGATACATACCATATAGTAACTATACAGTCCTTCTGTCAATGCGGATCTCCTCTCCGGCAGACCGGGGGAAGGACGTACCTGTCCTCCTCGGGAACCCAGGGTTTTTCTTCAAAAAAAGTCTCCTGGGCAGTGGGTGTGATACGGGGGAGGGGGCAATGCGACGTGGTCACCGTACCCGCTGAGAGGGCACGGTGACCACGTGTGAACGCTACTTCAGGGCAATCGGCTCGAGCACCTGGGGGGTGATGAAGATCAGGAGCTCTTTCTTGTGCTTCTCGTTCGTCTTGCCGCGGAACAGGGTACCCACGATGGGCAGTCTGCCGAGGTAGGGGACCTGCCTGAGGCTCTGCTTGGTCTCTTCCTCGATGATGCCGCCGATAACCGAGGTCTCGCCGTTCTTCACGAGCACCTCCGTCACCGCCTCGCGGGAGGTGATGCTCGGGTCGCCCAGCGAGTTCGTGTATGCGCCGATGGCGTTTCTCTTCACCGAGATCTCCATGTTCACGCTGCCGTCGAAGGCGATGCGCGGGGTGACCTCGAGGATGAGCTCGATGTCCTTGAGCTCCGTGGAGAGCTGTCCTTCATTGTCCCGGATGATGTAGGGGTACTTTTCACCCTGCCGGATGGTTGCCTTCTTGTTGTCCATGGTGACGATCTTTGGCCGTGCGATGACCTCGGCGTTGCCGATGGTCTCGCCGATGTCGAGCCTGAGGTCGAGGTCCAGCGCGGAGCCCGCGAGCCTGCCGATGGAGATGCCGAACCCTGCGGCCTGGTTGGTGGGGAAGTTCACCGCCATGGAGGGGGTTGGCAGCAGGGTCGAAGACCAGTTGGGGCTGCTTCCCGGGGTCACCGCCGTGTCGAAGAGGTTCTGGGCGGGGCCGGTGTTCACGCCGGAGAGGCCGAAGTGTGACCGGTCTGACTGGTTTCTCCAGGATCCGCCCCACATAACGCCGAGGCCCTTGGTGAAGTCGTCGTCGGCCTGGACGATGCGCGCGGAGATGAGCACCTGCGGGGTGGCCTTGTCGAGCCGCTTGATCATGTTGGTGATGTCGTCGACGTTCTTCTTGATGTCCTTGACGATGAGGACGTTGGTCCTGTCTTCGGCCGTGATGCTGCCGCGGTCGGACACGAGGCCCACTTCCTTGCCCTTGATGGTCTTCGCCACGTCAGAGGACTTCGCGAAGTTCACCGGGATCACGGAGGTGATGAGCGGCTCGAGCTGCTCTTCGGTCTTCTTGGACTCGAGCTTGCGTTCCTGTGCCTTCTTGATCTTGTCAGCCGCGTCGATCCTCACCACGTTGCCCACCTGCATCTTGTCCAGGTCCCTGCTCTCGAGCACTACGTCGAGGGCCTGGTCCCAGGGGATGTCCTTGAGGCGGATGGTGACGTTTCCCTTCACCTCGTCGGAGGTGACGATGTTCAGGCCGCTCACGTCCGCGATGATGCGCAGCACGTTGTGGATGTCGGCGTTCTGGAAGTCGAGCGTGATGCGCTCACCGGTGTATATGGGCTCCTTGGACTCGCTGACGATCCCGCTCTCCTTCGCCGAGTACGCAGCCGGCTTGCCCGGGGCGGTGAGCTTTTCGAACCTGGCCGGCTCTGCGGCCTGAACCGTCTGTACTGTCTGGATCACCTTGGGGCCTTCCATGTTCGTCTTCTTTGCCCACTCGGGGATGTCGAAGTCCATGATGAGGATCGATTTGTCCTGGGACACGAAATAGGGGACGATCTTTTTCATGGTGATGTCGAAGAGGACGGTCTTGCCCTTCTGCTTGGGGAGGATCATCTTGACAGCGGTCTCGAAATCCTCGGTGATGAAGGGGCGGGCGAGGCTCTTCGAGATCTTTGCGTCCTCGATCTTGAGGATGAGATGATCCCCGCTGCGCGCCACATCAAAGGAGGCCTTCCCGTCGAGGCCGATCTGCAGCCTCGATTTGTTGTCCACATTCTTGAAGTCAACGCTCTGTATCGTCAGCCCGAAACCGTAGGCAGGCATCAACAACAGGCCGATAAGTACAGTAAGGATGAGTCTCTTGTTCATTTTCCGGTTACCCCCTCTTCCTTCTTGAGCGACAATACCACTTCCCGTGTATTCACGCGCCCCATGTAATCTTTAAAGTGCTGTCGTATGGTGACCCCGTCAGGTCTGATCCCGGTCACGATGCCCGAGTTCTCACCCACCAGGGTTCCTTCCTTGATGATGAAGCCCATGCCCGAGGATTCCTGGATGAGCGCTCTCTTGTCCTTGCCCATGATGACCCCGACGAGGTAGATCTGGGAGAGGCTGATCTTCTGGAGGGGATCGGCCATGGTCTTCAGGTCCTCCTTCGTCAGGGGCTTTTCAAATGACAGGAAGGGATCTCGTATACCGGTTACCTGGTATTCGGGCTTTTTCTGCTCTTCCGGGGCCATCACCGGCTTAATGTCCTGCTTCGCGACGGCCGCTGTGGGCTCGGGCTTCTTCGCCGGCTGCTGGGAATCCTTACCGCCTCCGGAGCATCCAGCGACGCTCACCGACAGGATTATGAGACATGCGAGTAGATACCCTTTCATTTGTCTTTCCCTTTTTTCGATTTATTGGCTTTCTCATCCTTGGCAGGGGCCGGTGGTTCCTCGATGAACTTGTATGTCGTCGCGTTGCACTTGGTGTTCAGCACCATGGACGTCCCTGCGTTCTTCTGGCTGCTGGTGATGACGATGTCGGAGATGTTCACGATCCTCGGCATCTTCGCCACGTCGTCAAAGAAGGTCACGATGTCCCGGAACTTCCCGTCCACCTCGATGTCAACGGGGATCTCGGCGTAGAAGTTCTTGGGCACCTCCCCCTTTGGCCTGAAGAGCTTGAACGACAGGCCGGCGGACATGCCCAGCTCGGAGATGTTCTCCAGAAGGGTGGGTATCTCGCTCATGTTGGGGAGCTGCTTGAGGGCCAGATGGAGCTCTGCCCTGGTCTGCTCGACCTCTGCCTGATACCTGGGTTTTTCCTTCACGATGTCCCTTTTCGCGGAGAGCTCTGCCTTGAGCTTGTTGAGCTCGGGCTCGATGGCGTTGATCTCGGCCACCACCGGCCGGTAGAAGACTTGCCAGTAGACGCCGAGGATTGCCCCAAGGATGAGGACAAGCACGAGTATCTTGACCGCTAGTTTTTGTCTCAATACGTAGTCAATGGGGTTCATACATCACCTCAACTCGGCAGCTTTATTTGGCACTTGATCGTAAACTTGTGGTTCGTGCCTTCCTTCTGGGTGAGCACGAGCTCCACTCCCTGGAAGTAGGGGGAAGCCTGCAGGCCCTTCATGAAGGCCGCGATGGTCGGGTTGTCGATGGCCACCCCGTCCAGGGTGATGCTGCTCCCCTTGTTGTTCAGGGAGGTGATCCATGCCTTTTCGGGGATGATGAGGCTGAGCTGGTCCAGGACTGCCACAGGCCCCGTCTTCTTGGCATTGAGGTCCTTGATGATGTCCAGCTTGCGCTCGAGCTCCTTTTTCTGCGCCTTGATCTTTTCGATCTCCCCGGCCTCGGCAGTGAGCCGTGCTATCTCCAGCTTGGTGTTCGTCATCTCCTGCTGGAGCGTCTCCTTCTTGTTGTTGATGGATGTCTGGACGAACCAGGAGAGGATGAAGATGAGCACGACGCACAGGGACAGGAGCGTGATATGCTCGATCAGGGCCTTTTTCCTTAATTCCGATCTGATGGGAAGCAGATTGATCTTTACCATTTATAATCGGCCCTCCTTAAGGCGAGACCCACTGCCACTGCCATCTGTGGTGCAATGTAGGCCATGTATTCGGGATCGAATATCTTGTCGTCCCAGTGGATGTTGTTGAAGGCGTTCGCCAGCTCCACCGGGATGTCCATCTGTTTCTGGAGCAGGGCCACCAGGCCGGGTATCCTGCAGGACCCGCCCGATATGTAGATCTTCTCAATGTTCTCGTTGACCATGGTGGAGAGGAAGAAGTCGAGCGTCCTGCGGATCTCCTGCACGTAGGTCTCGGCCGCCATCCTGAAGATGTAGTTGATGCGTTCGAGGTCGATGCCCTCGATGTCCGAGCCCGTCTTGATGTTCTCCGCCCGCTCGTAGCTCACCCCGAATTCCCGCTGGATGCGCTCGGTGAGCTGCCGGCCCCCCATGGAGATGTCCCGTGCGAAGATGGACATGCCGTCCTTGAGCACGTTGATGTTGATCATGGAGGCCCCGACGTCCACCAGGGCCACCACCGATTCGGGCGCCTCCGGATAGTTCGTCTCGTACATGGTTTCCAGGGCGAACACGTCGATGTCCATGAGCATGGGCTTCAATCCCGCGTTCCTGATGGCCGAGGAGTAGTCGTCCACCAGCTCCTTCTTCGAGGCCACGAAGAGCACGTCCATCATGTCCGAGCGCTCCAGGCTCTCTCCGAGGATAAAGGAGTCGAGGTAGACATCGTTGATGTCGAAGGGGATGTACTGCTCGGCCTCGATCATCAGCGTCTGCTGGAGCTCGGCCTGGCTCATGAGCGGGAGCTCGGCCTTTTTCACGATCACCGAGTGGCCCGATATGGCGCTTGCCGCACCGCGGCTCCGGAGCTTGAGGTTCTCTCTGAGATTCTTGATCGTGTCCACCACGGTTTCCGAGTCCATGATGTCCTTGTCGACAATGCACTCGGCAGGGATCAGCCCCAGTCCCAGGGACTTGAGCTCGTAGCGTCCCCGGACCTTCGCAATGTCCACCATCTTGATCGATTGAGAGCCGATGTCCAGTCCTAATAACGTCTTTTTCTCGAAAATCATCCTCTCACCCCGTGATCATTTCTTTCCCTTTTTGAAGACAACGATGATGTCTCCGGGTTTGACCAGGTTCATTTCCTGCACGATCACATGCTCGATGTATGCCAGGTTTTCCTTGAGCATGAGGGCCTCCTGGGCCAGGGTCTGGTTCTTTTTTCTCAGCGAGTCGTTCTGGACCTGCAGATCCTGGAGCTCCACGCGCAGCTGATAGCTCCTGATGAGGCCTTTCTCTCCAGGTACGGTGAAGAGCAGGAGCAGGAGGGTTACCATGACCAGGGCGAACGGGACCGCCTTCGATACCCGCATCGCCGTGAGCCCCTCTGCCCGCTGTCGAATGGTGTCCAAAAGTTGACTCTTCCGCATACATAGACCTTTCTATCGGGAGAATGAATACGAACCTTTAAAAAATTGTATGATGTATCCACAAGGCCTTACCCGATGACCGAGGTGCGAACAGGAGCGAGGGTTGCGAATACCAGACCGGCGGCACATTCGGATTACGAAATGGTAATTCAAATACCCCATGCCCCCTCGCCTCCTATGGGCCTTTTCCCCCAAAGTCTCTGTTGTTCCGATGCCTTCCCAGTTCCCTGACACCCGTTCCCCCGCGCCTCTCTGCCTCAGTGAAACCACTTCATCTGGATCCCCACGACGACCCCCATGACGAATCCGCCGATATGGGAAAACCATGCCACGTTGGCATGGCTCTGTACGCTCAGGTATCCGTTTGCCCCCTGCAGGACGAACCAGACGAGGATGAAGATCACGGAGGGGATCTCGATGACCTCGATGAAGAAGAGGAGCGGAAGGATGGTGAGGATCTTCGCCTTGGGGCTGAAGATCAGGTACGCGCCCATGACCGCTGCAATGGCCCCCGAGGCTCCCACCACCGGCACCGGCGACGTGGGGTAGACGGCGGTGTGGGAGTAGAAGGCCACGAAGGCCGCTGCAAGGTAGAAAAGAACGAACTTGGGGATCCCGATCTTCTTTTCCAGGGCAGGGCCGAACACGGACAGGAAGATCATGTTGCCGATGAGGTGGATGTACCCCGCGTGCATGAACGCCGATACGAGGATCTCCCAGTGGATGGCGATGATGTTTCCCGTTCCCGTGGTGAGATAGCGGTAGACATCCAGCGGGCTCACGGCGAACAGCTGGAAGAACTGGTCGCCCACTCTGAGCTCCTCCACGAAGATCACCAGGTTGAGGAGGATGATCACGGCGGTTGCCGGAGCGAACCCCCGGGCAACGCTCGTGTCCCTGATGGGGATCATGCCTCAATATTCCTCGACCGCCGGTATGATGCAGATGAATTCCAGGGTTTCCGATCCGGCCCTGATCTGGTGCTCCTGCCCGGTTGGGATGAGCACCGCGACCCCCTCGCGCATGGCGGCTTCCTCTCCTTCCACCATCACTGTGCCGCTTCCCGACAGCACGTAGATCTCGTGCTCCCAGGGATGAGCGTGCTGTGGCGTGTTGCCGCCTGCCTCGATGCGGAAGCGGCGGAGGTAGAAGTTGGGTGCGGATTCCCCCTTGCCGAGAAGCGTCCGCTTGCTGACCCCGTTTGCCCCTTTTAAGGATGTTACTTCCTCAACGTCAAGGAAGTGACGTACCATCATAATCTCCCCCCACAGGATCATGTAAGCCGCATTGGTTGACATCTCGGTCTTTATCATGGAATCTTTGAGGGCGCAAGGTAAAGCGCCGGAGACAGGATGTTTTTATTCCGCCTTCGCCGGGGCTTCGGCGGGCAGGCCAACAATCGCCGGGGTCTGCTGAGCAGGTCCTCCCCGTCGTGCCGCGGGGAGGGGGTTCACGGGGGGATTACCATCGTGTAATCTCCCGCCTTTGCCAAGGCTTCGGCGGGCAGGTCCGCCTTCTGTGGCCGGGTGAGGACACCCTCATCCTCCGAATCCCTGGCGGCGGAGGATTGATTTGTGGAGGCGATTCCTCTATATACCTGTGCATGAAAAACCTCGGACTCACCCTCATCGTCTTCGGCTTTGCCATCGCCCTTGCCGGGGTGCTCCTCTACGCGGGGGTGAGCTTCTCCTGGCTGGGGAGGCTCCCGGGGGACATCAGGATCGTGAAGCCGGGCTACAGCATCTACATCCCCATCACCACCTGCATCCTCGTCAGCATCGTGGTGAGCATCGTCTTCTACATCATCAGGGCGCTGAGGTAGACCGTGAACCTGGAGCGCATCATCTCGTGGGTTATCAGGAGCACGACCGCCAGGAGCTTCACCTTCGAGGGGAGCGGGCTCATCGAGCCGCCCGAGGCGCCGGGCAGACCGGTGCACCTGTACGTCCACATCCCGTTCTGCTTCGAGCTCTGCCCCTACTGCTCCTTCCACCGGGTGCCCTTCCGGGAGGACCTCGCCCGCAGGTACTTCGCCTCCCTGAAGGAAGAGCTCGGGATGTATCGCGACCGGGGATACTCCTTCTCGGGGGTCTACATCGGCGGCGGCACCCCCACGGTCATGCCGGGCGAACTCCTCAGCCTGCTCGAGGTCCTGGGGGACTCCTTCTCCCCGTCCGAGATCTCGGTGGAGACGAACCCTGACCGTCTTGACAGGAACCTCCTGGCCGACCTCGCTGCGGCGGGCGTCAAGCGCGTCTCCGTGGGGGTCCAGACCTTCGACGACGGCCTGCTCAAGGCCGTGGGCAGGTACGATAAGTATGGCAGCTCCGCGGTGCTCAGGGAAAGGCTCACCGAGGCCCGGGGGATCGTGGATACGCTCAACGTGGACATGATCTACAACTTCCCCGTCCAGACGAAGGGGATGCTCGACGAAGACCTGCGGACCCTGCTGGACATCTCGCCTGACCAGGTCACCTTCTATCCTCTCATGATCTCCAACCTCACCCGGGTGAAGATGAGGAAGATCATGGGGGCCCGGGGGCGTGCCACCGAGAAGCTCTTCTACGAGGCCATTACCGATGCCCTGAGCGGCACCTACCGTCCGACCTCGGCGTGGTGCTTTTCGAAGCAGGGTGCGTCCATGATCGACGAGTACATCGTCATCAACGACGACTACGTCGGCGCCGGGAGCGGGGCATTCGGGCTCGTGGGGGGAGGGATCTACGCCAACACCTTCTCGCTTGAGGACTATGAAGTGCGCATCCGCCGGGGCATGTTCCCCCTGTCCGCCCGGAAGCTCTTCACGAGGCGGGAGCTGGCCCGGTACACCTTCCTCATGGGCCTCTTCGGCCTGACGCTGGACACGGGCCTCTTCCGTGAGCGCTTCGGAGCATCCGTCTGGCAGCTCCTCGGACCCGAGCTCCTGTTCTTCACCCTCGCCGGTGCCCTGCGCTTCGAGGGGAGCAGGATCAGGCTCACCAGGAAGGGCCAGTACTACTGGGTGGCCATGATGCGCGAGTTCTTCACGGGGGTGGATAATTTTCGTGATTACAGCAGGGAAGCGGCGGGGATGCTGGTTCGGGAAGAGACAGCAGGACGCTTGGGGCAGGTCTGAAAAGCGAAGAAGGTTGCAACCTGAAGGCCGCATTCTTCAGGAATTGCCCGGAACGGCTCCCTGTTCCCTTGTTCTGAAGACCGGCCGATAAGCCCTGTCCGGGCCGAGGCAATAAAAAAGCGGCCGGAAGGCCGCTCTTTCTTCTTTCCTTTCTTGCAGCGCCCCCTGCTCAAGCCTCCTCCTCATGTACCTCTTCCTCATCGTGTTCTTCATCATGATCGACATCGTGCTCAACCTCATGATCCGCATCGTGCGCTTCTTCATGTTCGGCGTCATGATCTTCATGCACACCCTCGTGCTCGATCAGGGCGTCGTGCTCCACCTTCAGCAGAGAGCGCCTCTTCCTGCGCTTGAGGACCTGCCTGACTTCCCTGTTGTTCTGATCCTCTCCGCACGACGGGCAGATGGGCTTGGGCCTGCCCAGATCATAGAACTTCGTCTCGCACTTATAGCACTTGTACCTCGTTCCGAGCTCAACCACAGGGTTCTCCTTTTCCGAACGTTCTTGCATGGTACCTTTGCCGGGGGTTCAGCCCTCCAGACGGCTGAACCTGCAGATCAGCGCCGCTTACTCTCCCTTCCCGCAAGGAGTGACACGCTCCCGCGCATTCGTGCGCGAAGAGGGCATCCGCGTCGTGGCTCGGGGATATCGAGGGCCTGGAATGCTTTTCCCGGGGAGGCCGAAGGCGTCGAGCAGGCAGATTCCGCATCATCCCAAAGGTGAGCTAATAGCGTCTGCCTCCTCCTCTGCCGAACCGGCCGCCGCCTCCGCTTCCTCCCCTGTTGCCGAAGCTGCTCTGGCGCTGGCGGGCCTCGTTCACGGTGATGGCGCGACCCTTGAGCAGGGTGCCGTTCAATCCTGCTATGGCGGCCTGGGCGGAGTCCCGGGAAGACATTTCCACGAAGCCGAACCCGCGGGGCGCACCGGTTGACCTGTCTACGATTATGTTGGCCGATGTCACGTCACCGAATGCTTTGAACGCCTTCAGCAGATCATCATTGGTAACATCGTATGACAAATTTCCAATGTAAATGTTCATTCCTTTACCTCCATTCTGTTTCACGAAGAAAATTTGAAGCCTCGCCGGGATCGACAGGACGTTTCTGGCATTCAGTACTGTGAATCATCCGAGGAAGGTCTCTTGGATTCATAATATGATGGAATGGTGAAAAAACAAGGCTTTCAGGGGGAGATGGGCGAGCCGGGAAGAAGTGCGTCGGGAAGCCGGTCAGGAATGGGGAGATCGGAAGACAAAGCAAGGTGCGGCCGAACGGCTGCGTTTTTCCCGAACAGAACCCGGGACGTTGCCCATGCCTTAAGCACGGGGTCCCGTCACGCCGTCTCTGCCTCGAACTTCTCTATGAGGAAATCGATCTCGCGCTTGACCTTGAGGTTGTCCTTGTACATGGCCTCGATGGCCTCGAGGGAGTGGATGATGGAGGAGTGCTTCCGGGAGAAGGCGTTGCCGATGTTCTGCAGGGGCTCGCGGGTGTAGCGCCTGCAGAGGAAGATGGCCACCTGGCGGGGATACACGATCTCCTTTTTCCTGGACGGGGAGGTGAGCGTCTCTTTGGGGATGGAGAAGTTCTTCGAGACGAAGTTCTGGATGAGCTCCACCGTGATCTTCTGCTGCTTCTCGAGGGTGCCCTCGAGGAGCTCCTTGGCCAGGTCGAGGGTGATCCGGCGCTTCATGAGTGAGCCCATGGCGGTGATGGTCATGACCGCGCTCTCGATCTCGCGGATTGAGCTCACCACGTTGGTGCTGATGAACTCCACCACCTCTTCGGGCAGGGTGATGCCGTTCTTGTGGGCCTTGTAGCGCACGATCTTGTCCCTGGTGGGCTTGTCCGGCCGCTTCAGGTCGATGACGAGCCCGGAGGAGAAGCGCGAGCGCAGGCCCTTGTCTATCTGGGACATGGAGGACGGCGGACGATAGCCCGACAGGATGACCTGCTTGCCTGCGGAGATGAGGTCGTCGAGGACGTGGCAGAGCTCCATCTGGGTCTTTTCCTTGTTCTTGAAGAGGTGCACGTCGTCGATGAAGAAGATATCGAGCTTCGAGGGGGCGTACGTCTTCTTGAACACGGCCTGGCAGTTGTTCCTCACCGAGTGGACGTAGTCCTGGGAGAAGTCACGGGCCGTGGTGTACATGACCGCTGAGCCCGCCTTGGTCCTGACCACCTTGTTGCCGATGGCGTGGGCGATGTGGCTCTTGCCCAGGCCGATGTCGGAGTAGAAGTACAGGGGGTTGTACTTGGAGATCTCGTCGTCGGAGACGGCCATGGCCGCCTCGAAGGCAAAGGCGTTGCACCTGCCCACGATGAACTCCTCGAAGGTGAAGTTGCCGTTGAGCCCGTTGGCGGGGGAAGGGGTGCTCAGGCTCGGCAGCGTCATCTGGATGGGGTATTCCTGGTCGGGCAGGGCGCGCTCCCTGGGCTTTGCGGGCCGCACGGTGAACTGGATCTCCGCAGTCCTGCCGGAAAGCTCCCGGATGCGCCGAGCGATATCGTCCTTGTACTGCTTGCTCAGATACTTCTGCGAGAAGCTGTTGGGGCACGAGATGACGATGCACCCATCCTCTTCGGAAATGTCAATCTGCTCTATGAGCGCTCTTTCTGAAGCGGAAGGAACCTGCGCAAGGATAGATTCCTTTATGAGTTCATAGTGATCCACATAACCTCCAAGGCGAAAGACATACTTCAAAACGTATGCCGCGCATAATGTCTCTTCCGGGAAAAAAGATCAAACCCGATCGGTAGCGATTATCGCCAGCTGTGTTAATTTTGTGCAAAGCGATAATTGGCCAATCAATACAAAGAGATATTTATAGAACCCTCGCCGTTCCTGAATCCATCGGGAGGGGAGCCGGAATCCGGCCTTCTCACTATCCGGACAAGTTATCGACAATTTGTCGAAAACTTTGACCTCGGTTTATCTCCCGCTTTCTCGAAAATTTATCATTTTATCGTACATACTGGAATATTGTAATGCGGATTGGGCCCAGTCGACATTCCGCCCCATGGCGTTTCTCTGCAGGGAGGAAAAGAGGCCGGGATCATCCCGGTATATCCTGCAGGCGAGGCGCATGGCCTCGGAGAGCTCGCGGGCGGAAGGCCACTTCACCCTCAGGCCGCATGGGAGATCTCCCTCGCCCAGGCAGGTGACCGTGTCCCGCAAGCCCCCCACGCCGGTGACGATGGGGATGGTGCCGTAGCGCATGGAGATCATCTGGTTCAGCCCGCAGGGCTCGAAGCGCGAAGGCATGAGGAAGAAGTCCGAGCCGGCCTCGATGACGTGCGCCAGGGCCTCGTCGAACCCGATGCGGGCCCCCAGGCTCCCGGGAAGCCTCGCCGCCATCTGGCTCAGATTCTCCTCGTGCCACCGCTCTCCGGTGCCCAGGACCACCACCTGAGCCCCCAGGGAAAGGAGGTCTTCCATAGCGGAGATCACGAGGTCGATGCCTTTCTGGTCCACCAGACGGCCGATGAGGCCGAAGAGGGGGGCGTCCGGCTTTTCCGTGAGCGCGAAGCGCTGCTGCAGCTCCCTCTTGCACAGGGCCTTGCCTTCGAGGTTGTCCCGGTGGAAGTGGTGCGGGATGAGGGGATCCGACGCGGGGTCCCAGACCACGGTGTCGATGCCGTTGGCAATGCCCGAGAGCTTGAACGACACGGCCCTCAGCAGCCCGTCGAGGCCGGCCCCGAACTCGGGGGTCTGGATCTCCCGGGCGTACGACGGGCTCACCGTGGTCACCTGGTCGGCGAAGACGATGCCCGCTTTCATGATGTTGATGTGGCCGAAGAACTCCATGAGGTCGGGCCGGAAATACTCGTAGGGGAGAAAGAGCAGCGGCCAGAGTACTGCGTCGAAGATCCCCTGGTAGGCCAGGTTGTGGATGGTGTAGCACGACCTGATGTCGCGGAGGTCCAGGGCGTGGAGGTAGGCGGGGATGAGGCCCGTCTGCCAGTCGTTGCAGTGGATGACGTCCACGTCTCCCAGGGTGACCGCCAGCTCGAGACACGCCCGGGAGAAGAAGGCGAACCGCTCGAGGTTGTCCGGAAAGTCCCGGTTTGCATAGGCGTAGATCCCGTCGCGGTTGAAGTACATGTCGTTTTCGATGAAGTACACCTGGCCGTGCGAATAGACCCGGCCCTGGGAGACGCCCTGTCCGGAGAGGAACGAGATGTCGGCCTCATGGGTGAGGTCGATGCCGGACTTCTTCACCGACTTGTACAGGGGCATCACCGCCTGGCAGTCGATGCCCAGCTCCCTGAGCGCGATGGGCAGGGCGCCGCTCACATCGGCCAGTCCTCCGGTCTTTGCGTAGGGCGCCGCCTCCGGCGAACAGAACAGTACTCTCATAAAACTATCATATCAGAATGAACGAGCGGGGGTAAAGGTCCATTACCCGGGAATTTTTCATGTGAGCAGCAGGGCATGGATACAAAAACAATGATTTGATTTTTGCCCCGGTATTGTTTTATGGTACGCCCATGACGCGGGAAGAATTCGAGACAATGCTGAAGGATTTCGAGCTCCAGATAAAGAAGCGCCTTCCCTCCATGATCAACACCTGCCTCGCCAACAAGGGCAACCGGGAATACGAGGCCGCGTTCAAGCACCTTCTGGACACCCTTCAGCGGCAGCGCAAGGAGCTCCTCAAGAACGTGTCCAAGGTCGCCCGCCACGAGCAGAAGATCAAGTACTTCAACACCATCTACAACATGGACTCCCAGCTCAGGAGCATGGACAACAAGGACGCCTTCCAGCAGCACCTCAAGTTCAGGCGGCACAAGACCGCTGCCCCGGTGGTGTACGACATAGGCTTAGGCCCGGAAGACGGGAACCTCCTCAACGCCGACGACGAGAACCTCCTGCTCAAGACCCGCGAAAAGGTCAGGTCCGACAAGGACGTGAAGATCTCCCTTGACGGCAAGACGGCCCGGGGAAAGGCCGTGTGGTCCATAAAGGACGCCTCGGGAAGCGTGGAGACCGGGGTGAAGATCATCGAAGCGACGGACGACTTTTTGAAGGAGATCAAGCTCAAGCTCAAGGATGAAGCATAGGAAAACCCCTGCCCTCACCGTCGCTGCCGGAAAGAGTCACAGGTACAGTCCCCTCATATGAGATTCGCCATTACAACCCTCGGGTGCAAGGTCAACCAGTACGAAAGCCAGCTCATCAGGGAGGCCCTCCTGCAGGCCGGGTTCGAGGAGCGAGAGTTCCCGCTCCCCGGGGCCGACCTCTACATCGTCAACACCTGCACCGTCACCCACCGCTCCGACGCGGACGACCGGAAGCTCATCCGCAAGGCCCTGGGATTCGGCGCCCGTCTCATCGTCACCGGCTGCCAGGCGAGCGTGTACCCGGAAGGGATCAGGGAGATCTCGGAGGGCATCGAGGTGGTGTCCTTCGAAGACCTGCCCGGCGCACTGGGCGTGCCCGTCCCGAGGCACATCACCACCTTCGGCGGCCATTCCCGGGCGTTCGTGAACGTCCAGCAGGGCTGCAGCAACAACTGCACCTTCTGCATCGTGCCCCGAGCCAGGGGCGTCCCCCGCTCCCGGCCGCTTGAGGAGATCCTGCGCGAGGTCGAGTGCCTGTATGCCTCGGGCTTCAGGGAGATCATCCTCACGGGCATCAACATAGGCCTCTACAAGGGTGGGGCGGCCGGGCTCCTGAAGGGGATCCTTACAAGCCCCATGCCCAGGATACGCATCTCCTCCATCGAGCCCTGGACCGTTGAGGACGGGCTCATCGACCTCATGGCGGGGGAGCCCAGGATATGCCGCCACCTCCACCTGCCGCTCCAGAGCGGGTCGGATGCGATCCTCAAGAGTATGGGCAGGCCCTACCGGGCAGCATACTTCCGGGACCTCGTCTCAAGGATCGCTTCCGCCGTCCCGGGCGTGGCCATCGGCTCGGACGTCATGGTGGGGTTCCCCGGGGAAGGGGAGGAGGACTTCCGGCAGACGTTCGAGCTCGTCGAGGCCCTCGAGCTCGCCTACCTGCACGTGTTCCCCTACTCGAAGCGGCCCGGGACGCCCGCGGCATCCTTCCCGGGTGAGGTCGATCCCCGGGTGGCCAGGGCCAGGGCCTGCAGCCTCAGGAGTCTCTCCCACGGCAAGCGGAACGCCTTCATCGCGTCGCGCATCGGCTTCGAGGAGGAGGTCATCGTGACCCACTCCCACAAGGGTTTCTTCCGAGGCCTCACGTCGAACTACATCAAGGTCGAAGCCCCGGGAGCTGCGGAGGTGAACGAGATCGTGAGGGTCGTTCTTCACGAGGAGCGCGACGGGTACGCCTCAGGGAGGCTTTGTGGATAACGCAGCCGTTGCCCAGGTCCTGTTCCAGATCGCCAGGGCGCTCGAGTACCTGAACGAGAACCCCTACCGGGTGTCTGCCTACCGGAAGGCGGCGGAGGCCGTCATGCACCTCGACGAGGATGTTGCAGAGCTCGCGGTGCAGGATCGCCTCGCCCAGATCCCGGGCATCGGCAAGACCCTGTCTTCGAGGGTCAGGGCATGGGTCATGGAGCACGACTTCTCGGACTTCCAGGAGGTGATCTCCCAGCTTCCCCCGGGGTTCGACGAGCTCCTGAAGGTCCCGGGCCTGGGCTTCAAGCGGATCAGGGCCCTCCAGCAGGAGCGGGGCATTGGGACTGTCGAGGACCTGCTCGAAGCCCTGAAGGAGGGGAGGCTCTCCGGCATGAGGGCGTTCCCGAAGAAGTTCCTCGACAGCCTTCCACAGGCCCTCGAACGGGTGCAGAGCTACCGGGGCAAGTGCACCCTCGACCGTGCGCTCCAGGCCGCTTCCGACCTGCAGGCGAAGCTCTCCGGCCTCGGGCTCGAGTCCGTGGTCACGGGCCAGTGCCGCAGGGGGGTCGAGGTCGTCGAGGCGATCGAGCTCCTGGTCCCAGGGGACGAGGCCATCCTGCCGGGCCTGGCCGTCTCCCTCGAGGAGCCGCTGGCCGAGATGAGGGGAGACACGCTCTTCATCCCCGCCCGGGCGGGCATGCCGCCCGTCCTGCTCACGGCCGTGGCGCGGGAGTCCCTGCCGGTAAGGCTCCTCCTCACCACGGGCTCGGAAGGGCACATCGAGTCCTTGCGGCAGCGGGCCGCGGGCGCCGGCATCGAGCTCACGCCCGAGGGCGTCTTCCGCGGGGGGGAAGCGGTGGAGATCACGGACGAGCGTGCTGTGTACGGGCTCCTGGGCCTGCAGGAGCTGCCGCCCGAGGTGAGGGAAGGCAGGCCTTCCGAGCTTGAAAGGGCAGGAAGCTTCACTGTGCCGGCGCTCATCGCCTCAGGCGACATCAGGGGCACGATCCACAATCACAGCACCTACAGCGACGGCATGTGCACGCTCTCCGAGATGTCCGGAGGGGCGGTTCGACGGGGCTATGCGTGGATCGGGATCTCGGACCACAGCAGGAGCGCCTCCTACGCGGGGGGCCTCGACATCGACGCCGTGCTGAGGCAGCACGCCGAGATCGACGAGCTGAACAGGACCACGGGCATCGCCATCCTCAAGGGCATCGAGTCCGACATCCTCCCCGACGGGTCGCTGGACTACCCCCCGGAGGTCCTCGCCCTGTTCGACTTCGTGGTGGCGAGCGTCCACTCGGGCATGGACATGGACATCAAGGCCATGACGAAGCGGATCGTCAGGGCGCTCAGAAACCCGTTCACGAGCGTTCTCGGCCACCCCACGGGCAGGATCCTCCTGGCCCGGGAGCCCTATGCCGTGGACATGGAGACGGTGCTCGACGAGGCGCTCCGGCACCGCGTGGCCGTCGAGATCAACGCGAACCCGCAGCGGCTCGACCTCGACTGGCGGCTGGTCGAGCCTTTCACCGGGGCAGGGGGCGTCATCGCCCTGTCCCCCGATGCCCACACCACTGCCGGCCTCGACGACATGCGCTACGGGGTCATGATGGGCAGGAAGGGGTTCCTCACCCCGGAAGCCTGCCTCAATGCCTGGGACACGGACAGGGTGAGGGGGTTCCTGAGGAAGTCATGAAGATCGCGTGCCGCGACCTCTCCTTCCGCTACGACACCCAGGGGGACGACTGGGCCCTTAAGGGGGTGTCCTTCGAGGTGGGCCAGGGCGAGAAGGTCGCGGTGGTCGGGCCTGCGGGCTCGGGCAAGACCACGCTCATCCAGCTCCTCGACGCGCTGATCCTGCCGACCGGCGGCGACGTCCTCTACGACGGACAGAGCGTAAAAGCCCTGGCAAAGGCCCGGCGGCTCACCTCCGTCAGGCGGCGCATAGGACTTCTGTTCCAGTTCCCGGAGCACCAGTTCTTCCACGAGACCGCCTACGAGGAGCTGACCTTTTCGCTGCGGAACTTCTTCGACCTGGACGAGGCCGACATCGAGCGCAGGTCCCGGGAGATCATGGGACGCTTCGGCATGGACGCAGAGACCCTGAAAGGGGTTTCTCCCTTTGTCCTGAGCTCAGGGGAGAAGCGCAAGCTCGCGCTCGCCTCGTCACTGCTGTCGTCGCCCGAGGTGCTCATCCTGGACGAGCCCACTGCGGGCATGGACGCTTCGGGCAGGCGGGAGCTCCTGAAGATCATTTCCGGGCTCTCCGACACCACGGTGATCGTCGTGACCCACAACCTCGAGGACTTCCTCCCCACCATCGACCGCTGTCTGGTGCTGTCCGCATCGAGACTCGTTGCGGACGTGCAGCGCACCGAGCTCGCCGGCAGGCTGGCCGACCTCGAAGCGGCCGGGATCACGCCCCCTTTGGTCCTGCTGGTGAGGATGTGGCTGCTCGAAGGCGGGATCGATGTGGGGCAGACGTTCGAGATGGAAGGGCTGATCAAGGAGCTGGTTAAGGAGTTGGGGTCGGACCAAGTCAATCGCCAGGAATGATGTAACAAAATACAGAAAATGGGGCCCTTTATTCGCTTACAACTCCATTTCTGGGCCATAAAAAGAGGCTCTAAGATCCTGCTGTGAAAAGCCCTCCCGGGGAATCCTTAGATGCATGTATTTGACCCTGAAAAGGCGTTTCTAAGCACGAAAAAACCTTATTATTTACAGAATATACAAGTTAAATCAACGAATCAGCCTGGTCCGACCCTAAAATATTTGACTATTCAGCTACGCAGCCTTAATGTATTGTCATAGGAGGAACACCCATGCCTGGTTTTCTGGAGATGAAGGTCGCCGGTATCGCCCTGGATCCCACCAACAACGCACCCATCGTGGTCCTGCGGGACCTCGAAGGCAAGTACGTGCTGCCCATCTGGATCGGGATCATGGAGGCGAGCGCCATCGCCGCATCCCTCGAGGGGATCCGCTATTCCCGGCCCATGACGCACGACCTGTTCAAATCCATGGTCGAAACGCTGGGGGTGAAGGTGGAGAAGATCGAGGTCGTCGATATCCGGGACAACGTCTTTTATGCCCTGATCACCATGGAGGCAGGCGGGAACAGACTTTCCATCGATGCGAGGCCGTCGGACGCCATCGCCATAGCCTTGAGGATGAACTGTTCCATCTTTGTCGCGGATCACGTGGTGAAGGAGGCCATCCGGGTGGACACGAGTAAGGATTCCACCGGCAAGGTCATCGTCGGCTTCGAGCAGGACAAGGAAAAGCTCAAGGAAATCCTCGAGAAGATGAGCCCCGAAGACTTCGGGAAGTTCAAGGCTTAGCATACCGGCATTCTCGATCCGTCGCCCTGTTCCGCAGGTCATGGTCAACGGGCGCCCTCTCCCGAAGGTGCAGGCCCAAGACGGGCGGACACCGGGCTGCCAGCCGTGTTCCAGGGAACGGAAAACAAATGTTTTTGTTGATAGATCCTTGGCCATCGTGTATTTTTCCTAGATGATATGAACCCCGGGGCTGCCAAAAAACACGCAAACTTCAAGAAGATCAGCAAGGCTATCTTCGAAGTCATGGTCGAGAAGGCCAGCGACGGGTTGTTTGTCTACCTCGACAACAGATTCTTCTACGTCAACCCCGCCTTCCGGAGGAACCTGGGCTACCGGTCCGGCGAGCTCGACGGCAAGTCCATCAGGGACGTGGCCCGGGCGGACTCGTGCGACAGGATCGAGGAGCTCTACGCCAAACTCATAGCCGGCGAGGACGTTCCCCGCAGGTTTGACGCGGTCTTCGTCACCAGCTTCGGGGTCGAGCGCATCATCTCCATCTCCAACTCGGTCATCAACCTGGGCGGAGACCCCGCGATCCTGAGCATCGCCCGGGACATCACCGAGAGAAAGCAGATGGAGGACGCCGTCACCTCCTACACCGAGTTCCTGAAGGCGCTCATCGAAAACTCGAGCGACGCCATCGTTGCCTCGGACCTGGGCGGCAACTGCCTGGTCTTCAACAAGGCCGCCGAGGAGATCACCGGCTACAAGGCCGAGGACATCCTGTCCCGCAAGATCAACATGGACGACTTCGTGGCCAAGGGCGAGCGCAACCGGATCCTCGGTCTCCTGGACCAGGGCACCGCCGAGAAGCCCTTCCGGCTGGTGGGGGAAGAAACCTACCTCTACCTCAAGGACGGCTCCCTCATCCCCATCTCGCTGTCGGCCAGCTACGTCTACCACGAAGGAAAGCCCCTCGTGGGCATCAGCATCTTCCGCGACTTGAGGCCCATGAAGGAAGTGCAGGAGAGCCTCAGGTCCTCTGAGCAGAAGTACCGCATGCTCGTGGAAAAGGCCAACGACGGCATTTTCGTCTACCAGGACCACCGCTTCGTGTATACCAACCCCAAGTTCAGGGAGCTCCTGGGCTACACGGCCGCGGAGCTCGCGGAGATGGGCTTCCGCGACATCATGCGGCCCGAGATCGCCGATCTCATCGAGGGCCGCTACGACAAGAGGATCAAGGGCGAGGCCGTGCCGGACCAGTACGAGATCGCGCTCAGGGCAAAGGACGGGACCTGGCGCGCCTTCGAGATCACGCCTTCCCTCATCGAGTACGAGAAGAGGCCCGCAACCCAGAACATCATCCGGGACATCACCCAGAAGCGCAACCAGCAGAAGGCGCTGCGGGCCTCCGAGACCAAGTACCGCACCACGGTGGAGCACACCGGCACCGCCATCATGCTCCTGGAGGAGAACCGGGTCATATCGCTCGTGAACAGGCAGATGGAGAGGCTCACGGGTTTCAGCAGGGAGGAGATGGAGGGAAAGATGCCCTTCACCGAGATCGTCCACCCCCTGGACCAGGAGCGCATGGTGGGCTACCACAAGGCCCGGCGCGAGGGCAAGAAGGACGTGCCCTCCGAGTACGAGTTCCGGCTCCTGCACAAGGACGGCACCGTCAAGGACGCCTTCCTCACCATCGGGCTCATCCCGGGCACCAGACAGAGCATCGTGTCCATCATCGACATCACCGAGATCAAGAGCATGGAGCGGGAGCTGGAGAAGAGCAGGAAGATGGCAGTCCTGGGCGAGATGTCCGCCCACGTGGCCCACGAGGTGAGGAACCCCCTGCAGAAGATCAAGACGGGCATCGAGCTCCTCAAGTCATCCAAGTCCCTCGAAGCCCGGCAGACCAGGATCCTCGAAGGCGTCACCAGCGGCATCGACACCCTGGAGAAGTTCGTGACCCAGATCCTCGACTGGACCCGCTCGGGCAAGATCAACCCAAAGCCCTACAGCATCTCGAACATCATCGAGGGCCTCCTGTTCAACCGCATGGAGGAGTGCGACAATCACGCCATCGAGATCGTCACCGACTTCGACGGCGAAAACGACATTCTCTCCTTTGACGGCGTCCAGATCCGCCAGCTCCTGGAGAACCTCATCGAGAACGCGCTCGACGCCATGCCCGAAGGCGGAAAGCTCACCATCTCGACCCTGGCCAGGCCAGGGCATACCTTCCGGTCCCAGGGGCACGAGTACCAGGCGGACGCCCTGGAGATCACCGTTGAGGACACGGGCACCGGCATCGGGCAGGAAGACCTGCAGCTCATCTTCCAGCCCTTCTACACCCAGAAGACCAGGGGCACGGGCCTGGGGCTTTCCCTGGTCCAGAAGATCACGGACATGCACCACGGCGAGATCGAGGTGGAAAGCGAGCTGGGCAAAGGGTCGAGGTTCGTCATCCGCATCCCCATGGACCAGGGGGCGTGCGAGTCGGCAAAATCAGACGGCATCAAGGATCAGGCATGAAGAAGAGCGAAGCGGCACCGGAGAGGGAAGGGTACACCCAGGGCAGGAAGCGGATCCTCATCGTGGACGACGAGCAGGTCTTCCTGGAGCAGCTCAAGGAGGCCCTCCTCATGTCCAGCCTCGACCTGGAGATCGAGACCGCCTCCGACGGGATGGATGCCCTGGAGAAGCTCAGGAGCAAGGCCCAGGACATCGTCATCACGGACATCAAGATGCCCCGGATGGACGGGTACACGCTCTTAAAGGAGATCCAGAGGGAGTACCCCTCCACCTACGTCGTGGTCATCACCGCCTTCGGGTCGGTGTCCGGCGCCGTGGAGGCCATGAAGTACGGGGCCTACGACTTCCTCGAGAAGCCCTTCAACATGAACACCCTGGAGCTCTCGCTCACCAAGATCATCCGGCAGCAGGAGATCCTGGCGGAGAACATCGAGCTCAAAGGGCGGATCAGCCAGTATTCCGAAGGCCTCGACCAGCTCGTGGGGGCGAACCCCAAGATGCAGAAGCTCTACGACCAGATCCTCACCGCCGCGGACACCAACCTCACCGTGCTCATCCTGGGCGAGACCGGCACGGGCAAGGAGCTCGTGGCCCGCGCCGTCCACTCCCGCTCGGAGCGGCGGGCAAAGCCCTTCGTGACCATCAACTGCGCGGCGGTGCCGGAAAACCTCCTGGAGTCGGAGTTCTTCGGCCACGAGAAGGGGGCCTTCTCCGGGGCCGTGAGCCAGCGCATCGGCAAGTTCGAGAAGGCCCACACGGGCACGCTCTTCCTGGACGAGATCGGCGACATCCCCCTGGAGCTCCAGGCCAAGATCCTTAGGGTCATCGAAGACGGAAAGATCACCCGGCTGGGGAGCAACCGGGAGATCGACTGCGACTTCCGGGTCATCTGCGCCACCAACCGCCCCATCCAAGACATGATCCGCAAGGAGCTCTTCCGGGAGGACCTCTTCTACCGCATCAGCGTCTTCCCCATCATCATCCCGCCCCTGCGCGAGCGCAAGGACGACATCTCCCTTCTGGTGGACCACTTCATCAAGAAGTACTCGGCCAAGTTCGGCTCGCAGGTGACGGGCATCTCCCGTGAGGCCATGAACCAGCTCCTGGGGTACAGCTGGCCGGGCAATGTCCGGGAGATGGAGAACGCCATCCAGCGGGCCATCGTGTCCTGCCGGTCCGATCGCATCGAGCACCTGCCCGACCTGGGCAAGAACCTCCACGAGGCGGTCTCCACCCCGGTGGAGGATGCAGCCGACGCCCCCACCATCTGGGTGGACGCGGGGGGAGGCGCCGGCTACCACGACATCAAGCACGCCCTCATCGAGCAGTTCGAGCGCAAGTACTTCGAGCACCTCATGAAGAAGCACGGCGGCGTCATCGCCGAAGCGGCGCGGGAGTCCGGGCTGAACTACAAGACCTTCTACCTCAAGGCCGAGAAGCTGGGGCTCACGAAGAAGCGGCTCAGGATGGACGGCTCCGAGAGCTAGTCCTTTCCAGGGATCGCCGATGATTACGAACAAAAGAACCTCCATCCTTGTCGTCGCTTCGCTCTCCTCGTTCCTCACGCCCTTCATGGGGTCTGCGGTGAACATCGCGCTGCCGGCCATAGGCGAGCGGTTCACTCTGGACGCGCTCACGCTGAACTGGGTCTCCACCTCCTACCTCATCGCCTCCGCCGTGTTCCTCCTGCCCATCGGCCACATAGCCGACCTCTACGGGAAAAGGCGCATCTTCCTCGGGGGGCTCGTCCTCTTCTGCCTGAGCTCCCTGCTCATCGCGCTCTCCCCCACGGCGGGGCTCCTCCTCGCCTCAAGAATCCTCCAGGGCATCGGGAGCGCGATGATCTTCGGCACGGGCACGGCCATCCTCACCGCCGCATACCCCCCCGAGGAGCGGGGCAGGGCCTTGGGGATCAACATCTCCGCCACCTATCTGGGGCTGTCGCTGGGGCCCTTCATCGGGGGCCTGCTCACCCAGAACCTGGGGTGGGAAAGCGTGTTCCTCGTCAACGTACCCTTGGGCCTTGCCGCCCTCGCACTTGCGTACCTTGCTGTCGAGAGCGACGGGAAGCGGGCGGAGCCCGGGCGCCTGGACGTGTGGGGATCGCTCCTCTACTCCACGAGCCTCATCGCCCTCATGTACGGGTTCTCGAAGATCCCGGACGTATCCGGGGCCGGGGTGGCCTCCCTGGGGGCCCTCGGCCTCGTCCTGTTCGTCGTGTGGGAGGGGCGGGTCGCCAGCCCGGTGCTCAGCCTGCACCTCATGACGAAGAACCGGCAGTTCGCCTTCTCGAGTCTGGCCGCGTTCATCCACTACAGCGCCACCTTTGCCGTGTCCTTCCTGCTGAGCCTCTACCTCCAGTACATCAAGGGCATGAGCCCGCAGGCGGCCGGCCTCGTGCTCGTATCTCAGCCCCTGGTCATGATGGTCTTCTCCCCTGCCGCAGGCAGGCTCTCGGACAGGGTGGAGCCGAGGATCCTGGCCTCGGTGGGCATGGCCGTCACCTGCCTCGGCCTCTTCCCCCTGGCGTTTCTCGGGCAGGATGCGGCGTTATGGCAGATCCTGATCCCCCTGCTGGTGATCGGCCTGGGGTTCGCCTTCTTTTCCTCGCCCAACACGAACGCCATCATGAGCTCGGTGGACAGAGGCAAGCACGGGCTCGCCTCGGGCATGATCGCCACCATGCGCCTCACGGGCCAGACGGGCAGCATGGGGATCGTGCTCGTGCTCTTCGCCCTGTACATGGGCGAAAGCCGGATCACCCCTGAGGTGTTCCCGGGGTTCATGAGCAGCATGAAGACCGGCTTCCTCATCTTCTCGCTGCTGTGCGCCCTGGGGGCGGCGGCGTCCATGGCCAGGGGCGGCGCCCGGGGCTCTTGAGCCTTGAAATCGGTGCGGGAACCCAGTACTACATACTCTCAAACAAAGGCGGGCAAGGAGGTTTCATGAGCGGGGATCGCCCGGTGTACGACGAGTGGGTGAGGCTGGGGCGCGGGGACGCCCTGGTGGTTGTGGACATGCAGATCGACTTCATGCCGGGCGGCGCCCTGGCCGTCAAAGACGGCGACGCCGTCGTCGCCGGTGTGAACAGCCTGATGAAGCGCTTCCACGGGGCCGGCCATCCGGTCGTCCTCACCCAGGACTGGCACGCGCCGGACCATGCCTCCTTCGCGTCGGCCCACACGGGTAAGAACCCCTTCGAGCCCTTCGAGGCCCCGGGCATAGGGCCTGTGCTCTGGCCCGATCACTGCGTGCAGGGGACGCCGGGGGCCGAGTTCCACAAGGGGCTGAAGACCCAGTATGCGGAGGCGATCATCAGGAAGGGCCTCCGCCGGGACATCGATTCCTACTCGGGCTTCCGGGAACACGACGGAAAGACGCCCACGGGCCTCGACGGCTACCTGCGGGGGCGGGGGGTGGAGCGGATCTTCCTCTGCGGACTGGCGCTGGACTACTGCGTCTTTTTCACCGCTGCCGACGGGGCGGACCTGGGCTACGCGGTGTACGTTGTCATGAACCTCACCAAGCCGGTGGGATCGCCTTCGGACAGCATCTCCAACGCCCTGGAGACCATGACGGAGAAGGGCGTCCACTTCATCGGGTCCGAGGAGATCAGACTGTAGCCGCCCCTTTGAGCGCCTGCTCCCCGATCTCGGCCTGGTGCATGAGCTTGCCGATGTCGAGGATGAGGGCCAGCGAGCCGTCGCCCATGATGGTGGCGCCCGAGACACCCTCGATGTGCCTGAGGAGCTTGCCCATGTTCTTGATCACGGTCTGGTGCTGCCCCACGACCTTGTCCACCACGAACCCGATGCGCCGCTCCCCGATCTCGGTCACCACGATCTGCTCGGTGCGGGGCCGGTCGTCGCCCAGTTCGAAGGTGTCGCGCAGCGGGATGTAGGGGATGATCTCGCCCCTCACCCGGGCGATGTTCCTGCCGTGGGTGTGCCTCCTGTCCTCGTCCGTGAGCTCGATGCACTCGAGCACGGCGTTCAGCGGGATGACGAAGGACTCCTCGGCAACGCTCACGAGCAGCCCGTCAATGATGGCCAGCGTGAGCGGGAGCTTGAGCGTGATGGTCGTCCCCTTGCCCGGCTCGCTTCGGATATCCACCGTGCCGCCTAAGGACCCGATGGAGCTCATCACCACATCCATGCCCACGCCCCTGCCGGAGACGTTCGTGACGGTCTCGGCCGTGGAGAAGCCGGGCGCCAGGATAAGCTCGAAGAGCTCGCTTTCGCTCAGTGACGCGTCGGGGGCGATAAGGCCCTTCTCGACGGCCTTCTTCCTGATGGCCTCGGCGTCGAGCCCTGCGCCGTCATCGGCCACCGAGATGAGCACGTAGGCGCCGGAGTGCTCGGCGCTCAGGTGGATGGTGCCGGAAGAGGGCTTGCCGGAAGCCTTTCTGGTCTGCGGGTCTTCGACCCCGTGGTCGATGCTGTTGCGGATGAGGTGCACCAGCGGGTCGGAGAGCTTCTCGATCACGGTCTTGTCCAGCTCGGTCTCTTCTCCTTCGGTGGTGAACTCGATCTCCTTGCCCAACTCGGCGGACAGGTCCCGCACCAGGCGCTTGAACTTGGCGAAGGTGGTGCCGATGGGCAGCATGCGGATGCCCATGGCGTTGTCCCTGAGCTCGGAGGAGAGCCGTTCGACCTCCTCGGCGACCAGGGTGAGATCCGTGTCGCCCCTGTAGGCCGCGAGCTGGGTGAGCCTGGCCTGGACGGTCACGAGCTCGCCCACGAGGTTCACCAGCGAGTCGAGCTTGTGGGAGGCGACGCGTATGCTCGCCGCCGCGTCCGGGGCCGTGCCGCCGGCCGGGATCTGGGAGCGCTGCCTGCGCACGCTGCGGACGTGCTCCTGCTCGAGGAGAGCGGACTGGACGTCGGACCGGCAGGCCTTGCCGGACTCCACCAGCATCTCCCCGAACCGCTTCTGCCTGCCAAGGATGGCCTCGAGGTCGCTCAGGCTGATCTCGCCCCGGTCGAAGAGGATCTCGCCGATCTTCTTGTACTCCTCCCTGTCCGCATCGGTGCCGTCGTCGATCTTGGTGACGTTGATGTCGCTTACGTCCTCCACGAAGATGAACACGTCACGGATGTCGTTGACGTCGCGAGAGGTGGTGAGGATGATGTCCCAGGACGCGTAGCAGGATTCCGGGTCCATGGTTTCCAGGTCGGGCAGGTCCTTGAGGTGGCAGAGGGTGTGGGCCTTGCCGAGGGACCTGAGCTCGTCCAGCAGCGGGACGGGGTTGGTGCCGTTGGCGAAGAGGTTGCGGTGGGGCCTGAAGCGGATCCGGTAGGTCGCCTCCTCCCCCGGCTCGTCCTTGAGCTCCTGCTCCGGTGGAGCGGAAGTGGAGGGCTGGGGAGTCGATCCGGTCTGCCCCTGTTCTCCTGGCAGGAGGACCTTGAGCTGCGCGGTGATCTCCTCCGTGAGGGCCTCGTCCACCGGCTGGCCGCCCTGCGACGCCTCCAGCATGGCCTTGATCTGGTCGCAGGACTTCAATGTCAGGCTGATGAGCTCAGCCGTGACCGTGAGCCTTCCCGCGCGGATGTGGTCGTAGACCGTCTCCACCGTGTGGGTGAACTTCGCGATGTCGTCGAAGCCGAACATGGCGCCCGAGCCCTTGATGGTGTGCATGGCCCTGAACACCCTGTCGATGAGGTCCCTTTCCCCGGGCCTCTGCTCCAGCTCGATGAGGGACTCCTCGAGATCGGCCAGAAGCTCGTACGCCTCTTCCCGGTAAACCTGCTTCGGTGCGTCCATATCCTTATCCTCTTTTATATGATAATGCGAATTATAATTTCCGTCATGCGCCCTCGTCCGGCGTTTCCGTGCTTAGCCCAGGAGCCGCTTGACCACGGCGAGGAGCTGCTCGGGCTTGAAGGGCTTCACGATCCAGCCCGTGGCGCCCGCTTCCTTTCCCTGGGACTTCTTGTCGAGGTTCGATTCGGTGGTGAGCATGACGATGGGCAGGAACTTGTAGGCGGGATTGGCGCGCAGGTTCCTGATGAGCTCGATGCCGTCCATGTTGGGCATGTGCAGGTCCGTGATCACGAGGCTCACCTGGCTGCCGCCCAGCTTCGAGAGCGCGTCGCGTCCGTCCTCCGCTTCGATCACCTGGTATCCCTCGTTCTTCAGGGTGAACGACACCATCTGCCTGATGCTCGGTGAGTCGTCCACACTCAGGATGAGCTTAGACATGGCAATCCTCCTTCTTCCACAGGCATTCCCGGGAAAGGGGGGGATCGCAGGCGGTCGGGTCAATGGCCATGTCGAGCATGGACTGCTTAAGTCCCTGCGGGACTCCAGAGACCAGGGTCATCCGGATGCCCGTCCTGGCGCTGCTGCGGTGAGCCGCGCACAGGACCTGCATGCACGCGAGGTCCGCGGACTGGACCATGCTCAGGTCCAGCTTCAGGGCAGGTCTGCCCTTCAGGGCCTCCAGGAGGCTGTTCCTCAGCTCGGCCGCCTGATCGATGCCGAGCGCCCCGCTCAGTGTCATTGTCCTGCCGGTTTCCGTGTCTTTCACTTCTATGGTGCCCATATGCCTCTCCTTTGTTTTGCCTCCACTTTTTCAACCCATTGCATCAGAAGAGCTCGACGTTGTCGCCGAACTCCGAGACCGGCGCCGCAGCTGTCTTCGGCGCTGAAGCCTGGTGCTTCCTGCCCGAGTACTCCGCGTGGACCCGGTGCTCGCTCTCCATGGTGTAGTACTTCTCGAGCTCGCTCATGAGGGCCGCCGACTGGGAGCGGACGGACGCGGGGATCATGTCCTTGGACTGTGCGCGCACCCGCTCCAGCTCGTCGATCACCGAGCCCAGCACCTGCTGGATCTCCTGGTGCACCGTGATCCCGGAGACCGTCTTCGAGATGTCGTCCAGAAGGGACGACCCCATGGCGTTGAGCTGCACCAGGGAGGAGAAGACCGTGTCGCTCATGTCGTGCAGCGTGCTCAGCAGTCCCTTGAGCTCGGCGACCAGGTCCTCCACCTTCTGCTCCTGCCCGCTGTGCATGGAATCCAGGTTCGAGTCGAAGTCCCTGGCGAGCTCGACAACGCCTGCGAGCATCCGGGAGAGCTCGTTCGTGTCTTCCCGGGAATTCTTCGAGAGCTCGTAGATGCTCCCGGATATGGTGTCCAGCGCAGCACCCTCGTTGCCGATATGCGCCGCCTTGATCCGGGCGTTGAGTGCGATGAGCTGGAGGTTCAGGCCCAGGTTCTCGATCTCTTCCACGAACACCGACATCTCCGACACCATGGAGCTCACCGAAGACATGGTCTGGGTCAGCCCGGTCTGCTCCCTGATGTTTGCGTGCAGCGACTCGATGACCGTGGAGATGCCCGCATCGATCTCCTCCATGAAGGACATGCCGTCCGCGTCGGAGGCCCAGCTGACCTTGCCTGCGTTCTCCAGCATCTCCGAGATGCGCGACGAGATGGCGTTCATGCTCCTGATGACGTTTTCCACCGCGGTGAAGGCCTCTTTCCTGGTGTTCATGACCTGCGCCGCCTGGAGGGCGCACACCTCGGCCACGAGCCCGGGCTTCTCCGCCTCGGAAAGCACGGACGACAGGACGCTCCCCTGGAGCATCTCGAGGCCTTCCTTCACGTGCATGAGCTGCTGGGAGGTGATGTCGTGGAACTGGAGGCTCGACACGATGTCACCGATCCTTTCCATGATGTCCCGGGAGGTCTCGGAGATGGTCCCTGCATACCCGGTGGCCTTGTCGTGCCGGGACGCCAGGACCCCGTGGTTGGACACCGAGTGCTTCAGCATGGTCATGGCCTGGGCCTTGTGGCTCTCCTTGAATCGGGTGAAGTCGTCCAGGGCATGGAGGATGAGGCTCTTCAGGTCGAACGACTTGGCCTTGATCTGGGCCGACTTCTCGAAGATCCTTCTTGATAGGGATTTCACGTCCGTGGTCAGGGCCAGAAAGCCGTTGTCGCTGTTGAGGACGTGGGCGTTTTCCACCTGGGTGAAGAACCCCAGCATCTCGAGGTTCAGCACGAGCATCCTGAACTTCTCGAAGAACGCCCCGATGGACTCCAGGGTGTCCCGGTACTGGTTCAGGCCCTTCGCGATCCTGTCGAAGCCCGCTTCAGACGTTTCGAGATGGCCCTTGAGCTCCGTGAGGATGCGGGAGAGGCCCTCGATGGCGCCGACCATCTCGTGGCCAGCCATGGTCTGAACCACCTGGGAGGCCAGGTCCGACATGTCTCTCGAGCGGGAGTAGATGCCCTGGAGCCTGCCTCCCATGTCGAGGAAGGATGCCTCCGAGGAGCGGTGAAGGGCCTTCAGGCGGTCCTGGATCTCCGTGAGGGAGTGGATCAGCTCGGTGAGTTCCCTGCCGGACGGACCGCCGCCGGCATCGGTGGGTGAGGATTCGGGTGAAAGGAACCTGCCGAAAAGGGACTGGAAAAGGCCTTTATTCATTGTGCGTGCTCCCTGGGCTGGGCCTGGGTGTAGACCCGCATGATTTCTCTCGGTATGGCGTTCAAGGAGAGGATCTTCTCGACCCCCCCCAGCTTGATGGCCTCGGCGGGCATGCCGAAGACCACGCAGGAGGCCTCGTCCTGGGCAATGGTCCAGGCGCCTGCCTCCTTGAGCTCGAGCATGCCCTTGGCCCCGTCGTCGCCCATGCCGGTCATGATGACGCCGACGGCGTTCCTGCCCGCGTAGCGTGCCGCGGAACGGAAGAGGACGTCCACGGACGGCCGGTGGCGGCTCACGAGCGGGCCGTCCTTGATCTCCACGTAGTACCGGGCGCCGCTGCGCTTGAGCAGGGTGTGCCGGTTCCCCGGTGCGATGAGGGCATGGCCGGGCAGCACGGTGTCGCCAATGGCCGCCTCCTTGATGGATATCCGGCACAGGCCGTTGAGGCGCTCCGAGAAGGCCTTCGTAAAGCCCTCGGGCATGTGCTGGACGATCACGATGCCCGGGCAGTTCTCGGGCATGGCCTCGAGGAAGTCCTTCAGCGCCTCGGTCCCGCCGGTGGATGCCCCCACCACCACGACCTTTTCCGTGGTCTGGAGCATGGCGTCCCCCTTGGGCTTCGAAAGGATCACGTCCGCGCTGAGCTTGGGCTGGACAAGGGGCTGGCTTGCGATCTTCTTCTTGGGCTTCACGCGGGAGGCCGCCACCACGGTGTCGCAGATGAGCGTGGTGGATTCCTTGAGGAGCTGCCTGGTGCCCACGGACGGTTTGTGGATCACCTCCACGGCCCCGTACTCGAGGGCCTTCATGGCCGTCTCGGTGCCCCCCTGCGCCAGAGACGAGCAGATCACCACCGGGATGGGGTGCTGCTCCATGATCTTCCTGAGGAAGGTCAGCCCGTCCATCCTGGGCATCTCCACGTCCAGCGTGATCACATCGGGCGCCTGTTCGCGCATCTTCCCGGCAGCGATAAACGGGTCCGGCGCCACCCCCATGACCTCGATCCTGGGGTCGGAGGAGAGGATGTCGGAGAGCGTCTGGCGCACCAGGGCCGAGTCGTCCACGATGAGCACCTTGACCTTCTTCATTGCTTCCCCCCCGCAGCCGCCCGGGCAGAATCGGTCCTTATGATGAGCCGGGCGAGCACCTCGCCGGTGAGCGTGCTGAAGATGAGCTTGCGGCCCTGGCTGCCCCCGACGTTCCAGGCGCTTAGATTCATGCGGTGTTTTTTGAGGACCTCCAAGGCCGTCTCTATGTTCTTTCTGCCCACCCCGAGGTCGCGGGCCCGGGACCTGGCGTCCGGGAACATGGCCGCACCCCCGAACATCTTCACCTCCACGGAGGACGGGTTGATGCCCTTCTTCTCGTACTGGGCCACCATCCACTCGATGGAGGAGTCCACGTACTGGAATACGTTGTGCTCGTGCTTCTTCCTGGCATCGGTCCGGCTGGGCATGACCGCGTGGCACATGATGGAGAGGCCCGTGGGCTTGTGGTACATGGTGATGGAAATGCAGGATCCCAGGACTGTGGTGATGAGCGCCGACTCCTGCGAGAGGAAGACCTCTCCGGGCTTCAGGTAATGTGTCCTGGTGCAGGGTCCGCGCCTCATGTTTTTCAGATCCTCCGGGAGACCGTGTTGGCCATGGGCCGCAAGGGAACGTCCATGCCGTTGATGGTCTCGGAATGGCCGGTGAACAGGAACCCGCCCGAGAGCAGGTGGCCGCAGAGCCGGTTGATCACCTTCTCCTGGGTGGGCCGGTCGAAATAGATGAGCACGTTGCGGCAGAAGATGACGTCCATCTTCTCCCGCATCCCGAAGTCCTCGGCCATGAAGTTGAGCCTGCGGAACCTCACGAGCCCCCTGAGCTCGGGCACGATCCTCACCAGCCCCTTGCTCCTGTCCCTGCTGCGCATGAGGTAGATGCGACGTAAGCTCTGGGGTATGCCCTCGATGCGGTCGTCCTCGTACACGGCCTCCCTGGCGATCTCGAGCACCTTGGTGGAGATGTCGGTGCCCAGCACCTGGAAGGTGAAGCCCGGGTGTTTGCGCGCGAACTGGTCCATGACCATGGCGATGGTGTAGGGCTCCTCGCCCGACGAGCAGGCAGCAGACCAGATCATGAAGGGCCTCCGCATGCCAGCGCCCAAGGTGCGGATGAGCTCGGGCACGACCTGCTCGGTGAGGTAGCTGAAGTGCTGGGGCTCCCGGAAGAAATCCGTCTTGTTCGTGGTGACCACATCGATCATGTGCACCATCTCGTTTTCGATCCCTGCCGGGCTGAACAGGTAGGAGCAGTATTCGTTGAAGGAGCTCAGCCCCACGGCCCTGAGCCGCTTCTGGAGCCTGGCCTCGAGCATGGTCTTCTTGGTGGCGGGCATCTTGATGCCGCTCTCGGAGTAGATGAAGTCGCTCAGGCGGGCAAAGAGCTCGCTCGACAGGCCGGCCTTGATGTATGCTGTGTTCTCCGGTGCGCCTGGTGCCATATCCGTTCTCTTGGTGCAGTCCCTCGCGTCAGTCCGCATGGGGGCTGACCGCTATGCCTGCGTCTCCCCCGGACCTGCCCCTCTCGCCGCCTCTCCTCCCGCATCGCTGCCGGTCCTTGACACGAGCGAGAGCTCGTCGGCGGAGAAGACGTGATCGATGTCGAGGATCATGATGAAGTCGTCGCCGTGCTTGCCCATGCCCTTGAGGAAGTCGGTGTCGAGGCGGGTGCCGATCTTGGGTGCGGGCTCGATGTCCTGGGGTTCGATGTCCATGACCTCATGGACCGAGTCGGCCAGGGCGCCGATGACGGTGAGCTCGCCGTCGACGTCGATCTCGCAGATGATGATCCTGGTGAGCACGGTCTTCTCGGTCTCGCGGATGCCGAACTTTTCCTTCAGGTCCACCACGGGCACGACCGAGCCCCTCAAGTTGATGACGCCCTTCATGAAGGACGGTGCTTTCGGCACTTTCGTGATCCTGGTGAAGTCGAGGACCTCCCTGACCCGGGAGATCTCGAGCGCGAACTCCTCCTCGTCCAGGTTGAACGAGAGGTACTGCGTGGTCTCGGTGATCCCTGCTATGCTCATCGTGTTCTCCTCTTTACAACCGCTCTCATGCCCGCCCTGATGGAAAAAGGGGAAGCATGCAGAACGGATCGGTTTTTTCATTATGTTTCTTTATAATGAACAGTTGGCTTGGTCCTAAATATCGGTTATCCTCTGGCAAGAGGACGGGATGAAGGGACAAATCACAGGCATGCCCGAGGTCATGGAGGCGATGAGCGTGCTGTTCGGGGACGAGGGCACTCCCTCGCACCTGTCGCTGCTGGACCCTTTGTCCATCAGGGCGGCCTACCGGAGGCGGGCCTTCGAGACCCACCCGGACCGCGCCGCCCACTCCGGCGTCCCGGAGCAGGTGCTCCAGGCCCGGTTTCGTGAGGTAACGGCCGCCTACGAGAAGGTGATGCAGTACATGCGCTCCGGCGCGCGCTCCCCAAAGGCCTTCCCGGATGCCCGAAGGCAGGGCGCGCGGCAGAAGCCCGGCCATGAAAGGAAGCGCGCGTTCAGCGGGGTGTCCCCCTCGGCCCGCTACACCGGGGACATCCCCTGCAGAAGGCTCCTCCTCGGTCAGTACCTCTACTATTCCCGCTTCATCAGCCTGTCCACCCTGGGGGCGGCCCTCGTCTGGCAGAAGATGAAGAGGCCGCTCATCGGCCAGATAGCCCTTACGTGGAAGTGGCTCGCACGAAAGGACATCAGTGAGATCCTCGCCATGAGGAGGCCGGGCGAGAAGTTCTGCGATGCGGCCGAGCGGCTGGGGTACCTCGCCCCGTACCAGACATTCACCCTCCTGGGCAGGCAGCGCATCCTGCAGCCCAAACTCGGCCAGTACTTCATAGAAAAGGGCATCCTCGACTCCGCGGGGCTGGCCCGGGCGATCAGGGACCTGCGCAGGCACAACAGGGCCTGCCACCGGTGAAGCGTGCCTGCTGTTCGTATTGCCCGACAGCGAGAGAAGACCCATAGAGACCGTCAACCTTTTCGAGGACAAGGGCGTCCGCCTGTCTGTGAAGCCGTATGAGCCCGGCGACCCGCTCCCGGCGGTCCGCAAGGCCCTGGACGAACGCGGCGAGACGGCCGGGAGCGCGCAGGCTGCCGGCCGCCCGATCTTCGGGATGTGCGTCAGCCTCAGGCGCACGCCGCCTCTCCTCCCGCATCGCTGCCGGTCCTTGACACGAGCGAGAGCTCGTCGGCGGAGAAGACGTGATCGATGTCGAGGATCATGATGAAGTCGTCGCCGTGCTTGCCCATGCCCTTGAGGAAGTCGGTGTCGAGGCGGGTGCCGATCTTGGGTGCGGGCTCGATGTCCTGGGGTTCGATGTCCATGACCTCATGGACCGAGTCGGCCAGGGCGCCGATGACGGTGAGCTCGCCGTCGACGTCGATCTCGCAGATGATGATCCTGGTGAGCACGGTCTTCTCGGTCTCGCGGATGCCGAACTTTTCCTTCAGGTCCACCACGGGCACGACCGAGCCCCTCAAGTTGATGACGCCCTTCATGAAGGACGGTGCTTTCGGCACTTTCGTGATCCTGGTGAAGTCGAGGACCTCCCTGACCCGGGAGATCTCGAGCGCGAACTCCTCCTCGTCCAGGTTGAACGAGAGGTACTGCGTGGTCTCGGTGATCCCTGCTATGCTCATCTCTTGTCTCCTTGCAGTGTCGTTTCTTTTTGCAGCAATGTGCTTTGCTTTCCCGCCTGCCCCCTCCCGTTTCAACGTGAGCGGGCGGGGCAGGCGCAGGGCCCTTTGGTCTGACGGGGAGGCCCCGCAAGCCGAAGGGTTGACCCTGCGCCCTTCTCAATGTCAGTAGCGCTCGAAGTCGCTGTCCATGTCGTCGCTCTTGGCCCCGGGACCGTCGAGCTCGATGACGATGCCCGAATTTTTCGCCCCGCACGAGGAAGCCGGAGAAGTGATCTTCGGCGTCTCGTGGTGAGGGACGCCCGCCTTGGCTATGGCCGGCTTCTTCGCCGCCCTGGCCGTCTTTACGGACGCAGAGCCCTTGTCCCTGCGGTCGTTGATCCTGAAGAAGGAGATGGTTTCCTGGAGCTGCTGGGCCTGGGAGGAGAGCTCTTCCGAGGTCGAGGACATCTCCTCTGAGGCGCTTGCGTTCTGCTGGACCACCTGGTTGAGCTGCTGGATGGCGGAGTTGATCTGGTCTGCGCCGGTGTTCTGCTCGTTGCTGGCAGCGGTGATCTCCTGGACGAGCTGGGCGGTCTTCTGGATGTCGGGCACGATCTGGCCCAGGAGCGAGCCTGCCCGCTCGGCCACCTCCACGCTGGTGGAGGAGAGTTTCGAGATCTCGCCCGCGGCCTCGGCCGAGCGCTCGGCCAGCCTGCGCACCGCGGCCGCCACCACCGCGAAGCCCTTGCCGTGCTCGCCTGCGCGGGCCGCCTCGATGGCGGCGTTCAGGGCCAGCAGGTCTGTCTGCCGGGCGATCTCCTCGATGATGGCGATCTTCTCGGCAATGGTCTTCATGGCATTGACCGTTTCCTCAACCGCATGACCGCCCTCACGCGCATCCTGGGCCGACTTCATGGCGATCTTTTCGGTCTGCTGGGCGTTGTCCGCGTTCTGACGGATGTTCGAGGCCATCTGCTCCATGGAGGAGGAGGCCTCCTCGGCAGCGGCAGCCTGCTCGGATGCGCCCTGGGACATCTGCTCGGCCGTGGAGCTCAGTTCCTCGGAGCCGGCCGCCACGTTGTCCGCGGCTGCGTGCACGTCGGCAACGATGGCCCTGAGCTTCTCGATCATGTTCCTGAGCGCATCCGCAAGCTGGCCGATCTCGTCCTTCTGGTACACGTCCATCTCGGCCGTGAGGTCGCCCTCGGAGACCTTGACCGCGAAGTCGACGCCCTTCTTCAGGGCCCTGGTGATGCTCCTGGAGAACAGGAAGAAGGCGGCGAAGGCGCCGGCAAAGAAGATCACGGCCACCATGGTAACGATGTTGCGGATCTGGATGATGGGAGCGAGGAACTCGGAGTCGGGCAGGGTCAGGCCGACACTCCAGCCGGTCATCTTCACCGGGGCGAACCCGGCGGTTTTGCGTTCGCCGTTGAATGCGTATCGCTCAACGCCTGCCTGGCCGGCGACCATGCTCTTGCCGATCTCTTCCATGCCCTTGATCTCAGTGACGTTGAGATTCAGGATCTTATCCTTGTCGGGGTGGGAGATCATGCGTCCTTCCCTGTCCACCATGAACCCGTATCCGGTCTTGCCGGTCTTGGTGCCCGCGATCATGGTGTTGAAATAGCCGATGTCGAGGATGTTGGCAGCCACTCCCACGACCTTGCCGCCCGAGATGATGGGGGCGGCGATGGGGATGAAAGGATCACCCGTGACCTTGTTGAGGTTGGCCATACCGATGTTCGGCCTGCCGGCCAGTGCCTCCCTGACGTAGTCCCTGTCCGCGAGCGAGATGCCCAGGTACTTCTTGTCCGAGGCGGCGAAAGGCTTCCCGTTGAGGCCCATGACCATCACCACCTGGGAGTTGTTCTTCAGGCCCTCGGTCTGGCCGAATTTATCGAGCCGTTCACCTGCCGTGGCCGCCTCTGCCTGCGCGCCTGCCACACCGTTTGCATTCACTGCTTCCACAGCCCTTACGAGCGAGGGGTCCAACGAAATGTCCAGCACCACCTTCATCTCGGACTCGAGCGTGTTGTTCAGGCCGTCTGCCATGGACTTCGTCACGTTCGCAAGCTGCTCGTCCTCCACGGTGGTGAGCCCGGCGGCCGCCTTCTGTACGGCGATCCAGCCCACGGTGGTCAGCGGGACCAGGAGAATGACCGATCCCACGATGATGAGTTTTGCCCCCAGTTTCAAGTTCTTGAAAATCGACATGCTATCCTCCTTGATGCAGTGTGTGTTGTTGTCGGCGTGCCCGGCGTCCCCCTGTAGCTGCCTTCGTAGGTGAGTGTGGAGTCGAAACGAGATGTCTGCAGTTCATCTGATACCCCGTGCCGCCTTTTTTCTCCTGGCCGGTGTCCCGGCCTTCATGCCCTGTGCCTTCCCGGCGGGTTCCGTGCCGCTGTTAAAGCCCTTGAGGTGCTCCTGGACGAACCCCGCCAGCGCGCTTGGGGAGCTCTTCCCCAAGAGGGTGCCCAGCACCTCTCCCCCTCTGACCATGAGGAAGGTGGGGGTGCCGCACACGCCGAAGCGCTCGTTGAAATAGGGAAGGAGGTCTTCGAGGGTGTAGCATGACACGAGGACCTCCTCCCGGAAGTGCATGGCCACGTCCATGAGCTGCCGCAGGTGCTCGATCAGGTACTGGTCCCGTCTCAGGACAGCGATGAACAGAGCACGGTCTTCCCTGAGGAAGCTTTCAATGGTGTCGGTCCCGATGCGCCTTACCGCCTGCTGTATGGCCATGCCCTTCACACTTCCTCCCGGATGCTTAAAAAGTTTCCCCGATGTACTTTTCTGGAAGTCAAGATCTGTGCCACTGTGGGCTCTGGCAGGGGATTGTTTGTTATTATGGAATGAAAACGATGGGTTGAAAGTTGTCTTGATCAGTTATTCTGATGGATACGGATGCCGTAATATGTGTACCATGCTGTAGGTGTTACGCTGACAGAAGTGTAACATGTTACACCTCGTCCCGGCGGTTACGGATTCCGTACTCCTCGACCTTGCGGTAGACCGTCTGCCGGGAGACGCCCAGGAGCCTGGCCGCCCTTGCCTTGTTCCAGCCGGTCTTCTCGAGGGCGTCGACGATGAGGTCCTTCTCCGATTCCGCGGATTTCAGGACGACTCCTCTGGGCTCGGTGTACTCCTTGAGCTCGGGGGGCAGATCGTCCACATCGATGGTGGGCCTCCTGCACACCACGAAGGCGTGCTCCAGCGCGTGGATGAGCTCCCGGACGTTGCCGGGCCAGTCGTACTCCATGAAGAGCTTCTCCACGGCCGTGGAGATCCCCACGACGTGCTTGCCGAAGCGGCTGTTGAAGACCTGGATGTAGTGGTCAACCAGGAGCGGGATGTCGTCGCGCCTCTTCGAAAGGGCCGGGAGCTTCACCTCCACCACCTTGAGGCGGTAGTAGAGGTCTGCCCGGAACCCGCCGGAGGCCACCAGGCTCTTCAAGTCCCTGTTCGTGGCCGTGATCACCGCTACGTCGAGCTTGACCGGGTTCGAGTCCCCCACCCGCTCGAACTCCTTCGTCTCCAGGAACCGTAAGAGCTTGAGCTGGATCTTGGGCGAGATGTCGCCGATCTCGTCCAGGAAGATGGTGCCCCCGTCCGCCAGCTGGAACCTGCCGACCTTGTCCCTGATGGCGCCGGTGAAGGCCCCCTTCACGTGGCCGAAGAGCTCGCTTTCGAGGAGGCTCTCCGCCAGGGCCGAGCAGTTCACCACCACGAAGGGGCGGGCGGCGCGGACGCCGCTGAAGTGGACGGCCCGGGCCACGAGCTCCTTGCCCGTGCCGGAAGGGCCGGTGATGAGCACGGCGGTATCGATGTCCTTGAGGTTCTCCAGCAGGTCGTAGATCTCCTGCATGTGCCTGTTGCGGCCGATGATGCTGTGGAACTGGTGGCGCTCCTGGAGCTCCCGCTCGAGGTGGGACAGGCGGGTGATGTCCCGGATGATCATGACCGCGCCGATCTGGCTGTCCGAGCTGTCCCTCAACGGGGATACGCTTAAGACCACCACCTGGTCGGTGTGCCCGGGGCGGCTGCACTCGATGCGGTACTCCCGGATGGATCGCTTCGTCTCGAGCGCCTCCCTGAGCACGGCAAGGCACATCCCGCAGCACCCTTTCCCCAGGGACCTGGCGTGCTCGCCCACCACGGCCCGGGCGCTCCCGCCGCAGATCCGCTCGAAGGCCTCGTTGGCCTGGATGACCCTCAGGTCCTGGTCTACGGTGAGGATGGCGTCCTCCACGGAGCGGAAGATGGCCTCGAGGTGGAGGCGGTACTGCTCCTTCTGGGACTCCACCAGGCGCTTCTCGTCCAGCAGGGCCTTGTGCTGGATGGCATGCTTGGTGACCCGCACCAGGGTCTCCCGCTTGATGGGTTTCGGGATGTAGTCGAAGGCGCCCAGGCGCACGGACGCGGCGGCGGTGTCGATGGTGGGGTCGCCGGTGATCATGATCACGGGGCAGTCGTGTCCCTGCTGCTTGATCTCCTTGAGGATGTCGATCCCAGAGTGGGGCCCCAGCACGATGTCGGTGAACACGAGGTCGAAGGGGCCCTCTGCCAGGGCTTCGATGGCCGTCCAGTAGTCCGGCGCCGTCGTGGGGGCGTATCCCTCCCGCTCGAGGAAGAGGCTGAAGGTTTCCCTGATGCCTGCTTCGTCGTCGATGATCAGGATCCTGGCCTTGCCCATGCCCGATGCGTCCTCACCCGATGCCTGCCGGCTGCACACCCTGTCAGCGGTCATTCATCAGCAATGCATTGTAATCAGTATGATTTCAATTACGTCAAACGCCCGGGCAGTGCAAGGGATTTATGGCTTGATGGGTATGCGGATCCGTGCGGGGTATTCCGCGGTGAGCCTGGGAAGCATCACCTTGAGCACCCGGTCCTTGAAGACGGCGGTGGCGTTCTGCACATCGATGGAAAAGGGGATGGGGATCATCTTCCGGAAGAACGGGGGACCCAGGTCGAGGCCCGCGGCGCCGGTGCTCTCTCCTTCTCCTCTCCCCCCCTGGATCAGGAGGGTGCCTCCACCCAGGGTGATCTCTATGTCCGAGGCCTCCATGCCGGGGAGCTCGGCGGTGATGGTCAGCGTGTCTTGGTCGTGGGTGACCGAGACCCTGGGGACGAGGGCCCCGGCATCCTCGAAGACGCTCAAGGGGAGCAGGTCGAAGCTCGTGAAGAAATCGTCGATGAAGGAGCTCATGACCTTCCGGAAGGTGTCGAGGGGATTTTTCTCCCTGTCCGGGGCGGGTGACGGGTCATCCGGGCCGGAGGAAACGGTCTTGTTCGCCATCGGCTATCCTCCTTGTCTGCCGTGTTCAGAGCCTGGGGGGCATCCGTTCAGCTGTGAGCCCGCAGGAACAACCACGTGAGAAGACCACGATGAGCTGCGTTGGGAAAATATATAGGGAGGGCGGTGCCGGTTTTCAAGTAAGGGGACCGCACCCGGCAGGCGGACACTGCCGGAGGCGCGCGTCAGCATGTCCGGGGCTTCAGGGCCTCATGGATGGCTGAAGCGAGGGCCCTGCGGGTGAACGGCTTGTCCAGGAACACCCGGATGCCGTTTTGGAGGGCCGACTCCCTGGACACCGCTTCGTTGAATCCGGTCACCAGGATGACCGGGAGGTCGGGCCTGATGGAGAGCAGCCGGGAGGCGAGGCTCATCCCCGTGAGCAGCGGCATGGTCTGGTCCGTGATGACGAGGTCGAAGGCTGCCGGGTCCTTCGTGAAGATCTCCAGGGCCTTCCTGCTCGAGGATGTGGAGGTCACCGCGTATCCCATGGGCTCCAGCATGCTCTTCGTGAGCTCCAGGATGGCGGTCTCGTCGTCCACCATGAGGATCCTCTCCCCGTTGCCAGAGGGGACGCCCTCCCGGATCACGGGGAGCTCCCGGAGGCCGTCTGCGTGCGCGGGAAGGAAGACCGAGAAGGTGCTGCCGTGCCCCAGCCTGCTCGCCACCACGACCGCCCCGGACAGCGTTTCGACGATGCCGTGCACGGTGGACAGCCCCAGGCCCGTGCCCCGGGTCTTCTCCCTGGTGGTGAAGAAGGGCTCGAAGATGCGGCTCATGGTCTCCTGGTCCATGCCCTCCCCGGTGTCTTCCACGGTGAGCACCGCGCAGGTCCCCGGGCTCAAGGGCGGGTGCTCCCGGGCAAAGGCCTCGTCGACCTCCCGGGATTCCAGGGAGACCTTCAGGACGCCCCCCTTCTCCATCATGGCCTGGTAGGCGTTGGTGCACAGGTTCATGATCACCTGATGGACCTGGGTGGGGTCGGCGAACACCGCAGGCACGTCGGGGGCGATCATCTGCACGATGCCGATGGTGCTCGGGATGGACGACCTGAGGAGCTTCAGCGCCTCCTTGAGGATGACCTCCACCTTCACCACCCTCTTCTCCGCCTGGACCTGCCTGCAGAAGGTAAGGATCTGGCTCACCAGGTCCCGTGCCCGGTCGCCTCCCTTGAGCACCTCGGCAAGGCGCTGTTCGGTGGTGCTTCCCTTCTCGATGTCGTCGAGGGCCAGCTCGGTGTAGCCGATGATGGCGGACAGGATGTTGTTGAAGTCGTGGGCGATGCCGCCCGCCAGAGTGCCGATGGCCTCGAGCTTCTGGGAGCGGGCGAGCCTGGCCTCGTACACCCTGCGCTCCTCCTCGGCCTTCCTCCGCTCCGTGATGTCCCTGCAGGTGGCGAAGACGACCCTGCTTGCGGCCTCGGGCAGGGTGGTGGCCGTGACCTCCAGGGGCAGGGGCCTGCCGTCGAGTGTGGAGCCCATCCATTCGAACCGGAAGGAGCCTTTCTCTTCGATGTCTTTGGCGATCTCTGCAGCCTTTTCCCCGGAGGGGAGACCGTCGGGCTGGAGCTCGGGCGAGATGTCCCAGGGGCACCTGCCCAGAATCTCCTCCTTCGATCCCGCCCTGAGCAGCGTGACGGCGGCCCGGTTGCAGTCAATGATCCGGTTTCCCTCCACGAGCATGTTCGCATCGGGCGAGTCCTCGAACAGGCTGCGGAAGCGCTCCTCGCTCCGGCGCAGGCTGTCTTCCGCCTCCTTCCTTGCCGTGATGTCGCGCCAGGTCGTGTAGACGAGCTTTCTGTCCCCCTTGTGTATGGCCGTGAGCACCACTTCAGTGGGGAACACCGTCCCGTCCGCCCTGAGGTGCATCCACTCGAACCGGTGGCTGCCCTTTTCCAGGGCCAGGGAGATCATCTCCACGGACTTCTCGTCCGAGCGCCTGCCGTCGGGCTGGTGCTTGGGGGAGAGCTCCCCGGGGTGCATGTCAAGCACCTGGCGTTTCTCCCTGAACCCGAGTATCTCGAGGGCTGCCTGGTTGCAGTCCACGAAGCGGCTCCCCTCAATGAGGAGGCTCGCGTCCGCGGAAGACTCGAACAGGCTGCGGAAGCGCTTTTCGCTCCGGCGCAGGCTGTCTTCGGCTTCCTTCCTCGCCGTGATGTCGCGGGTGACGCCCAGGAGGTGGGTGATGCCCCCTTCCGCGTCCCTGAGAAAGCTCGCGGTCGCCTCGACCCAGACGGACGTCCCGTATTTATGGCGCATCTGGAGCTCGATGGTCATGGACCGGTACGGGTCGTGGCGCCAGCCGTTCCTTTCCTTCTCCAGCTCGACGGCCAGCTCCCGGGCAACGCGCTCGTAGGATTCGGGGAAGAGGGTGTCCTTAAGCGGCTGGGCCATGGCCTCTTCCACCGTGAACCCTCGAAGCCGCTTGACTGAAGGGCTTATGTAGACGTACCTGAGGTCCAGGTCGAGCACCCAGATCACGTCCCGGATGTTTTCCGCCAGCAGGCGGTAGCGCAGCTCGCTTTCCCGCAGCGCCTGCTCGGCCAGGACGCGTCCGGTGACGTCCCGGGCGGAGCCGCGGACGTGAGAAGGCCTGCCGTCCTCGTCACGGACGAGAGAATCCCGGTACTCCACGAAGCGGGTGCCTCCGTCCCTGGTCCTGAGCCTCAGGATGCCCTCGTCCGTCCCCCGGGCAAGGATCCGGGAGAGGAATTTCTGGAAGAGGGGCCGGTCCTCCTCGTGCACGATGTCGAAGACGCGGAGGCTCTCCAGGTCGTCTCGTGAGTACCCGTAGAAATCCTTGTACGCGAGGTTCGACTCGATAAAGTTTCCGTCCAGGTCGTGCACATAGAGAAAGTCGGAGACGTTCTCGAAGATGTCCCGGACCTTGGCCTCACTCGCGCGCAGCCCCTCCTCCATGAGCTTCTTGTCCGTGATGTCCCGGATGGACTCGATGGCGCCCACCACTGCCCCGCTTGCGTCGAAGACGGGGCTCGCCTTGCCCCAGAGATGGATCCATCTGCCGTGCATGGTTGCGGAGGCCTCGGCCATGAGGGCATCCCCCTCCCTCCGGATGTTCGAGTACCTCTTTTCCACATCGAGGCCATTCACCAGGGCGAGGTCCACGAGGATGGGGCGCCTGGTTCCGTAGAAGGGCAGGGCATACGCATAGTCACCTTTGCCGATCATCTCCCGGGCGGGGATCCCCGTGAGCTCCTCCATGCCCCTGTTCCAGACGATGACCCGCCCTTGAAGGTCGATGGCCAAGGCAGGATCAGGGAGGAAATCCACCACCTGGGCGAGGGTGAGCCCGTCCGCCGGCGTGCCGCCGGGCGTCATGTGCACCGTCTTCTGAGAGCCCTTTCTCCTCACTGAAACGTCTTCCGCCCGCGCTGTTGCGGGCTCCGACTCTTCTGACCCCGAAAGGAAAAAACCGTCAAAGACTGACCACTCGGATCGGATAATAACAATAAAATATTGAGATAAATTTATACCAAGATGTCGTTGCGGATATCCCCAGGGCTGTGCAGGGGGCAGCCCTGGATGCTAAAAAGGGGCTTGAAAAGTGGGGATGCGGATATTAAAAAGGGACCCGTAGTTTCTGGGAGGTGAAATAAATATGGATATACAAGCCATTACCCGGAACGTGGAAAAGAACGCCCTTGTTGTCAGCGGGATCGTCTCCGAAATGGAGAAGGTCGTGGTGGGCCAGAGGGGGCTCATCGACCGCATGCTCATCGCGCTTTTGTGCGAGGGCCACATCCTGGTGGAAGGCCTCCCCGGTCTCGCCAAGACCACGGCGGTCAGGACGCTCGCCTCGGTTGTCAGGACCTCGTTCCAGCGGATCCAGTTCACCCCGGACCTCCTGCCCGCAGACATCCTGGGCACGCAGGTATACCGCCCGGACCGGGCCTCCTTCGAGATCAAGAAGGGTCCCATCTTCCACAACATCATCCTGGCCGACGAGATCAACCGCGCCCCGGCCAAGGTGCAGAGCGCGCTGCTGGAGGCTATGCAGGAGCGGCAGGTCACCATCGGCCAGGAGACCTTTGCCCTGGCGCGGCCCTTCCTCGTCATGGCCACCCAGAACCCCATCGAGCAGGAGGGCACCTATCCCCTGCCCGAGGCCCAGATCGACCGCTTCATGATGAAGGTTCGGGTGGGCTACCCCACGGCCCAGGAAGAGAAGCTCATCATGCAGCTTGCCTGCAGCGCCGCCCCCCGGACCGTGGAGGGCGTGGTGGACGCGGGCCTTCTCGAGGAGGCGTCGAAGGCAGTAGCCGCCATCCACATGGAGGACAAGATCGTGGAGTACATCATCTCCCTGGTGGGCGCCACCCGCAGGCCCGGGGACTTCGGGCTGAAGCTTTCGGGCATGATCTCCTACGGCGCGTCCCCCCGGGCCTCCATCTGGCTGGGCGCGGCGTCGCGGGCGCACGCTTTCCTCCAGGGCAGGGGCTACGTGACGCCCCAGGACGTGAAGGCCGTGGCCCCGGACATCCTCAGACACCGGATCATCCTCTCCTACGAAGCAGAGGCGGAAGGCATGACCTCTGACAGCATCATCGACACCCTCCTGGAGCGCATCGAGGTGCCCTGATGCTCCCCCCCGAGGTCCTCGCGAAGATCCAGCGGTTCCACTTCCGCACGCGCAAGCTCGCCAGCGAGATATTCGCGGGCCAGTACGAGAGCGCGTTCAGGGGCCAGGGCATCGAGTTCGCCGAGGTGCGGGAGTACCAGGTGGGCGACGACATCCGCTCCATCGACTGGAACGTGTCAGCCCGGTTCGGGCGCCCTTTCGTGAAGGTGTTTCACGAGGAGCGCGAGCTCACCATCATGCTCCTCATCGACCTCTCGGGCTCGCACCTCTTCGGGAGCCGGACGCGCTTCAAGCGTGAGCTCCTGGCCGAGGTGGCGGGCATGCTCGCCTTCCTGGCCATCCGCACCAACGACCGTGTGGGCGCCGTGCTCTTCAGCTCGGGCGTGGAGAAGTTCCTTCCCCCTCGGAAGGGGCCCCGCCACGTCTGGCGCCTCATCAGGGAGATCTTCACCTTCGAGCCCGAGAACAGGGGCACGAACATCGATGCAGCGCTCGAATTCCTCAACAGGACGACCAGGAGGCACGCGGTCGTGTTCCTCATCTCGGACTGCCTGGATACGGGCTTCGGGAAGTCCCTGAGCCTTGCGGCGAAAAAACACGACCTCACGGTGATCCGCATCTTCGACCCCGCCGAAGAGACGCTTCCGGACGCGGGCATCGTCACGCTCAAGGACCCGGAGACCGGCAAGGTGGCCCGCGTGGACACGTCGGGCCCGCGGGTCAGGAAGCTCTACGAGGAGTGGGGGAGAGCCAGGCGGGAGGACTTGATCAGGATGCTCTCAGGCACGGGCGTGGACCTGGTGGAGATCGGCACCCCGGGCCCCGTGGTGGAGCCGCTCCTGCGCCTCTTCAACCGCCGGAGGAGGAGGCTCCATGCGTAGGCGGTCAGGAATGCTCACGTTCTCCTGTACGGATGGATGTCATCGCCTTCCACCTGATTGGCCTACAGTTTTCCCTGTCTTCATCGGTATCGGTATCGGGGTCGATCCCGATTTGTCTCTTCGACCCCGATCCCGATACCGACCCCGAATGTACGGCGCTCCTCCGTCTCCCAAGCACAGAAAGAACATAATCAATTCTGCCCGCAAGGGAAGCGGGAATCGGTGGTACGAAGCAAGGGGTCGGCAATGAGAACAGCCCTTATCGCCCTGCTGGCCATGCTCGCCCTCCTGCCTGTGCCCGGCGCTGCCGCGCAGGAGGGGACGCTGCGCATCTCGGCGCAGCCTGAGAGCGTCCCGGTGGGCGGGACCTTCCGCCTCGTGCTCGCCTACACCCTGCCCGCAGGCGCCCGTGTGCACCATCCTCCCGAGATCAGGGGCGTCGAGGGCCTGATCGTGGTGAAGCAGGAGGCCGCAGAGGGCCGGATCACGCTCACGGTCCTGGCCGACAGCCTCGACCCCGTGAGGATCGGGCCCCTGGAGCTGGGGTATGCCGGCGCGGACGGAAAGAAGGCCTTCCTGCGCTCCGGCGTGCTCACCATAAGCGTGGCCTCGAACCTGAAGGGCCGGGAGGAGGCTGAGCCGAAACCCATCATGGGCATCGTGCCCACGGGCAGGCCGTGGCTGTGGTGGCTCGCCGCGGCCGGCCTCGCGCTCCTGGGGTGTGCGGTCCTGGCCGGGATCGCTTATGTCTGGAAGAGGCGCACGAACCGGGGCGGGGCGGCAGAGCCGCCTGAGCCGCCCCACGTCAGGGCCGAGCGGGAGATCGAGGCCCTCCTGAAGGAAAACCTGTTCGAGCAGGGCCTGCAGAAGGAGTTCTATTTCCGGTTCACCGAGATCGTCAAGCGCTACCTGGGGGCGGTGCGGGGGTTCCCTGCTCCGGAGTGCACCACTGAGGAGATCGCGGGGAGGATAGCCGAGCACGACCGGCCCGTGCTTTCGATCCTGCGCTTCGCCGACAGGGTGAAGTTCGCGGACGAGGCGGTGCCCGCAGGCAGGAAGGACGACGACGTGAGCGCCTTCCTCGCCTACGTCGACGTCACCGCGCCCAAGGCGGCCCCGGCCGGGGAGGACAATCCGTGAGCTTCCGTTTCGCTTGCCCGATCCTGCTGGCCGTCCTGGGCGCCCTCCTGGCTGCCTGGCTCGTGCATCGGCACTTCCGGAAGCCCGCGAGCGTGACCTTTTCCCTCGCCTCGCAGCTCGCCCGCATGTCCGGCGAGGCGGGGAGCCTGCTGGCCAGGCTGCCGGACGGCCTGAGGGTCCTTGCCCTGGTCCTCCTCGTCCTCGCGGCCGCCAGGCCCCAGCTCTACAACGTCTCGCGGGAGGTGCTCTCCCCGGGCGTGGACATCATGCTCTGCCTCGACACCTCGGGCTCCATGGCGGGGCTGGATTTCGAGCTCTACGGCAAGCCCGTCACCCGGCTCACCGCGGTGAAGAAGGTGGTGAGCGACTTCATCTCGAAGCGCCCGGACGACCGGATGGGCATGGTGGTCTTCGGGGAGGAGGCCTTCACCCAGGCCCCGCTCACCATGGACAAGGGGCTGCTGCTGAACCTCGTGGACAGCATGCAGATCGGCATGGCCGGAGACAGCACGGCCATCGGGGAGGCCCTGGCGGTATCGGGCAAGCGCCTCAAGGACCTGAAGGCCCCCTCGAAGGTGGTGATCCTGCTCACCGACGGGAACAGCAACGCGGGCGGCATCACGCCGTCGGAGGCGGCCGGCGCCCTGAAGGCCCTGGGCATCAAGGTCTACACCGTGGGCGTGGGCGGCAGGGGCGAGGCCCCCTTCCTCGTGGACACCCCCTTCGGCAAGAGGGTCATCTACCAGCGCATCGACCTGAACGAGGACGCGCTCAGGGAGATATCCGGGGCCACGGGGGGGAAGTTCTTCCTCGCCTCGAACACGTCTGAGCTCTCGAAGATCTACCGCACCATCGACTCCCTGGAGAAGCACGAGGTCAAGGCCAGGGAGTTCTTCCACTACCGTGAGCTCTACGCCTTCCTGCTCGTGCCGGCGCTCGTGCTGCTGCTCCTCGAGCTGGGGCTTAGGCTCACCGTCGCGAGGGTGCTGCCATGACGTTCGCGCGGCCGTGGGTGCTCGGCTTCCTGGTCCTCGCCCCGCTGATCTTCCTCGCCCTGACCATGGAGGCGAGGTCGAGGAGGAAGCGGCTGCTGGCGTTCGCCCAGGAAGAGCTCCTCGAAAGGCTCACGGGCAGGCACTCCCCGGGGCGCGCCTTCCTCAAGGCCTTATCGCTGGTCCTGGGTCTGAGCTTCTGCGTCGTCGCCCTGGCCGGGCCGCGGTGGGGATCGCACTACGAGGAGGTCCGCCACAAGGGGGTCGACATCGTGGTGGCGGTGGACGTCTCGCCCAGCATGCTGGCTCGGGACGTACAGCCCAGCAGGCTCGAGTGCGCGAAGAGGGAGGTCTACGACCTGCTCCGGGTGCTCCAGGGTGACCGGCTTGGGCTGGTGGCCTTCTCAGGCACGGCCTTCGTGGAATGCCCGCTCACCCTGGACTACGCGGCGATCGAAATGTTCCTGGCAGAGCTCGACCCGGGCCTCATCCCCGTGCCGGGCACCGACCTCGGCGCAGCCCTTGAGGTTGCCCTGAATGCCTTCGACTTTACCTCCAGGACGGACAAGGTGATCATCCTCGTCACCGACGGCGAGGACAACGAGGGCAGGGGCATCGAAGCGGCGCAGAAGGCGGCCGAGAAGGGGGTCAAGGCCTACGTGTACGGCATCGGATCGGCCCAGGGAGCGCCGGTGCCGGATGGGCAGGGGGGAGGGTTCATGAAGGACGCCTCGGGGGGCATGGTCATGTCGAAGCTCGACGAGAAGGGCCTGCAGGCCGTCGCGCAGGCCACGGGAGGCAGGTACGTCGGCTCCGTGACCGGCGACCTCGATCTCGACCTCCTGTACTTCGCGGGCATCAAGGCCTCCACCACGGCACGCGAGCTCGGGTCGAAGAAGGTGCAGGTGTTCGAGGAGCGCTTTCAGGTGCCGGCGGTCCTGGCCTTCCTGCTCCTGCTCCTTGAAGGGGCCCTGTCCGTGCGTACGCTTCGGAAGGAGGGGGCATGATGCTGCGTATCGCATGCATTGCGGCATTCATGGCGGTCCTGCTCCTCCCGGACCCCTCCCGGGCGGCCCAAGGCCCGGACGAGCTCTATGCCAAGGGCAGGTACCGGGAGGCGGAGGCCGCCTACCGGAAGCTCGACCTCGAGAACCCGACCGACCTCAGGTACCGATACGACCGCGGGTGCGCGGCCTTTCAGGCAGGCAGCCTCGACGAGGCGGCCGCTGCCTTCACGAGCGTGGCCAGGAGGGCGCAAAAGGGCGACCTGAAGTTCCGCGCCCTGTTCAACCTCGGCAGCACGGCCTACCGGAAGGGCGATTTCGCCGCCAGCCGGGACGCGTACCGGGAGGCCCTCAGGGTCAAGCCTGACGACCCCGACGCCAGGCACAACCTCGAGCTCGCCCTGAAGGCCCTCAGGAAGGCGCAGGATGAGAAGAAGGGGCAGGAGGGACGGCAGGAAGGGGGGGATGACCGGGAGCAGGACGGCAGGAGCGGGGAGAGCGGCAGGGACGGTCAGAAGGGCGAAAAAGGGCAGGACAAGGACAGCCGGGGCAAGCAGAGCGGGGACGACAGGGAGGGCGCAGGAGGCAGCCAGGGGAAGAGCCGGCAGGATGGACAGGGGGCGGCCGGCGGCCGGCAGCAGGGGCAGCAGCCCGGCCAGTCAACCGGCAGCCCGGACGAAGGGAAGCAGGACTTGAGCGGAGAGCTCAAGGGAAGGAATATCGGATCAGGGAGCCAGGGAGGCGGTAACCCCCTTGAGATGAGCCCGGCGGAGAGGGTGGAGCGGGCCAGGGCCGAGGCCCTGCTGAACAACACCAGGGAGAGCAGGGCCAGGGCGCGGGCGCTCCACGCGGCCCCGGGCGGCCCCGCCCCGGTGGGCTCCGGGAAGGAGTGGTGATGAAGGAAAAGGGATCAAGAAGGAAAAGGGGACGGATGTATTTTTCGGTACCCCCTTTTCTAATAAATACATCTGTCTTCTTTTTGGTGGTCCCCTTTTTCGTGCTCATCCTCATGGCGTTCCTGCCCCTGCGCTGCCTGGCCGCGCCCTCTGTGGGGCTCGAGCTGGACAGGGCCGAGGCCACCCTCGAGGACACGGTCACCCTCAAGGTCAGGGTGAGCGGGATCTCCCCGGATGCGGAGCCCAGGATCGCAGGGCTCAAGGACCTCACCGTGGTGGCCGGGGGGACCTCGACCCGCATCGAGATCATCAACTTCAGGAAGAGCGAGCACATCGAGTACCTGTACTACCTCCAGCCAAAGGGGGCGGGCACCTACCGGATCGGTCCGGCCGAGGTGAGCGCCGGGGGCAGGGTGTACCGGAGCCAGAGCGCCGTTCTCACGGTGCGGGAGGCGGCCCCGGCCCGGGGCGGGCAGGCAGTCGCGGCCGAGGGCCCCCTCTTCCTCAGGGCGGAGCTGTCGAAGGGCACGGCCTACGCCGACGAGCCCGTGATCTACACCATCAGGCTCTACCGGCTCGTGAAGGTGAGCCTCCGGTCCCTGGACATACCCGACAACCCCCCGCTCGCCTTCAAGAAGCTGGGCGACCCCCTCGAGTACACGACAAGCATCGACGGCCAGACCTACCAGGTCTACGAGGTGCGCCTCGAGGTGACGGCCCAGGAGCAGGGCAGGTACAAGCTTCCCCCCGCCACCATGGACCTGATCGTGTACGAGTCTTCGAGGAGCCCGTTCCCTTTCAACGACCCGTTCTTCTCCCGTTCGAACCCCAGGCCCAGGTCAGTCAGGAGCAACGCCCTGGAGCTTGTGGTGCTGCCGCTTCCCGCCCAGGGCCGGCCTGCGGACTACAGCTCGCTCGTGGGCTCCTTCACCATGGACGCGAAGCTCGACAGGACCACGCTTGATGCCGGGGAGACCGCCACGCTCACCGTGACGGTGCAGGGCAGGGGAAACACGGGCAGGATCCCGGACCTCTCGATGCCCGACATCCCGGGTCTCAGGGTCTACCCGGACCAGCCTGTCCTCCAGACCGACCTCGACGCCTCGGGTTCCCTGGCCGTGAAGACCATGAAGTGGGCCCTCGTGCCCCAGCAGGAGGGGATCTTCGAGATCCCGTCCCTGTCGCTGGGCTACTTCGACACGGGATCGAAGTCCTACCGGGTGCTTAATACCCCGAAGCAGACCATCACCGTGAAGCCGGGCACACAGGCCCAGGCAGCCCCCCGGCCGCAGGCGGCGCCCCCGGCTTTTCCGAGGCCCGGGGTGCAGGAGACGGGCAGGGACATCATGCCCATCCACACAGGCGCCCAGGCCTTTGCAAAAGTGCTTGCCATGCCGGGCGCCGCCGTGGCGTGGCTCGTCCTCCTGGCGCCCCCGCTGATCTTCCTCGGGGCTTGGGGGCTGAAGAGGAGGATGGCCTCGTCCCGCAGGAACGGGGACGAGGATCGGACGCGGGGCGCCTTGAAGGCGTTCAGGAAGACGTGCTCCCGGGAGTCGGGGGCAGAGGAGCTGCTCTCGGCCGTGCGCGGATATTTCAACAGCCGATTCGGATCGTCCCTGGGCGCGCTCACCCCCGGGGATGCGGACAGGATGCTCAAGGCCGCCCGGGTGGACGATGGGGTGCGCATGAGGTGCGTCTCGCTCATCGAGGAGCTCACCCATCGGGTGTACACGGGCCGGGGCAGGGACGCCTTCGAGCGCGCCGACGAGCTCTTCTCCCTCATGCGGGAGATCGACAGGCAGGGGAGGTGAGGAGATGAAGGGTCTGGCCGTCTATGTGGTTTGTGCGCTCTGGCTCCTTTCGCCCCTGTGCGCTCCGGCGCAGGGCCTGGCCGGGGACGAGTCCTTCTCCCGGATCAACCAGGACTTCCGGGAGGGCCGCTACGAGCAGGCGGCCCGCGGCTATGAGGACCTCGCGGCCTCGGGGCGGGCGGGAGGCCACGTCTACTACAACCTCGGCAACGCCTGTCTGAAGATGGGCAGGCCCGGGGAAGCCATCCTCAACTACGAGCGGGCCAGGCTCATGATCCCCCGGGACAAGGACCTCTCCTTCAACCTCTCCCATGCCCTCGACCTCAAGGCGGACTCCTCGGTCTCTCCCGCAGGCCCGCTCTCGTCGGTGTTCTTCTGGATCCGGTCGTTCGCCCTGCCCGAGCTCTTCTGGGCCTTTGCCCTGTGCAACGGGGTCCTCTTCGCCGTGCTCCTGCTCCGCCTCTTCTGGAGGGCCGAGTGGGGCTACTACCTCCTCATGGCAACCCTCTTTCTCTGGTTTATGGGGGGCCTGTCGTTCGGGCTCAAGCTCTATGAAACCGCCTCGGACAGCAGGGCCGTGGTGGTTGCGAAGACCGCGGACGCCCTGGCGGGGCCGGAGCCCGGGGACACGGTGCTCTTCAATCTGACCGAGGGGGCGTACGTGGCCTGTGAGCGCTCCGAGCACGACTGGATCCTGGTGAGCCTGCCCGACGGAAGGAGGGGCTGGGTGAGGGCTCAGGACGCAGAGGTGATCGTGGACAGGAACCTGAAGGCAAGGCTCCTGCCCTTCTGACGGAAAGCCACTCTCTTCATGCCAAGCCCCTGGCCTGAGGATGAGCCTCTCCCGTCCTTACCGGTCGAGGCTTATGCGAATACAGAAGAGGGGTTTACGAGATCCTGTCCCCGGGCTTGGGGTCCCCGTTCAGGGTGACGATGCCCATGTGCTCCCCTTCGCCGCCTGCCAGGATCATGCCTTCGGACAGGCCGAACTTCATCTGCCGTTCCTTGAGGTTCGCCACCACCGCCACCTTCCTGCCCAAAAGGTCGTCCGGGTCGGGGCAGGCGGGGCGTATACCCGCGAAGATCTGCCTCAGGCGCCCTTCACCCACGTCCACCATGAGCTTCAGGAGCTTGTCCGAGCCCTCCACCAGGCTCACCTCCCGGATGAGGCCCACCCTCAAGTCCACCTTCGAGAAGTCGTCCATGGTGATCTTCGGGGTCTCCGGCCCCTTCGGGGCGGGCTTTGCCGGCGCAGCCTTTGCCTTTTCCGGGGCGCCTTTTCCGATCTTGGCCCAGGTGTCGCGCAGGGTCACGGTGCGGTTGAACACCAGGCCTCCCTCCCCGTCGGCGCAGAAATAGCCCTGCCGCTCGAACTGGTAGGTGGTCCCCGGCTCCGCATGGGCGAGCGACGGCTCGAGCATGACACCCGTGAGCTTCCTGAGCGAGTCGGGGTTGAGGTTGTCGAGGAAGTTCGCGCCCTCGTCGCCCCCTTCGGGGTTGGGTACGGTGAAGAGCCGGTCGTAGAGGTTCACGGACCCCTCCACCGCGTGGGCCGCGCTTACCCAGTGGAGCGTGCCCTTGACCTTGCGGCCGTCCGGTGCGTCGCCGCCGCGGGTTGCCGGGTCATAGGTGCAGGTGAGCCCGGTGATCTCGCCTTTGTCGTCCTTCGTGACGCCCGTGCACGTGATGAAGTATGCCCCCCTGAGCCTCACCTCCCTGCCCGGAGCCAGCCGGAAAAACTTTGCCGGCGGCTCTTCCATGAAGTCGTCCCGCTCGATGTACACGACCTTCGAGAAGGGCACCGTGCGGGTGCCCATGGATGGGTCGTCCGGGTGGTTCGGGACCTCGAACTCCTCGGAGGCCCCGTCGGGGTAGTTCTCGATGGTCGCCTTGAGCGGGTCGAGCACGGCCATGCGCCGCGGGGCCTTCAGGTTGAGGTCCTCCCTGACGCAGAACTCGAGGAGCTCCACGTCCACCATGCTGTCGTTCTTGGCCACGCCGATGCGCTCGCAGAAGTTCCGGATGGCCTCGGGGGTGTAGCCCCTCCTGCGCATGCCCGAAATGGTGGGCATCCGTGGGTCGTCCCAGCCGTTCACGTACTTCTGCTGCACCAGCTGCAGGAGCTTGCGCTTGCTCATGACCGTGTAGGTGAGGTTGAGCCGGGCGAACTCGATCTGCTGGGGGTGGTAGACGTTCAGCGCGTCGAGGTACCAGTCGTACAGGGGCCTGTGGTCTTCGAACTCAAGCGTGCAGATGGAGTGGGTGATTCCCTCCAGCGAGTCGGAGAGGCAGTGGGCGAAGTCGTACATGGGGTAGATGCACCACGTATCGCCGGTGCGGTGGTGCGTCGAGTGCAGGATCCGGTAGGTGACGGGGTCGCGCATGTTCAGGTTGGGGGAGGCCATGTCGATCTTGGCCCTCAAGGTCTTTTCCCCTTCCTTGAACTCGCCCTTGCGCATGCGCTCGAACAGGTCGAGGTTCTCCTCGATGCTGCGGTTGCGCCACGGGCTCTCCGTGCCCGGCTCGGTCAGCGTGCCCCGTGACTTTCGCATCTCCTCGGGGCTCTGGTCGCACACGAAGGCCTTGCCCAGCTTGATGAGCTCGACGGCATACTCGTAGAGCTTCTCGTAGTAGTCGGAGGCATAGTAGAGCCGGTCGCCCCAGTCGAAGCCCAGCCAGTGCACGTCCCTGATGATGGACTCGATGTACTCGACCTCTTCCTTGACCGGGTTGGTGTCGTCCATCCTCAGGTTGCACAGGCCCTGATAGTCGGCCGCGATCTTGAAGTTGAGGCAGATGGACTTGGCGTGCCCGATGTGGAGGTACCCGTTGGGCTCCGGTGGGAACCGGGTGTGCACCCTGCCGTTGAACCTGCCTGTTCTGTTGTGCTCGTTGATGATAGCCCGGATGAAGTCCGTGGGCTTCTGTCCCGGACCTTCACCCCCGGCAACGCCTGTGCTGCCGCCTTTTGCCTCTTTCATATCGGTCTCCGTGGGATCGGGATGTCTGTATCTGCAAGCGATTCCCCTATATCACACGGAGGGTCTTTTTGAAACACGCAGTCCGGGGGGTTACGCCACCTTCACCAGCACCTTCATGCAGTTGTCCTCCTTGTTCCTGAAGACCTCGTAGGCGCGGGGGATCTCGTCCAGGAGGAAGCGGTGCGTGAAGACGAAGGATGGATCGACCTTTCCCTGCAGGGTATAGTCGAACAGGGCCGGGATGTACCTGGGGCCGTGCATCTGGCCCATGCGGAGCCTGATGCCCTTGTTGAAAGCCGCGCCTAAGGGAAACTTGTCCACGAACATGGCGTACACGCCCATGATGACCGCTGTCCCGCCCTTGCGGCAGGCCTCGATCATCTGGCGGACCACGTGGCCGCGATCGGTTTCGAGCTTGAGCGTCTGCTTGACCTTGTCGTAGGCGTCCGTCAACGCGCTCGTGCCGTGGGCCTCCATGCCGCAGGCATCCACGCAGCAGTCCGGGCCGCGCCCTGCGGTCATCTCCCGCAGTGTGTCGGACACGTTCACCCCCTCGAAGTCGATCGTCTCTGCGCAGCAGTGCTCCCGGGCCATGTTCAGGCGGTGGGGCACGTTGTCCACGGCCACGACCCTGCCCGCCCCCAGGAGCCAGGCGGACTTCATGACGAACTGGCCCACCGGACCCGCCCCCCACACCACCACGGTGTCCCCGTCCTCGATCCCGCAGAGCTCCGCGCCCATGAAGCCGGTGGGGAAGGCGTCGCTGATGGACAGCGCCTGCTCGTCGCTTATGCCGTCCGGGATGACGAAGGCGTTCACGTCGGCATAGGGCACCCTCAGGTACTGGGCCTGTGCGCCCGGGTAGCCTCCGAACAGGTGGGAATAGCCGAAGATGCCGGCGGTGCCGTAGGTGTAGAGCTTCTCCTGCATCCAGGAGTTGGGGTTCGAGTTGTCGCACAGCGAGTACTCCTGCCTGCGGCAGTAGAAGCACTCGCCACACCCGATGACCGACGAGACCACCACCCGGTCGCCGATCCGGAAGTTTTTCACCTGCGGCCCCTTGTCCACCACCTCTCCCACGGGCTCGTGGCCGATGATGTCTCCCTTGTGCACGCTGGGCACCACCCCGTCATAGAGGTGCAGATCGGACCCGCAGATGGTGGTGTTCGTCACCCTCACGATGATGTCGTGGGGATTGACCAGGGACGGATCAGGCACCTCCTGCACGGCCACCTTGCGCTTTTCCTCCCAGCACGCGGCCTTCATGACGCGCCTCCGCCGCGCTCCACGGCCTCTGCGCCTGCATCGCGACCCGAGGGCCCCATGTTCGTGGCCACCTCTCCCGTCTCCATGAGCTGCTTGAAGTTGTGCAGGACCCTGGAGATGTAGTCTTCCGGCGAGCGGCCCACGAGCCTGGCGATCGCGTTCGTGACGCGGCCGCCGAAGAGGTGCCTGCACACCACGAGCTCCACCTCCGTGCCCAGGCCGTTCGGGGCCGGGGTGAAGCGGACCGAGCCCTCGTGGCCGTAGCCGGCCCCGCCCTTGGCGTGCCAGGTGATGGCCCTGTTCTCCTGGTCGCCGGTTATCTCGGACTCCCACGACGAGAACCCCTTGTCGGGGATGTCCACGATCCACCTGGCGTGCTTGTCGTCGAGCACGTCGACGGCCTGGGCGTCAGGGATGCAGTTCAGGATGATCCCGGGTTTCCGCCACGCCTGGTACAGGTCTCCGGGGGTTTTATGGATGGTGATGCTGCGTTCGGAGCAGACATTGTATTTGTTCCGTCCAGCCATTGCCTCGCTCCTCCTTGGAAAGGGTATCCGGCGGGGTTTGTTCAGAAGGAAGGGCCGCAACACGGCGGAGCCCGTCCCCGTCTGTATTCATAATAGCCCCTGAACCCGTGCTCTCAATCGCCGCAGGCCCGTCCGGAGCCGTGACAGCCAGGGGGGCGCGCCCGGTGGAGAGGGGCTGATCCGGCCCAGTCCATCCTGCTGGAAAACAGGTATGAGCCCCTGTATATTTCACACTTGACATGGTGTGTGGACAGGCTTAACAGGATAAGTCCGTTTTGCCCTGACGGGTATCTAAACAGGTATCGGAAGAGGGCGATCGGTCTCATTCTTTAGTCGTGTTTCTGTCTGGAAAACCTCGAGGGGGCCCATGGGCGATGGCATCGGGCCTGTCCCGGTGTGCATGCCTGGAGATTTATGGAACAGCGCATATCTGAACAAGGCACGAGACGAGCACCTGTCCTGCCCACCCCCCCGGCGATCCTCGACCTCATGGACGAGGGGGTCTTCCAGGTCGACTCCTCGTTCAGGGTCACGTACGTGAACGCATCGGGTGCAGCGCTCCTGAAGGGCAGCCCCGGAGAGCTCGTGGGCAGGACCGTCTTCGAGGCGGTTCCGGGCTCGTGGTGCCCTGCGCTCGGGGACAGGCTGAAGGACGCCCTCGAGGGGGGCACCGACGTCTCCTTCGAGATATTCTGCCCGGAGCCGGCGCACGTCTGGCTCCACTGCCGCTGCGTGCCTGCGGGCGACGGCGCCGTGGTGACCCTGCAGGACATCACCAGGTGGAAGAGGGAGGAAGAGCGGAGCCGGAAGCTCCACCGGAGGATGCAGCTCGAGCTGGACGAGCTGGGCGCCATTTACGGCTCCGCGCCCATCGGCCTGTGCGTCCTCGACAGGGAGATGCGCTTCGTGAGGATCAACGACGTCCTCGCCCGGATCAACGGACGCCCGGCCTCCGCGCCCATCGGCCGCACCCCCAGGGAGATGTCCCCTGCCTTCACCGACGAGATGGAACGGGTCATCTCCTCTGTCCTCTCTTCCGGGGAACCCAGGCTGAACGTCGAGTTCACGGGGAATACGCTGCCCGGGCAGAGGGTTCCCATAAGCTTCCTGACCCACTGGCTTCCCATCAGGGGGGACGGGGGGGACATCATCGGGGTGAACGTGGAGGTGGAGGACATCACCGAGCGCAAGGGGGCCGAAGAGGCCGTGAAGGTGTCGGAGGCAAGCTACCGGGCGATCTTCGATTCCGCCAACGACGCCATCTTCATCCAGGATGCGATGACCGGCACCATTCTGGACTGCAACCTCAAGGCGGTCGACATGTTCGCTTACACGATCCCCGAGATGCGCGGGCTGAAGGTGGAGGACATCAGCACGAACGAGCCCCCCTACACCCAGGAGGTGGCGGAGGCGAGAATGAGGGCCGTCATGGAAGGAAGAGACCTTCATCCCTTCGAGTGGCGTGCCAGGGACAAGTGGGGGCAGCCCTTCTGGATCGAGGTGAGCCTCAAGCAGACGCTGATCAACGGCCAGCGGCGGGTCATCGCCATTGCCCGGGACATCACCGGCCGCAGGCACCTCGAAGAGGCCCTCGTCCGGAGCGAGGCGCAGTTCCGCCTCATGGCCGAGTCCATGCCCCACCTCGTCTGGACCACCGGACCGGACGGTGCAGCCGACTACTACAACGCCCACTACAAGGAATATTCGGGAGTCGATCCCTTCGACCCGGAGGCGCCCAACCCCATGCACCCGGACGACGTGACCCGGACCCGGGAGGCCTGGGAGAGGTCGGTGGCCACCGGGGAGCCCTACAGGGTCGAGCACCGCGTCAGGCGGGCGGACGGCGTATACCGCTGGCATCTGAGCCAGGGCATCCCGGTGCGGGACGCGTCCGGCTCCATCGTCAAATGGTACGGCACGGCAACGGACATCGACGACCAGAAGCGGGCGCAGGAGATTTTGAGGCGCGCCAACGAGGATCTCGAGGAAAAGGTCGGGGAGCGCACCCGTGAGCTCGACCGCACGAACCGGACCCTCGAGGCCCAGAAGGAGACGCTCCAGAAGATCATCGACAGCATCCCGGTCATGATCGTGTTCAGCGACCCCTCCGGCGAGGTCCGGATGTTCAACCGGGAGTTCGAGCGGGTCACGGGCTGGACCGTGGAAGACGCGCGGCACACGGACATCATCGCCCACGATTTTCCCGACCCTGACCGGCACAGGGAGTTCATCGAGTTCATAGGCGGCGAGGAAGGCGGCTGGAGGGACTTCGAGCCCGTGACGCGCTCCGGCAGAAAGGTCCCCAGCTCCTGGGCGAACATCCGCCTCTCCGACGGGTCCCGGGTGGGCATCGGGATCGACATCAGCTCCCGCAAGAAGATGGAGCAGGACCTCACGAGGCTCGCCACCGCCATCGAGCAGGCGGGAGAGGGGATCGTGGTGCTCGACCCGGGCTGGGTGGTGGAGTACGTCAACCCGGCATTCGAGCGCATCTCCGGGTACTCCCGGGACGAGCTCGTCGGCCGGAAGGTGGACTGTGTGCAGGGGAGCTTCATGGACGATGCGGGCCGCGAGGCGTTCAACCGGCTCCTGTCCCGGGGCGAGCCCTGGAGCTCGCACCAGAAGCGGATGCGCAAGAACGGGGAGCGGATGGAGGCGACGGTCACGGTCTCGCCGGTGCAGGACGAAGGGGGCAGGGTCATGAACTACGTGGCCGTGGTGCGCGACGTCACCCAGGAGGAGAGGCTCAGGCAGCAGATGACGCAGAGCCAGAAGCTCGAGGCCCTCGGCACCCTGGCGGGCGGGATCGCCCATGACCTGAAGAACATCTTCACCCCCATCGTGCTCAACATCGAGATGGCCCTCGAGGACGTGGGGAGGAGCCGCGAGGCCCGCCCCATGCTGGAGGAGGCCCTCCAGGCCGCGAGGATGGGCGCGGACCTCACGAGGCAGATCGTTATCTTCAGCCGCCGCACACCCCAGGAGATGAGACCCGTGAAGGTCCTCCCGGTGGTACAGGAAGCGCTCCAGATCCTCCGGTCGACCCTGCCGCCCGGGGTGGACCTTTCTCTGAAGGCTGAAGCCCGGGACGCCGTGGTGGTCGCCGACCCCACCCAGCTCACGCAGGTGGTGCTCAACCTGGGGAGCAACGCAGGCCATGCCATGAAGGAAGGGGGAGGGACGCTCGACGTGACGGTCACCAGCAGCGACCTGGACGAGCACGGGGCAGAGGCGGTGTCGCCCCGGTTCCCCCTGGGCAGGTACGTGTGCATCGTGTTTAGGGACACGGGCATCGGCATGGACGAGGAGACCCTGGAGCACATCTTCGAGCCCTTCTATACCACCAAGGCGAAGGGAGAAGGATCGGGCATGGGCCTGGCCGTGGTGCACGGGATCGTCAGGGACCACAAGGGGGCCGTCACCGTAAAGAGCAGGCCCGGAGAGGGCTCCGTCTTCAGGGTCCTCCTCCCCATGGCCGGTGGCTGACCCTCCCTCTCCTTCCTCTCGGGGTCGGTATCGGTATCGGGGTCGGTGTCGATCCCGATTATTTTCTTTTCGACCCCGATACCGATACCGACCCCGACCCCGAACGAAACGCGCTCCATCGGGCCTTTCTCTCTTACCAGCCAACCACAGCCGATTGAAAGGCGGCAGACCCCGACCCCGAGAGCGATTCTCCTGTAAACGGCACCCTGTGCTTGACAAAGGGCCCTGGAATGGAGTGAGGTGAGGGACATGGTGGAAAACGACCGCAGCATGCCCGGCCCCCGGGTGATCCTTCCCATGGCGCCTTCCGGCGTTCCGAGCAGCCCTGCGCCTGCCCGGCCGCCCCGCCTCGACCAGCCCTTCGTGATCGGTTCCCTCGACGTGCCCGGGGGCACGGTCCCGGTGGTGTCTTCCACCCTCGGGCGGGAGGACCGCTGGGGCACGTTCAAGGCCCGCTGGGGCGTGGGCAGGATGAGCTACACCGTCGACCCCGGTCTCTACGCCCTCGGGAAGCCGACCCCGATATCACCCGTGCTCGTGACCGCCAATTATAAGATGAGCTTCGACATCCTCAGGGGATCGCTCCCCGGCAGGGACGCCTGGATCCTGGTCCTCGACACGAGGGGCATCAACGTCTGGTGCGCGGCCGGCAAGGGGACCTTCGGTACCATGGAGCTCGCGGGCCGCATCGCGGCGGCATCGCTCAAGGACGTGGTGAGCCACCGCGACCTCGTCTTGCCCCAGCTGGGCGCACCGGGGGTCTCGGCCCACCTGGTGAAGAAGCTCACCGGGTTCAGGGTGCGCTACGGGCCTGTCCGCGCATCCGACCTCCCCGCGTATCTCGACGCGGGGATGACGGCGACTCCTGCGATGAGGAGAAAGGACTTCCCCGTGCGGGACAGGGCCGTCCTCATCCCCATCGAGCTCATCGCCGCCCTGAAGGGGGCGGCCGTGCTCATCCCGGCCATGTTCATGCTGAGCGGCTTCCTGGGCGATGGCGGCTATGTCCCGAACCTGTTGAGCGAAGGCGTGTTCTCGGCCGTGGCCGTGCTCGGCGCCGTCTTCGCGGGCACGGTTCTCAGCCCGCTCCTCCTGCCCTTCCTGCCGGGCCGGGCCTTCAGCACGAAAGGCTTCGTCGCGGGCATCCTGACCTCACTGGTCCTGGTGGCCCTGAAGGGGTACGACCTGCAGACCCCCTATGGAGCGCTTAAAGGGTGCGCCTGGATGCTCATGGTTTCGTCCCTCTCCGCGTTTCTGGCCATGAACTTCACGGGCTCCTCCACCTACACCTCACTGTCCGGGGTGAAGCGGGAGATGCGCCTGCACCTGCCGCTCCAGATCGCCGCAGGGGCAGCGGGCCTCTGCCTGTGGATCGCATCACGGTTCTTTCTCTAGGAGACCCATATGGGAAATCCCGTTTATCTCAAAAACGTCGTGACCCTGGCCCTGGACGAGGGCACGTGCATCGGGTGCGGCATGTGCGTCGAGGTCTGCCCCCACGAGGTCTTCCTCGTGAGCGGCGGAAAAGCCCGGATACGGGACCGGGACGCCTGCATGGAGTGTGGGGCCTGCAGCCGCAACTGCCCCGTGGGCGCCGTCTCCGTGGATGCTGGCGTGGGGTGCGCAGCAGCGGTCATCAACGGCGTGCTCGGCCGCACGGGCGAGTGCTGCTGCGTGGTCGACCCGAAGAACCCCTCGAAGGGCACCTGCTGCTAGAGCCTTGCGCCCTTTCGAAACCGGGTGCAGCCTGCCGGGCTTACGGCGGTCCGGGGACATATGCCCGGACCGGCCCTCGATCTTCATGACGCTTAAGCGGAATCATCCACGTCCACGGGCACGGCGCTCAGGAAGGCCCGCTTCCCTTTCAGGAACCTCTTCCTTGAACTCTCTTCCCGATGCAGCTCCAGGAAGGCCGTGCTCATGTCGTAGATGCGCATGTCGAACCCCCGCTTCTCCAGCGCCCGTTCATAGCCTGTCTTGTGCCCGGTGCCCACGGAGTGGAGCTCGGGGATGAAGGTGCTCGGTATGGACAGGTTCATGGGGTTCTCGAAGGAGAGCCTGCAGTTGTACGGGGTGGTGGCGTGGAAGTTCCTGCAGGCGAAGGGGCGGACCGGATAGATCCGGCAGGTGTCTTCGAGCAGGAAGGGGCACGCGAGGTTGGTCGCGAAGTGCTCTGTGCGCGACAGCGAGCGGGTGCTTTCCGCGTTCGACCTGGCGACGCCCAGGAACCTGTTCACCTCATGGTTGGGCGACTCCTTCCTTATGTATCTCCAGATGAGGAACAGCTCGTGGGCCCTCACCTCGACCTTGAAGTGGCAGCACCATGAGCAGCCCGGCCTGCACACGGTCTTCACGGCAAGGGAGGCCGAAACCCTGGCCATGATCTCGTCGTACCGTCTGTACGAGTTGGCGGTGCAGGTCTCGATATCCGCAATACGGGACAGGTCGCCGGAGGCCGTTTTCAGCTCCAGTGATGCTGCCCTCCGAAATAACGCGTCCATCTGCCCCCCCTGCCGTGCCCGGCGGCTCTGCCAACCGTATAGCATTTTTTTCTGAAAAATTCCTCACCTCCAGGGCCAGGCCGAAAGGTTCCGCCATCCCTGACCGTCATGCGGAGATCACGGCCGTGTGCCCGGCAGGGGGCCGGGGTTTCCTCGTCCCCGCTTGAGGTTCCTGAACGGTCGTTATGATGTATCTTCAGGTACGTCTGATGTTTTTTTGATCCGCCCCTCCATCATGTCCTGGGGGCATGCGGGGCGGTCGTGAAGGGGGATCGTGAGCGTGCGGGAAACCGTGTTTCAGGTGTACGGGCTGACCAAGGTCTACCGGATGGGGGAGGTGGAGGTCCACGCCCTGCGGGGGGTTGACCTGGAGCTGTACCAGGGCGAGATGGTCGTGTTCCTCGGGCCTTCGGGCAGCGGCAAGTCGACCTTTCTGAACATCCTGGGCGGCCTCGACACGGCGACGGGCGGCCGTGTCTCCTACCGGGGGAGAGACCTCTCAAAGGCCACCGAGGCCGAGCTCACCGAGTACCGGCGCTTCCACGTGGGGTTCGTGTTCCAGTTCTACAACCTCATCCCCAGCCTCACCGCGTTCGTGATGTTCATCTCCACCATCGACTCGCTGGACCTCACCCGGCAGGGCTACTACCGGGAGTACGGATTCTGCCACCTCTTCGCCAGGCTCAAGCGCGCGCCGGCGGGCGTGAAGTCCCAGCTGGAGGGGATACTCGGTGTGGACAGGGTGGAGACCCGGGTGGCCGCGGAGGTCAAGCTCGACGTCCCGGGCTTTGCCGAGCCGGTCACCGGCAGGATGATCTCCCTGCCTGAGGGCGGCATGCCCGCCCTGAACAGGCTCTTCCTCCGCAAAGGGAGGCTCCCCGACCCGTTCCGGGACGACGAGGCCGTCCTCAGCGAGACCTTTGCCCAGGCCCACGGGCTCGACATCGGCGATCCCCTTGGCGCCGTGATCAACGGCAGGTGGCAGCGGCTCGTCATCACAGGCGTGGGCCTCTCCCCGGAGTTCGTCCTCCAGATGAGCCCGGAGGCCATCAGCCCGGACTTCAAGCGCTACGGCATCCTGTGGATGGGCTGCGAGGCCCTGGCCAGGGCCTACGACATGGACGGCGCCTTCAACGACGTTGTCCTCACCCTCTCGCCCGGGGCACGCGAGCAGGACGTCATCACCCGCATCGACCGTCTCCTCGACCGCTACGGCGGCCTCGGGGCCTACGGCAGGGAGGACCAGCTCTCCCACCGCCTTATGAGCAACGAGTTTCGCCAGCTCAGGACCTGCGCCCGGATCTTCCCCGTGATCTTCATCTCCGTGTCGGCCTTCCTCCTGAACGTGGTGGTGAGCCGCATCGTGAGCACCCAGCGCGAGCAGGTGGCGACCCTGAAGGCCTTCGGCTACACCAACCTCCACATCGGCCTCCACGACACCAAGCTGGTGGTCCTCATCGCCCTTGCGGGGACGGCAGGGGGGGTGCTCGTGGGCGTCTGGCTGGGCAAGGTCCTGGGGGCCATCTACATGGAGATCTACCGCTTCCCCCCCCTGGAGTACACGCTGCGGCCCGCCGTGGTGGTCTACGCGGCGCTCATCAGTCTCGGGTCCGCCCTCCTGGGGGCGGCGCACGCCGTATGGCGGGCGGCCGGACAGCCCCCAGCCGAGGCCCTGCGGCCCGAGCCGCCTGCCAGGTACCGGGTCTCGATGGTGGAAAGGGCAGGGGCGGGCAGGTTCCTGGGCGGGCCCACGAAGATGATCGTGCGGAGCATCGAGCGCAGGCCGCTCAGGTCCCTGCTGTCGGTCTTCGGGATCGCCATCGCCTGCTTCACCCGCCAGTACATCGGGCTCATGGGGTTCATGGACCGCAGGGCCCTCAACCGCCTGATGCGGGAGGGGGACGCGGTCTCGGGTGCGCTGCTCACGGCCGACCCCCTGCACGCGAAGGCGCTGCACCGCTCGCTGGTCGCCATGCCCCGGGTCAGGGGCACGGTGGTACGCAGGGACGAGGTGCGGAACTTCTTCGACACCCAGGCCGAGCCGCTGCTCTTCTTCACCTTCATCGCCATGCTCACCGCGTGCTCCATCTCCTTCGGCGTGGTGTACAACAGCATGCGCATCGCCCTGTCGGAACGGGTCCGGGAGCTCTCGAGCCTGCGCGTGCTGGGCTACACCCGGGGCGAGATCTCGTACATCCTCTTAGGCGAGCTCGGCTTGCTCACCCTGGCCGCCATCCCGCCGGGCTTTCTCCTGGGGCAGGGGTTGTGCGCCTACATCGCGCACGCGCTGGCCTCCGACATCTTCCGCGTGCCGTTCATGCTCTCTTCGAGGACCTACGCCGTCTCCGCCGCGGTGGTCATCACGTCCGCCCTGGTCTCGGGCCTCATCGTGCGTCACCGGCTCGACCACCTGGACCTCGTGGAGGTGCTCAAAACCAAGGAGTGATATCATGGCTGGAACGTTGAGAAGGAAAGCCGGAGTGGCGCTCTTCCTGGCCGCTGTGGTGCTGGTCGTGGCCTGGGGCTTCGTGCCCGGGGCCGTGCCCGTGGACCTGGCCGAGGTGACCCGCGGGCCTCTGCGAGTCACGGTGGAGGAGCAGGGCAGGACGCAGGTGAGGGACCGATACGTCATCTCGGCCCCGGTCGCCGGGTTCATGCGGCGCATCACCCTCGAGGCGGGCGACCCCGTGGCCATGGGTGAGCCGCTCATGGACGTGGGCGACCGGCAGGATCTCGAAGTCAGGGTCGAGGTCCTCTCCAGCGACGCGGTGAAGCTCAGGAAGGGCACGCCGGTCCTGTTCGAGCGGTGGGGAGGCGAGGCGCCCCTGGCCGGGCGGGTGAGGGTGGTGGAGCCCGGGGGGTTCACCAAGATCTCCAGCCTGGGGGTCGAGGAGCAGCGGGTGGTGGTGCTCGTGGACCTCACCACGCCCCGGGAGGTGTGGGAGAACCTGGGCGACGCCTACCGTCTCGACGCGAGCTTCATCGTCTGGGAGGGCGGGAAGGTGCTGCAGGTCCCCTCCGGCGCGGTCTTCCGCAGGGGGGCGGGCTGGGCCGTATATGTGGCGGAAGGGGGCAGGGCCCGCCTGAGGGAGGTCAGGATCGGCCACGGCAACGGCCTGGCCTCGGAAGTGGTCTCGGGCCTCAAGGAGGGGCAGAAGGTGATCATGAACCCGGACGACGCCATCAGCGAAGGCACTAGGGTCATGGCGCGGGACTGGGCTTCATCCCGAATCAGCCGGGCAGGGAGGTCATCCGGCCCAGGCGGGCCTTCAGGTCCTCGGTCACCTCCCTGTTCACGGCCTCGAGGATCACCCCGGGCGCGCCTCCGGAAACCTCGCAGGCGCGGATGAGACACCGGTCGTCCCAGACCGCCTCGACGGTGTCCTTGATGAACGGGTCAGAGGAGAAGGACGCTCCCCAGCCGCCCAGCCATTTCACCACCATGCGGTTGCCGATCCTGGCCACGACCCTGCTGGTGTCGTAGTAGCCGTCCTTTTCCTCGTCCGGCATGACCCGCCTGTTTTCCAGGAGCCAGGCGAGCGACACCAGGTCGTGGGCCGCCACGGACGCAGACGCGATCACCAGGCCGGTCTCCGGCTCGATGATAAGGCCCTTGTCCGGGCCGAAGGTGGCCAGCACCTTGTCCGCAGCCGTGACCACGAGCCGCTGCTTCGCGAGCAGGGTCCCCACCGTGTTGCCTTCGGCCGTCTTTTCGTGGAAGCTCGCGGCGTCCTTGTGGTACTCGAGGCGCGTGTCGTGGCGCCAGTAGCCTACCGCGGCCTTCAGGCCCAGGGTGCTGCCGGCCAGGACGTGGCGGCTGCAGCGGGGCATGAGCACGATGTGGTCGGCTTCCTTGAGGACGTTCGGCATCATGAGGGGCTTCTTCCAGTGCGCGCCTTCCACAGGGGCGTCCTCGTAGAAGGCGTCCCAGCCCGCCTCCTCGAAGGCGTGCAGCTCGGCGCCCGCGGCCTTCACCGCGGCCGCCAGGCCGCAGGACTCCATGAGCGCCCGGGTGCTGCCCCTGAGGTCCGTTGCCGAGAACCTCACGACCTCCACCCCGGACATGTCCCCCACGATGATCCTGCCCGCCCCCTTTTCCCTGAAGAGCTCGATCATGGCCACGACCGCGGCCGGGCTGGTGGTGGCGGGGTAGGGGTTGCCCGAGTTGACCACGGGCTTGATGAAGACCGTGTCGCCCTTCGAGAGCCAGGAGAAGTCGGTGGCGCCTTCGGCGCAGGCCCTGACCGCGAGCTTCAGGTCCCCCTCCGGGGCGCCCCTGCCCACGCCCGCAAGGAAGACCCTCGCGTCGGCCCCCCTGGTAAGGGGCTTTCCTGGAGGCCGTTCAACGGATGAGGCCTCGGCGGCCCCGGCAAGGGGGCACATCGCCAGCGCGGAAGCGCCGGCTGCCAGCTTCAGGAATTCTCTGCGGTCCATGGGGTCCTCCTGCTCTTTTACCGATATGTTCTTCATATTACTCCCCTCGCCTCCTGCCGGCAAATCTCAATCACCGATCCTTCGGCCGGGGCATGGCCCTATCTGCGGTACTGCTTCTCCATGATCTCGCGGGATTTCTCCCCGCAGGTGAGGAGGAGGTCGAAGACCGAAAGGTTGGGGATGAAGTCCCCCCAGAGCTGGGGATAGACCACGGGCTGAGGGCTGAAGAACGACAGGGCGATCCCCGCGTCCGCGAACAGGCCTTCGTCGAGGTATTTCCTGGCCGAAGCGTACGTGAGGAAGGCCGAGGCCTTCAGCTCCCTGCAGAGCTCCACCAGGAGCCCGGTCCCGTTCCCCCGGGCGTGCAGGGACGACTGGAGCACCACCCTCGTGCCTGAGCCGAGATACTTGAGTGCGTGGGTGATGAGCTCCAGGTCGAGGTCCCTGATCAGCTCCTGGCCGTGCGTGAAGGCCCGCTCGAAGACCGGGAGGTGGTCGTCGAGGTACGGCGCACGCGCGTACGCGGTCCTGATGCTCTCGAGGTGCTTTCTCCCCCAGCCCCCTTCACGGAGGACCCTCACCCCGTCGATCCTCTGGAGCCCGAGGCCCTTCTTTTTCACCGGTACGCTCATCCAGAACGCCCCCTGGTCGTTCTTGAAGCGGTTGCGGGTGACCCAGGAGCTCCCCCGGGGGAACTGGACCGCGTCGAGGACCACGAAGACATCCGAGCGCATGGCCTTGGCGAAGTACCCGGGATAGGGGCAGAAGTACGGCTGGTGGGCGCTTACGATCATATGGGCGGAATAATAAGGCCCGGCCGTGCCAATGGCAATGCAGGGAAGGGTCCCCGGCCATGCGTCATGGGTACGGCCGTTCGGAAGGGCCGGATTTGATTTGACCGGAAGGTGCGGCATTATTCATTCTAGGGATTCGTTCAGACCATACCGCATGTCGGACAAAACAGGCTATATCATACGGGAGGCCCGGACGGGGGACGCTCTCGCCCTTGCCTCGCTCTTCTCCCAGCTGGGGTTTCCCGCGTCGCCCGAAGAGATGGCGGGGAGGATCAAGACCCTGGCCTCCATGCCGGAGTACGTCACCTTCGTGGCCGAAACCGGAGGCGACGTGGTCGGGCTGGTGGGTGCCTACATGGGGTATTCGCTGGAGTTCTCCGGGATGTACGGCAGGCTCACCGCGCTGGTGGTGGACGAGGCATGGAGGGGCAGGGGGGTCGGGAAGGGGCTGATCGGCGCCATCGAGACCTGGCTTGCGGGCCAGGGCGCCCTGCTCATGGTCCTCACCAGCTCCTCGTCCCGCAAGGACTCCCACGGGTTCTACCGGCACATGGGCTACTTCGACACAGGCATCAGGTTCACCAAGAAGCTGCGGTGAACCTGCGCTTACCTCCTGTCCGCTCTTGACTTTCCCGCGCTGTCAGTTATCCTTTGGGGTAATTTGCTTTTCGTTCGCCAAATCTTGACTTCAGGGAGCTAGAAACGTGGGCAGCCAGACCAATCCCCGAACAAAAATCCTGAAAATCCTCGCTGCAGGTGCCTTCATCGGGGTCCTCGTCACGCTCGTCTCCGCCGGGACGTACCATGCCGCAGGAAGCCCTTCCTTCTGCCTGTCCTGTCACAGCATGACGGACGTGGGCGTGAGCTGGAAGGGGTCCACCCACAAGCAGTTCGGCTGCACCGAGTGCCACCTGCCGGACGGCAACATCGTCGTCCAGGCCATGTACAAGGCAAAGGCCGGGATGAGGGACCTGTACCACGAGACCCTGCGGACCTATCCCGCCTTCATCGGGATATCGGACGAGGGGAGATCCATAGCCGAAGGCAACTGCCTGCGCTGCCACTTCTCCACCGTGGAGAATACGTTCATGGCGGCACGGGGGGAGAGCTGCCTGAAGTGCCATCACGGGCTGGTCCACGGGACCGGAAACACGACAGGAGGGATCAGAGTTGAATAACAGGACGAGACTGGTGCTCATGGGGCTGGGGTTCGTTATGGTCGTCGGGGCCGCTGTGGTCGTCCAGGCCTTCGTCCTCAAGCCCGCCAACACGATCAAGCTGGCTGCCCTGCCGGACGGCGAATACGACCCCGCGGTCTGGGGCAAACACTATCCCCTGCAGTATGAGAGCTACCTGAAGAACCGGGACATGGCTCCTTCCCCCACAGGGTTCGGGGGGAGCGAAAAGGTGCAGAAGTCCATCAAAGAGCCCGAGATCCTCGTGAACTTCAAGGGCATGCCCTTCAGCAAGGACTACACGGAGGACCGCGGCCATCCGTGGGCCATCGAGGACCTCAAGGACTCCAAGCGCGTCAACGCCTCCACCGTGGGCTCGTGCATGACGTGCAAGACCGCCAACCTCATCGACATCTACAAGGACAAGGGGTGGGACTACGCGAAGATGCCGCTGACGGAGCTGTTCGCCCGGATGAAGCACCCCGTGTCCTGCGCCAACTGCCACGACCCGAAGACCATGAAGCTCAGGGTCACGAACCCCGCCTTTACCGAGGCCATGGAGCGCAGGGGCGTCGACGTGAAGAAGGCCTCCCGCGGGGAGATGCGCAGCTACGTCTGCGGCCAGTGCCACTCGGAGTACTACTTCGAGCCCGCATCGAAGAAGGTCGTGTTCCCCTGGGACAAGGGACTCCTCCCGGAGGAGATGTACGCCTACTACGAGGGGAAGCCCGCGGGCTTCGAGCAGGACTGGGTGCACCCCGACTCCGGGGCGAAGATGCTCAAGGCCCAGCACCCGGACTTCGAGACCTGGGCAGGCGGGGTCCACGGCAGGACGGGGGTGGCCTGCGCGGACTGCCACATGCCCTTCATGCGCAAGAGCGGCCAGAAGTACTCGTCCCACTGGGTGACGAGCCCCCTGAAACACGTGGAGGCGTCCTGCGGGACCTGCCACACCCAGGGTGAAGCATGGCTTCAGGAGCGGGTGAAGACCCAGCAGAACAATGTCTGGGAGCTCCAGCGGACGGCCGGGCAGGCAGTGGCCCGGGCCCACGAGGCCATAGCGAAGGCCTCGGCGGCGGGCGCCGTGGACAAGGCCGGGCTCGAGAAGGCCAGGGAGCAGGTCAGGAAGGCCCAGTGGTTCTGGGACATCGTGGCAGCGGAAAACGGCATGGGCTTCCACAACCCGGTCCAGGTCATGAACACCCTGGGCCGTTCCATCGACATGGCCCACCAGGCCGCAGCCGAGGCAGGCAGGGCTTCGGGCAACCAATACTGAACGCATTGTCCGGCACCATCTCAGGGCGCCCCGGCCATGTCTCCCGGCAGGGGCGCCCTTTTTCCCACCCCGAGCATAAAACCCTGTACACCGAAGGAGATGCCTGATAGGGAAAGGGAAATCCCTGTTCGGAAAGGTTGGGAGGCATGCTCCTGAGGATCGTAACGCTCTGTGTCATCATGATTGCTCTTAGCGCAGCCGCCTGCTTCGGGGCGGGACAGGACATGACTTACGCGCAGGCGGTGGCCCTCGGCATCACCGAGGGACTGACCGAGTACCTCCCGGTGAGCTCCACCGGGCACCTGTACCTGGTGTCCCGCGTGCTGGGGCTCGGGGTCTCCCCCGAGGGGAGGGCCGCCACGGACGCCTACCTCATCGCCATCCAGATCGGCGCCATCCTGGCCGTGCTGTGGCTCTACCCCTCTCGCGTCTCCTCCATGGCGCTGGGACTTCTGGGCAGGGACAGAGCAGGGCTCGGGCTGGCCGTGAACACCTGCACAGCCTTCCTGCCCGCCGCGGTGATCGGGCTGGCCTTCGGGGACCTCATCAAGTCCCACCTCTTCGGGATATGGCCCGTGACCGCTGCCTGGCTGGCGGGCGGCATCGCCATCCTCGCGGTGGCAAGGCGCGTGCACCGGCACCCGGAACAGGGCATGGGACTGGGGGAGCTCACCGTGCGGGCAGCCCTCGTCATCGGGCTGATCCAGACGATCGCCATGTGGCCCGGCGTGAGCAGGAGCCTGGTCACCATCCTGGGGGGCGTCCTGGTGGGGCTGTCGGTCCAGGCCGCCGTGGAGTTCAGCTTCATCCTGGGCCTCGTCACCCTGGGCGCCGCCACCTGCTACGAGATCGTCAAGGAAGGGCCGGGCATGATCCTCCAGTTCGGCTGGGTGGCCCCGGCCATCGGCATCCTCACCGCCTTCCTCTCAGCCGTGGCCGCGGTGAAGTGGATGGTCGGCTACCTCAACAGGCACGGCCTGGAGATCTTCGGCTACTACCGGATCGCGCTGGCGCTGGGCACGGCCCTGTTCGTGTTCGGCGGATTCCTGCGCTGACCGCTCAGGGGACTCTCTCCGACCTCTCCACAAGAGTCCCGAGATACTGTACGCTGAAAATCGTCTTTTCCCACAACTCATTGCAGGAAGGTGACATGATCAATCAGAGCCAGCGCAGCCTGCTCCTGCGGGTCGGTTTCATCGTCAACGTCATCATCGGCGCCAAGACCATCACCCATCTCGCCGGTTGGGAGCTCTTCAGCATCAACCCCCTGTTCTCCGGCATCGTGGCGGCCAACGTCTTCCTCATGGGCTTCCTCCTCCTGCCCATCCGCGACCTGGACAACCCCCTCGGCTGCTACGAGCGGTCCTCGGGCGGGGACGTGTCGCTTAAGCCCGTCGGGGACCTCGTCGGCAGGCTCGATATGGCGCAGGGAGCCCCGATGGACGCTTCCCTGAAGGGCGCAGGGTGACGGCATGATCCGGCAGGCGCAGGAGGGAGGCTTCAACCGGACCCAGCCCCTGATCGATCTGTTCGCCTAGCCCGTGACAACCTTGAGGATGGAGGGCTCGTTGCGCGGCGGCCTGTCCGGGATCCTCGTTGGGTAGCCCAGGGCCAGGGTGGCCACGATGACGTGGTCGCCCGGAAGCCCGATCTCCTCCTTCAGGGCGCTGCTGGCGATCGCTGATCCGAGGTCGACCCAGCAGGTCCCCAGGCCGCGGTCCGCGGCCGAGAGCATGAAGTAGCTCGCTGCCAGGGCGCAGTCCACGGCGATGGAGCGGACCGACTTCGGCCCGGTGATGTACACCAGGGCGGGCGCGCCGTAGAACACGTCGAAGTCCGGCATCTGAAGGATGGGCTTGTACTTCGTGAGGGGAGAGGCAGGGTCGCTCTCGATGAGGGACAGGATGGTGCCCTTGCTCTCGTCGGAGATCTTCTTCATGACGTCCCTGCTGGTAATGACGATGAACGACCACGGCTGGTTGTTGCCCCCGCTGGGCGCTTCGCAGCTGTCGGCGATGATCTCCCGGATCAGGGACAGGGGTACCTCCCGGTTTTCGAACTCCCTCACCGCGCGCCTGACCTTCATGAGCTCTCTGAAATCCATACGCACTCAACCTCCGTTCATGTTTTTTTAAGAAAGAAGACGGGGCCCCGGAAGACCCCGGCCACGAACTCCCTCCTGCGCGCTTAAGGCGCAGGATATATTCCATCCCCAGCCCTGAAGGCCGGGTGTGCACTGCGAACACCTGTTCAAAGGAACAGCACTATATTGATAACACAGGTCAGGGATTCCTGTCATCAGAACCCTGGGGATGCGAGGAATGGTTCCGGGCCTCCGGCATTCCCCGCTTTTTCGAGGCCGGTATCGGGGGTGAAAGGGAGAATCGGCGGCGGCCCTGATACCGACCCCGCTCGTTCCTCACTGGGCCGGAGGTACGCCCGCTGCCGGGTCCAGCACGACGGGCTGGCCGGGGTCCTGCATGGGCTGCCCCGCGTACGGGTCCACCGGCTGCTGGGCCGACGGGTCCTGGGGCGCGCCCTGGGCAGGGGGATAGTAGTACTGCTGTACCTGGAAGGGCTGCTGGGTGCTTTGAGCCGGCATGCCGGTGGAGCCGGCGGGCGGATAGTACTGCTGCCCGGTCTGCTGCATGGTGGTGTCGGTTGCAGGGTAGGGGTACGAGCCGGTGCCCGTGTAGGAGGGGGTGGTCATCCCGGTGGAGCCCCAGCCGGTGCTGTCAGCGGCTCCCGCGGCATCCACGGGTTTCGGCTTCACGAGGTAGATGGTCACGGTGGTGCCGTACATGGCCATGCCTCCGGGGCCGGGGACCTGCGAGATCACCCTGCCTTCCATATTCTCGGCGCCCTTCATGTCCTTGGGCACCTTTTTCGCCTTCTGGACGGAGACGTTCAGCCCGGCCTGCTGGATGGCCGCCATGGCTGACATCTGATCCATGCCCACCACGCCCGGGACCCTGATCATGCCCTGGGTCACGGAGTTGGTGCGGGGCTGGACGTTCTGCCGGTCCAGCGCCCCTGCCATGAGTATGCAGGCGCCGGCCACGACGATCACGCAGGTCAAAGCGGTCACTGCCAGAATCTTTTTCATCACTTACCCCCTGACTTGATGAGATGCACATTGCGGACCCATCCTTCCCGGCTGGGCCATCCCGAGCCCTCCAGGGAGATGAAGAGGATGGTCGCCGGCTTCGGGTCGAGCTGCATGAGATCGAAGATATAGCGGTACCAGTCGCCCTTGGGCACCTTCTGCCCGGCCGTGATGTCCCTGTCCGGGTTGTCCGACTCCAGGGCGTAGAAGCCCTTCCAGAAGACGAGGTCCTTCTTCGTCTCCCTGCCGGATATGTCCCTGTACCCCACGGCGATGGCCATGGGCGCGTCCCGCCCTTCCGGCCCGGTCCCGCCCTGTGTCTGCTCCGTCACCTTGACGTCGGCCCTCAGGATGAGCGACTTCGCGTCCGACACGTCGGCGTTCACCTTCTGCATCACCCCTTCCCGGTCCCTGCCCTGTGTGCTCCCGATGGCAAGGCTTCCGTCCTTGAGCGCAAACGACTTGACGTCGCTCGCAGGCACGCGGTTCCGGTGGGGGGTCCAGTTGTTGAGCCCGTCCGTGAAGGCCCCGTTCTTCACGAGGTCGCCGGGAATGGGCATCGGCGGCAGCGCCTTGGTGTCGAAGGTTTTTGCGGGAGTGTCCACCACGTAGGACGCGGCAGCGGACCCGCTGGTGAGCACCAGGTCGGTGGGGCCGGTCAGGAACGTCACGTCCTGCTCCCGCCCTATGGGGTACATGGGAGACGAGGGGCCCGTGACGTAGAGCTCGTGGGGGAAGAAGTTCGGCCCGTAGGCGTCCGCAGGCACCTCCACGGTGATGTAGAGGAGCGTGCTCGTGCTCGCGGGGGAGACGCCGAGGCTCCACCGGTACTCCATCTTCTTCTTGCCGGATGCCACCGTGGGGCCCATGGGCAGGTCGTACCACCGGGCCCCGGGGTCATAGGGCCAGCGGTCGAAGACCGAGACCACGGGCAGCAGGTTCACGTTCCCCCGGGGATAGGACAGGGCGATGCTGTACGACCCGGGGAGGAGATTGGCCAGATAGATCAGGCTGTAGGAGTTGGCGTAGTGAAAGCCCCTGCCCGCGATGGCCTGGTAGTTGTGACGGGTGTGGCCTGCCCCCATGAGGAGCTCGTAGACATGGCGGTAGGGCCGAGCCGGGCCCACGTCGAACACCGTCTGAGCGTTCGCTGGCGCGCACAGGCACGCAAGCAGGAGCAGGAGCAGGCCCGGCCTGGCGGGAGAGGGGGTCAAGGCCTATTCCTTGCCGTAGCGTTTCACGAGCTCGTAGACAGCCTCTTCGATGCAGGCCCGCAGCGCTTCGTCCACCCCGTCGCGGCCTTCATGCGCCACCCCCACGTCGGCGCCCTGGAGGTTCTTTTTCGTGTAGCTCTGGGCGAGCGAACCGATGCCGCTCACCGAGAAGCCGCCCGCCTTGATGGGCTTGCGGACGTTCACCGAGTCGAGCACCTCGCCGGTGGCCGAGCTCACGACCCTCACGTCGACCCCGATGGTGGCCGTGTCGCCGCTCGTCTCGAGGCCCAGCCCCCTGAACACGCCGCCGATGCCCGTCTTGCTCGCCTGGGCGTTCGCCTCGGAGACCGTGCCTTCGAAGATGAACTCGGCGCCCCTGAGCTGGGAATACGCCGCGCTTCCCGTGGTCTGACCCTGGGCGTTGAGCTGCTTCTCGAAGGCCACGCCCTGGTTGAGGCGCTGGCGCTCCGCCACGGCGAACGACCCGGATTTGATGAGCGCGGTGGTGAACATGTCGGTGGCTGCCGCCCCCGACACCTCGGACACGCTGGACCTGAACTCGTAGATGGTGACCACCTTCCGGTCGCCCTTGGCGACCCTGGGAAGGCTCTGGAGCTTCTTCGTGGTCTTCGAATTGTCGATCTTGGCGTCGGAACCCCAGCCCACGAGCATGAGAGATGTGCTCAAGAGAATGATCCCAGCGATGTATCCGATTTTTCCGGCGGCCATGTTCATTGTCATCCTCCTCTGTTATCGAAAGGTGCAGCCGGAACGGCTGCTGTGGAACCTGTATCGGTACGAAATGCTAACAAATAAAGAGGGAAAGATCAATCTTCCTTCACGGAAGACCTTTTGAGATTGATTATTTTCTTCCAGGGAATTAGTATCTTAGGTAAACTTTTCCACTGATGTAGGGCACCCTTGCATTATCGAGCAGCCGCAAGAGGAAAGGGGCGTCCGGGCAGGAAGGGGGAAGACCGCTTCCCCTCGTGTACAGAGATTCACCCGACATATTCATTACAGCGGAGGGTATATGAATCGTAACCGTTCCCGGTTGTTCCGGCTGTTCGTCCTGGCTCTGGCCTTTGTTCCCGTCGTCCCCATCCTCGGACTCGGGGCGACGTCCGTCCCACAGCAGGGGCCGCCCGCCGGGCCCGCGATCAAGCCCCCCGCCTCGCCCTTGAAGACCAGGATACCCGTCGGAACGGTGGCCGACGGCCAGATCATGAACGTGACTTCTCCCACGGGCCAGGGCATGTACCTCGGCACCACGGTGAAGATCCAGTGGGAATGGCCGGGCCATGAGAATTCCCCGGTCGACGTGATACTCGGGGAAGAGTCCTCCCAGCCGGGGGTCTTCAGGGAGGTGACCCCGCTTGCCACCAGCCGCGCGGCCCTGTGGACGAACTGGGTCATCCCCTACACCTTCCCTGTGGGGTTCTACACCATCCGCGTCAGAAGCACGGGCAACCCGAACAACTACCGCGACTACCGGATCAAGGTCATGAACAGCACCATCACCGTGACCTCCCCGAACTCGAACTTCGCCATGGCGATCGGCTCCACGTACTCCATCTGGTGGACCTACCAGGGCAAGCCCGGGCCGGTGAAGATCGAGCTCACCAACACCTCGGGCACGCCCCCCCTCATCATCATCCCCAACACGCCGGGCGGCGAGCTGGGCATGGGGAGGTTCGACTGGACCATCCCCTCGACGCTGGCCCCTGCGTCGAACTACGTGGTGCGGGTGACGAGTCTGGCGAGCGGAACCATCACGGGATCGAGCAAGCCTTTCTCCCTCGTGCTCCCGAACATCACCATCACCAGGCCCAGCTACGGCAACGAGACCCTGCCCGGGGTCTACATCCCCATCACCTGGACGCACGTGGGGAACAACTTCGGGAACACGGTGCACGTCACGGCCTGGGCCGCCGGCAGCGAAGGCACGAGCCTCGATCTCCAGTGCCCCCTGAGTCAGGGGATCTACGACCGGTGGATGCCCATACCCCTGGACAGGAAACAGAGCTACTACATCAGGGTGGAGAGCACGCAGAACCGTTCCATCGCGTCCCAGACCATGGTCACGGTCCTGCCCCAGCAGAGCCAGGCGCCCAATAATGCGGCTCAGGGAGTCAATCCGGAAGCCTTCGGGACCCTGCAGAATACAGGCTCTCCCGGCAAATGATGTGAAGAAGGGACAGGCAGGGGCCGGCTGCCGGACAAGGGCCCCTCATCCTGCTCCGGAATTACTGACGGCAGCGCCATTGTTCCGGTCCAGGGAGATACTGCAGGCTGCCTGTCGGAGGCTTATTATTCTGATCGAGAATCGATGGGAGGGAGATTCCATGTACAGGGGTTTCTTGGTTCTGCTGGTCCTGCTCATGCTCGTCCCGGCCATGCCGGGGTGCAGGGGCGGAGACGGCGCAGGCGGCGGACAGCCCGCTGTCGAGGAGATGACGAAAGGGGCGAACGAGGCCTATGGGCGCGCCCTGGATGAGGGACAGCCCAAAGAGTCCGCGGTGATCGCGGCAGCCGAGGTCTTCCGCAACCAGGAGGGCGTTGTCTCGGCCACGGTACTCGGGCCCGACTCCCTGCGGATCGTGTTCAAGGACGGCAGCGACCTGGTGGTGGTGCTGGGCAAGGAGCGGATGTAGGCCGCGCCGGGGCAGGCTGACCTGCCATCCGCTCGGCCGTGAGCTTCGGGCGAGGTCCGGCGCTTTATCTGCCTGCCCGGTAAGGCCTCATTTCACCGTGACCGAGAGCGTGGCCTGGTTGTTGGTCTCCATCCTCTCCACGATCCTGTTCTGCGGATCCACGGTGAAGGTCCAGATCTGCGTGCCCTTCACCTTTCCCGCTGCCGTCGGCTTCATCATGTAGGTCCAGCTGGTACCCGGCTGCATGACGCCCGGAGACGTCTGGGACACGGTCGCGTCCTGGGCGAACGGGGGCGCGCTGACCATGAGGGTGTTCGCAGGGATGGTCAGGGCCTCCTTGCCGACATTGGTCACCGTGACGTAGACGCAGTTGAAATGCGCCGAATCGGGCGCTGCCGGGTTGAGGACCATGTTCGTTATTTTCAGGTCCCCGCCCGGGGCCAGGATGGTGAGCGTGCAGGTCATCTCGTTGTTGAGCTCGTTGGACTCCGCCACCGCGTTCTGCGGATCGATCCTCACCGTGTAGGTGTAGGTGCCCGGAGGGAGGAGGGAAGGGCTGCTGCTGATGGTCCCTGCGCCCCGTTCCGCACCCGGCTTCAGGGTGACGGCATCGCCGCTGTTGAACCAGCTGATGTTGTTGGAGGACGACTGGTCCCTGGCCGCGGTCCACTCCCAGGTCTTCGAGGCGATGAGTGCGTCGGCGGTGCCCTGGTTGCGGTACTTCACCGTGAGCACGATGTTCTGGGTGCCGGGGGCAGCGGACGACGGGTTGAAGAAGCAGCTCACCGGGACGAGATCGGGCAGGGCAAGCCGGTCGAGCCGCGGTCTGTCGATGGGGGGGCCGCCTGCAGGCACGTTCGTCTGCAGGGCGGTGGAAGGTTTCGGCATCTGCCCCAGGGGCTGGGCAATGCCGGAGTCGAGCCAGGAAAGGCCCGCAAGGATGAAGCCTGCGCATACGGCGAATAACAGTCCCTTTCTCATGAGAACCTCCCTCATGCATTGGATCGGCCTTCCCCTTCGGGCGTGCCTCATGCTATGAATACTCCTGAACTGCCGGATGTTCCAGAAGATTCTGCCGGGTGCGGCGCGGCGATCCGCCCGTCCTGTTCCGTCATGCGGAACCGGGGAATACATGCACAATTGGGAAGGTCTGTCTGTCATTCCCGTACCCGTTTTCCAAAAAGACATAAAAGCACTTCTCGGGTGTTGACAATGCCTGGGTGCTGGTATAGTTTACAAAATAGTAAAATAGTAAATAACAGAGAGGCAGCCTGCCCATGACAAAGGCGCTGAACACGGACATGGACGCAGCCGTCCACAAGGCGGCTATCCTGAAGGCCCTGGCCCACCCGGTGAGGATCAGGATCTTCGAGGCACTCTCGGACGGGGAGAAGACCGTGGGAGACCTCGTGCAGCTCACAGGGGAGAAGGACGCAAACACCTCGCGGCACCTGGCCGTGCTCAGGACCGCCGGGCTGGTCGCCACCCGGAAGGACGGGCTCAACGTGTACTATTCGAACCGCATGCCCTGCCTCGTCCCCATGCTCGCCTGCGTGAACCAGGCGCTGCGCAGCATCGCGGACGAGCACCTGAAGGTCGTGGAATGCATCCGCTTATAAGCTCAATTCCCGAGATCCAGTGATGGCAAGGAGGTTCGAAGTGAGCGGAACTTCGGCAAAACCGATCCCCGGGATCATGAAGAGGCTGTCATTCCTGGACAGGTACCTGACGCTGTGGATCTTCCTCTCCATGGCCTCGGGCGTGCTGCTGGGATATTTCGTGCCGAGCACGGCGGAATTCTGGAACCGGTTCAGCGTGGGCACCACCAACATACCCATCGCCGTCGGCCTCATCCTCATGATGTATCCGCCCCTGGCCAAGGTGAGGTACGAGGAGATGGGCCCGGTCTTCAGAAACTTCAAGGTGCTCGGGCTCTCCCTGGTCCAGAACTGGGTGGTGGGGCCGATCCTCATGTTCGGGCTGGCGGTGGCCTTCCTCGCGGACAGGCCCGAGTACATGGTGGGCCTCATCATGATGGGTCTGGCCAGGTGCATCGCCATGGTCATCGTGTGGAACGATCTGGCCGAAGGGGACTGCGAGTACTGCGCAGGCCTCGTGGCCTTCAACTCGGTGTTCCAGGTCCTGTTCTATTCCGTCTACGCCTACATCTTCATCACCTTGCTGCCCACCTGGTTCGGCCTGGAGGGGGTGACGGTGAACGTGACCATAAGCCAGATCGCCAGGAGCGTGTTCATCTACCTGGGCATCCCCTTCATCGCAGGCGTTCTCACCCGGTTCGCACTCATCAGGGCAAAGGGAAGGGAGTGGTACCAGGAGAAATTCATCCCGAAGATCAGCCCCATGACGCTTCTCGCCCTGCTTTTCACCATCGTGGTCATGTTCTCGCTCAAGGGCGAGTACATCGTGCAGCTCCCCCTCGACGTGGCGAGGATCGCCATCCCGCTGCTGATCTACTTCGTCCTCATGTTCACGGTGTCCTTCTTCATGAGCAGGAAGGTGGGCGCGACCTACGGGCAGTCGGCAACGTTGAGTTTCACGGCCGCGTCGAACAACTTCGAGCTGGCCATAGCGGTGGCTATCGCCACCTTCGGCATCGACAGCGGAGCAGCCTTTGCTGCGGTCATCGGGCCGCTGGTGGAGGTGCCCGTGCTCATCAGCCTGGTCAGCTTGTCGCTCTTTTTCAGGAAAAGGTATTTTCAGGGGCCGGAAGAAGAGGGGTGCCTTCCCGGCGCCTCGTGCCCCTGAGTGTGTGAGGAAAGCGAATGGCAGTGAGCAGCGTCATCATCGGCGGGAAGAGCGTGGGGATCGTTGACCTTGAGGAGGCCTTCCGGAAAGTCGGGGAGGCAGGGGTGAGCGACCCAGAGGCCGTCAAGGGGCTCATCCTCGAGAAGGTGAGGGAAGGGAACTACATACCTGCGAAGCTGGAGCCGGTGTACCGGGAAGACCTCTACGAGGAGTATCTCGTGCACACGGGCGTGCTTCCCGAAAGGAGGAAGAGGCCTGCCGTGGAGATCCGCCTCTACGGGGCCTCCTGCTCCCGGTGCGACCTCCTCGACGACATGGTGAAGAACGTCCTTTCCCGCAACGGCCTGAAGGTGGACTACCAGTACATAGACGACATGCGGGAGATGGCCCGGGCAGGCATACTCGAGGCCCCGGCCCTCGTGGTGTCCGGCAGGACGCTCCTTATGGGGCACGTGCCCGGAGAGCGCGACCTCGAGGGGATGCTCCTGAAGGCCATCGACGCGGCCTCAGAGGGCGGGGGCTGAAGACCGGGCGACCGGGCGGAAACGGGCGTCAGGAGAGCTTCAGCGACATGGTGAACATGTTCCCGTTCCTCTCTTCCACCGTGAACCGGCAGCGCTTCAGCACTTTGATCATGGCGTGATTTTCCATGAGGGTCTCCGAAAACACGCTCTCGACCCCCCACTGCCTCACCATCCCCACGCTCACCTCGGAGAGCGTGCGGCCCAGGGTCCTCCTCTGCAGCGGGTCGGAGACGATGACGGCGAACTCGGCCCGGTTGCTGTCCGAGATCCGGATGAGACGGGCGATCCCGACGATCCTGCGGCGGGCGCCTTCATCCATCTCCGCGACGATGGCCAGCTCCCGCTGGGGGTCGATGTCGCAGAACCTCTGCGCCCGTTCCGGCGTGGCCCTGAAGGGGACCATGAAACGGTACCAGAGGGACTCGGGCGAGCACCCGTTCACGAACTCGGTCCAGAGCTCGGCGTCCTCCTTCTTCAGGAGGCGGAACCTGATCTCCCTGTCGTCGATGGTGAACGTCCTGCCTGACAGGCAGGTGTCGAGGGTTCTCAGCAGGGCTTCCCGACCGTGCCGTTCATGACATTCCATGGATCGCATTTCCCTGACGTCCGGTTTCCCTTGCGGGACCGGAGATCCTTCCTGTATCACCTGGCCTTTGATCAGATCCACTTGTGCTTTTTCGCCTGGAAGGTCAGCTCGTCCCTGAACTGCGGGTGGGCGATGGAGATCATCTTTTTCACCCTGACGCTCAGCGAATCAAAGGATATGTCCACCACCCCGTATTCCGTGACCACGTACTCGACCTCGTTCCTCGACGTCGTCACCACCGTGCCTTCAGGGAGCGTGGGCAGGATCTTCGACCTCAGCACGCCGTCCTTGTCCGTGTACGTGGAGGCAAGGGCGAGGATCCTCTTGCCGTTCTTCGACATCTTCGCGCCCTGATTGAAGTTCACCTGCCCGCCCGTGCCGCTGTACTGCTTCGTGCCGATGGATTCCGAGGCGGCCTGTCCCGTGAGGTCCATCATCAGGGTGTTGTTGATGGAGATGAAGTTGTCGTTCCTGGCGATGTTCTCCGGCCTGTTCACCCAGTGCACCTCCTTGAACTCGAACATCTCGTTGTTATCGATGTCCTCGTAGAACTGCCGCGTCCCCACGGCGAAGCCGGTGATCACCTTGCCGGGGTAGAAGTTCTTCTTCCTGCAGGTGATGACCCCGTGCTTGACGAGCTCGGTCACCGAGGGCGTGATCACCTCCGAGTGCATGCCCAGGTCCTTCTTTCCGTAGAGCATGTGTCCGATGGCGTTCCCCAGCCCGCCGAACACGAGCTGGATGGTGGAGCCGTCGGGGATCATGTCCACGATGTACTGGGCCATCCTCTCCTCCACGTCCGTGATGGGGATCTCGGGGAGCTCGAAGATGGGGGCGTCATTCTCGATGAAATAGTCGATCTCCGAGACATGGACCTTGAAGTCCTCGCCGCAGCACCAGGGGAGGTGGCGGTTGATCTCGCAGATCACGATCTCGGCCGGCTCCAGGCACTCCTTGCGGGGAAGGAACGAGCCGAAGCAGGACTTGTTCACGTACCCGTCCTTGTCCGGAGGGGTTGCGGAAAAGGCGACCTTGTTCGGACGGGCCTTCAGGGCGACTCTCCCCAGGTCGGAGAAGCTGTGGGGCTTGTACGATCCCACGCCCCACTCCATGCAGATCCGCTCCAGGGGGCCTACGAACATGGTCTCGATGCTGAAGCTGTCCCTGGCCTCCTGCGTCATGTAGCCGTACAGGTCCATGGCGAAGCCCTGGTAGATCGTGACGTTCGAGAGCTCGCCGGCCCGGGCGCTCAGTGCTGTGGAAAAGGCCTTGGGGATGTTCACCCCGCCTCCCGTGAACAGCCGGTCGTTCGACCTGATCAGGCCCGCGGCCTCCTGCGCCGATATCAGCTTGGCCTCGTATTCTTCCCTGGGCCCCCGGTACGCCTTCCCCTGATCCATTCTGGATGCCGCTCTGCTCATGGTGTTCCCCCGATGCGTGCATTGCCGGCCATGGAGGGCATGCTTCTGCCACCTGCGCGTGCCATCCCGGCCGTCAAGGTTCATTGTTGTCCGATATTCAGATCAATATCACAGGGGAAAACACCCCGGTATCAGGCGAGTTCCTATTTCCGTGTCGAACGCCATCGCCTGAGGTGTCGGGTCTCTGCTGACAGGGCCGTCTCACAGCCGCGGGACGAGTTCTTCTTTCCAGCCGGCAGAGGTGCCGGGATCACGGCCTTCATGTCTTGCGGTCAGGTGAGGTGCCTCATGCGCGGAATACCGCGGGTGAGCGGCAGGTTCACCGGCATGATCCATGTGTGAAGCGTCGGGAGGCGTGGGCACGGTGTTCCGGGGCGATCCGTCTCCTGAACCGCCCGCGGTCCGCCGTTACCCGCCTGCCGCTTCACGAAGACAGGCGTGTGAAGGCAGGCAGCGGCAAGCGCCTTAAATCCGGAGCGCTTCCCTGGGAAGCAGCCGTTCCCTTCTGCGTATCTCGGCCGCGGCGGCCTGCTCGTTCCGGTACCCGGCGATGATGGACTGCGTGATGCAGGCAAACAGCAGGTGCACGTAGTGCTTGATGTCCGCCGGTTCATCGGAGGGGCAAGCGCTGCCTTCCGGCATCCTGTCCCCGATCACGCTGCAGATCTCCTTTCTGATCATGAGGAGCACCTCGGCGACCTCCTCCAGCGGCATGCACTGCCTGCACCTCGTGGCGCCGAGGTCCGTGTAGCGGTCGAACAGGAGGTCCCTGGGTTCGCTTCTGTCGAGCCAGGCTCCCAGCCTCCCGGACACGTCCCTGACCACGTTGGATATGCGCTCCGAGAGGGCTTCCTCCGAGGCGGCCAGGTAATACCGTGCCTCCGGCCTCGCAAGGATGCCATCCAGGACGTTGCGCGCGATCTTCTCGGCATTCTTTTCAATGGTTTTCAAGGTTTCCTTATGCATGGTCGGCTCCTTTCACATACCATTCACGGTAAAGATGCTTCGTCTGCGACCAGGGGAAACGTCCGGCACGTCCCCGTGTGGAATACATATCGTAGATTAAGCGCATATCACTGCGGCGGGGTTTTTAATATCGGGCGGGTTCTTTTTTTTCTGTCGGTGAATATGGCAGCATTGACGGACTGCCGCTTACCCGCATGCCGATCTCCTCTGTCCCCTTTCCATCGGGGTCGGTATCGGTATCGGGGTTGAAGTCGCGCCGAATGCCCGAAAGGCCCGAAAAGGTGACGGCGGTCCTGCCTAATCGCCCGCCTTTACCTTCCCCGGGTCATTCCTCTCCGTCGGGCTTCGTGCCCTCCACGTCGGCCCAATAGTCGAGGGACGAGCGCATGAAGGAGTACTTCTCGGGTGAGGGCGGCCTGCGAACCTTGTCCTCGGGCTTCATGAGCACGGTCCGCGCGCCTTTCCTGCAGGCGGTGGCGCAGAGCCCGCAGCCGATGCACCGCTCCGGGTCGGTGACCGACGATTCGTCGCTCAGGCTGATGGCCTTCATGGGGCACTTCTTCACGCACGCGCCGCATAAGACGCACTTCGCTTCGTCCAAAGCAGGGAGGTAGTTGGAGGAGAGGACGCGTCCCGGGTTGGGCAGGACCTTGAGCATCCTGAGCACGGTGCAGCAGTCGGGGCAGCAGTTGCAGATGCACTCGACGTTCCGGGCGTCGCCGCCGGCCTGGTGGACGAGCCCCTGCTCCTCGGCGTATTCGACGACCTTCAACGCCTCTTCCCGGGTGATCCACCGGCCGTACCCCATCTCCTCGATGGGGTATTCGGCATAGAAGTCGAAGGCGATGCACACCTCCCCCGAGTGGGTGCACGCGCGCTTGCCGATGGTCTTCATGTGGTGTCCGCAGGAGCACTCGAAGAGCCCGATGCGCTCCTTGCTCATGATGATGGACCGCACGTCGTCGTAGGGGAGCACGCTCTTGTGGTCCGGCAGCTCCGTCCTGATGGGGATGGTCCTGAGCGACCTGGCCCTGGGGAAGAAGCCTCCCTGGATGTAGTCTTCGATGAGGCAGGGCAGCTCGGGGTCCGGGTCCCTGCGGTACGCCTGGTGCTCGAAGAACCCGTGCATGAAGGGGGCGGCTGCATAGTGCTTTCTGCCCTTCGAGGTCTTGGGGAAGAGGAGCCCCTTCTGTGCCATGCCCTCGAGGACCGCAGCCGCTTCCTTTTCGGACATGCCCACCTTTGCGGCGATGGAGACCACCGGCTCGAGCCTGCGGCTCAAGGCCAGGTAGACCCGGGCCTCCTCGGGGCTGAAGAGGCGCTTGAGTAGCATGAGCTCCTTGCCCGTTCCCGTGGCGTTCAGGCCGACGGAGTACTGGTCGATGCGTTCCCGGAGATCCTCGTATATGTCGTTGCTCATGGTGTCCCCTCCCGGCGATCTGGCTGCTGACGGGTCCCTCCCGTCGCGATATGCACACGATCCTACCCTTTTTTGGATGAAAAATCAGTGGGAAAAATTGGGGCGGCTGACGTTTCCGGTATGGCAGGACCGTGCCGGCATCCCCGTAGTTACGGCGGATCGGGGCCTCAATGGTGGAGTCCAGTATGTGATTTCAGACGATCTTGAGGGTCTATGCAAGGCCACAGAACGGTACTTCCAGGGCTGTCTGCGGCAGCGTTGCCAGGTGCACTTTCTGCGCAACACCATCTCGCAGGTCAGCAGGAAGGACCGGCCTGAAGTGATCGAAATGGTTCGAGAGATCATGAGTTCCCAGAGCTATGAGAGCTCTCGCAAGCGCATGGACGAGGTGATCGATGCCCTCGAGAAGTCCCACCCGAAGGTTGCCCTTCTGCTGGAGGAGCACGGGGAAGAGATTCTCACGGTCTATCATCTGCCTCTTTTGCATCGGCGGTTTATGAAATCGACGAACATGCTGGAGCGCTACAACCAGGAGCTGAAACGCCGGACCAGGGTGGTCAGGATCTTCCTCCATCAGAAATCCTGCCTCAGGCTGGTGACCGCCATGGCCATGGAAACGAGCGAAGAAGAATGGATGGCCCAACGATACCTCATCTTCGATATGGGGGTATCGGGCAAAGTTACCAAAGAACTACTGGCTGCTTAATGCTGACGTCGGAGACGGCAATTTACAGAAAATGGTGGATTTGACTGCGGGCTGGTAGCGGAACGCCTGCAAACACGCATCATATCCACAGTGTCGGGGGTTCAAGGCGCCTCCCTTTCAAGTTTGGGTTTATTTTTATTGACAATATACAAGTAATCCTGGTTTTATAAATAATAAATTAAACTATATCTGTGTCTGAGACGATGCGGGAAGCATGAGACCATCCGGCATGAAGAAGAATAAACCACCAAAAATGAGTCAGGTATACAGGAGGTGGCCGAAGGGAACCGTGGCTACTCTGGTATGGCTCAACGAGCTAGGTGTGTCCACGAGGCTTGCTGGTTGGCATGTGAGGTCTGGCTGGCTGGAAAGCTTCGGCCCCAGAGCGTTCGTACAGCCGGGAGATAAGGTGGACTGGCAAGGCGGACTGTACGCCCTACAGGCCCAGCTTGGTATGAGTGTTCATGCTGGAGGGAAGACTGCCCTGGAGCTGCAGGGGCTGTCTCACTATGTCCCTCTTGGAGAACGCAGGAGAGTAATACTAATAAGCGACCACGCTGAGCAGTTGCCTGCGTGGTTCCGGAAAAAGGAGTGGGGCGTTCTCATCGATCATGTGCGAGCGTCTTTGTTCAGGAAGATACCAGCAGAGGCTGTAGTTCAATACAACAGCGGTGGGTTCGAGATCGCAATATCGAGTGCTGAACGAGCTGTAATGGAGCAGATGCATCTGATAGAGAATAACGATGATATCGAGTATGCATATCAGCTCATGGAGGGGCTCAACACGCTCAGGCCGGATGTTGTACAGGAACTTCTGGAGAACTGCAGCTCTGTGCGTGTGAAGAGGTTCTTTCTGTGGAGTGCTGAGACGATCGGACATGATTGGTTTAAACGACTTGATATCTCGAAGGTCGATCTTGGGAAAGGGAAGCGTCAAATATATAGGGGAGGGCTGCTCAACCATCGGTATCAGATAACCGTTCCTAAGCAAGGGGAGCTTCCTGGTGTTTGACAAAAGGTATGAGGCTCAAGTCCGGCTACTCATTCGTTGCCTCCCGGTGATCAGCCGGTACTCCTGCTTTGCCCTGAAGGGTGGGACAGCGATCAACCTGTTTATAAGGGATCTGCCCAGGATTTCTGTTGATATTGATCTGACGTACCTGCCTCTAAAACCCAGGGATGATGCTCTAGTAGAGATAAGCGATACCCTCCAGTTAATCGGGAATGATATCAAACACATCTTGCCGGGGGCACTTGTTCGAGTGAGCCGGAACCGGGGGTATGCAATCAGGCTTCAGATATCAGCCACAGATGCTGTCATCAAGGTCGAGCCCAATCTCATACTCAGGGGTGCCGTGCATCCTTTCCAAAACATTGACCTGTGCCAGGCAGCTCAGGCTCAATTCGGTGCTTTCGTCAGCGTTCCGGTATTGTCGATCGCCGATCTTTATGGGGGAAAGCTTTGTGCTGCCCTGGATCGGCAGCATCCCAGGGATCTGTTCGATGTGAAGCTGCTGCTCAATGAGACAGGCATCACCCCTGAGATCAGGCGTTCCTTCGTTGTGTACCTTGCCAGCCATAACAGGCCGATGAACGAGCTTCTATCCCCAAACCCCCTCGACATCAGGTCTTTATACGAGGAACAGTTCAGAGGCATGACGCTGGAAGAAGTACCACTGCATGAGCTGCAGCATCTGCAGGGAGAACTTCCTCGTATGCTTGTCCGATCCCTCGATGAGGATGAGCGGGCATTCCTCTTGTCAATGAAGCGGGGTGAGCCAGAGTGGGGTAGGTTGGGTATCGAGAACCTGGACCGCTTCCCTGCACTTCAGTGGAAGCTGCTCAACATCAGCAGGATGACCCCTGCTAAGAGAGATGCCGGGTTCAATCGTCTTCGAGGGATACTCTCATAGGCAAAATAAAAGCTTGAGGTACCCCAAACTCCGTATGAAATTCTGTAAGTCTTGGTAGTCCCAAGGGGAGTCGAACCCCTGTCTCCGGCGTGAGAGGCCAGTGTCC